>TARA_R110000824_G_scaffold8320_1_pt1 | contig 14205 bp, 10 predicted proteins | sample TARA_R110000824 | Tara Oceans TARA_R110000824 (sample SAMEA4397747) | marine metagenome | biome: Polar Biome; feature: [MES] marine water layer (ENVO:01000295) within the mesopelagic zone...; material: water (ENVO:00002006), including particulate matter (ENVO:01000060) such as...... | reverse complement strand
AATAATTTCATTAAAATCTACTACAGTACGCTCAGGAACATTATCAACTGTAGAATATCTTACTCGCGGGGAATCAAATATCTTCCTGTTAAGTTCAGAAGCTATAAAAGGTTTATGAAAATCCATATTGTCTACATTAAAAAACTCAAGAATTATGGAGGCTACTTCAGCTTCAATTTCACTTCTATTGGGGCCTAAATTTTTATCTATTCTCGCAGTTACAACGAGATCTAAAGTTCTAATAAGACCATCACATACTACGATCTCATCTGTCATCATTTTTTTAGGCTCAATCTCATCCAAAAGTTCTTTCTTAAAGGTAGGAGATGCTTTTTGAAGATGTAAATCGTCAGCTTTTTCTAGAGTGTATAAATCAATAACATTCCCAGAAGAAAAAGCATCTCTTACAGAAGCAGTTGTTTTCCCTACGGTGCCTTGTTTACTCCTAAAAGTATTTCCAATAGCAATAAAGTCCTCTAAAGTTACAACTCTATCTTGCCGTTTAAAAGTAAGGGGGGCATACGTCTTAGCATGATCTGCCGTCTCAGCGTCTGAACCCCCTGTAGCTGCGGTTCTATTTTCTGTTACAAAAGCTATCTCCCCACTAGATGGGGTATCTGCTGTTAGGGTTACATTAATAGCATTCTGCCTAATATTTCCCCTAGTGCCCCCTCCCACTCTGTAAACTACAGTAAAGGTAGCAGTAGGAGGGGGAGAGATACCGATGAAACCGTCCCCAAATATAACAGTTGCAGCATAATCGTCAGTATAAGATACCTGAAATATTCTATCTGTACCCCCTGATGCAGAAAACAATCTCTCTACTTGAGTGTAAGCTCCAGTAGCAGGATCATCAACCCCAGCGTCAACATAAACTTGAACACTCCCTTCCACAATAGGAGATTGTGTTAAAGAAACTCTTTTATTTCCTTCGTGTGCATCAAATGTACCTTCTTGTACTGTAAGAGCCCCTTCCAATAATGCTACATTTTCCCAAACACTAGGAGAACCAGTATTAACAGCTTCGGAATCAGTAAGGGACACTGAAACTGCTGCTCCTTGGATACCTTCAATTGCATTATCTACAATTTTATATAAAGAATAATTTACTGGGGCTCCATCCTCTTCTCCAATTATAGCAAAAACTCGTTTACCTGGGGAAAACGTAAAAGGACCTTCACCCGTTGCGTCTGATCCGCGTGTCAACCTAGCTCCCGCTCCCGCTGCCATTGGAGCCTTCATATCTACCCCAACTAATTCTAATAATTTCTTAAGGTTAGTTCTAGTCTTAACGGTTCTAAGATAATTTTCATTAGCCACCATATCTGATTTAAGGGATACCACAGATCCCATATAAGCTACTAACTCAAGAAGCATTACTCCTAAATCAGACTCTGAAAAATTTTCATAGTCAAGGGGATAAACAGCTTTTATATAGCTAATTAAATCCTCTCTAATAGACAGGAAATCATTTCCCGCAAAATTGATATACTCTTCTTTCTTTCTATCTGGGATAGAGTAGAGTTTCATAAAATCTGTTTGTGCTGTACCTGAAAAAACCATTATCCCACCTTTGCCTCTATATCAAAAACATCTAAAGATTCATCTAATAATTGCATAGTTAACTTAATAACTAATGTATTATTATCAGCAGACTCGGAATCAGAGAATACTAATAGAGCAAGAACCCTTGCAACACTAAAATATTTTCTAATATTTTTTAAAATATCCTGTTTTAACAAATCAAAAGTAGTTTCATCTAAAGGCTCAAATAAATACTTTTGAAGAGCTAACCCATAATCAGGAAGCATTACCCTTTCCCCCTTTTCTGTTTTAATTAGTTGTAATAAGTTGTTTTGAATCAGTTCTATTCCCGTAGCTTGTCCGAAATATGTAGCTTGACCCACTAAGTTTTTTTGAAGAATACCAGTAGGTACTACCTTTCTAGTTTTAACTAAAGGATAGGCTAATCCCGCTCTGCGTTTATACTTAGATTTAATCCCCTTATTCACGGAAAGACTAACTGGTACACCGTATGTATTAATTGAAGTTGTAGTTGCCATTAGATTTGAATATTCTCAAAGAATCCCCGTTGAGCATTATAATTTTTAAGAGCTTCATCAGATGTGATTGCTCTGTTATATAGTTTTAAACTACCTAAAAATCCGTAAAGACCACTCTTTCTTCCTCCCCATTTTCCACCCATAAAATTCATCCCCTCATTAGTAGGTAAGGGGAAAGTATTACCTAGATCTAGAGGGGTCATACCATCAGTGTATCCCCCTCCTATAGTGAAGGGAGTAAGACCACTATGAAGGTCAGGCCCATCCCAATACCAGAAATCAGTTTGACCGATAGAATCAGGTGGGAACTTCCAAGCTATAGGGGGTAATTTATATTTATAAAGATTAGCATAAGAGAAGCTCGTATCATCAACTAGCCCTGGCAAGTTGGGAGGACCATCTATACCAAAAGTTTGGAGAATACTTTGAGATTTCATTAGATCCCCATTAAGATATAAGCTGACTGAATTAGTAGCATAGTCTACAGTAATAGTAAGTAATCTAAACCCAGAAGATACATCCCCTATCCTAGCTGAGTTAGCACCAGCTACGGTACTACAGTCCATCATAAAACCAAAATGACCACTCCCCTCAACTTCAGCCTTGTAGCAATCAGCAGCGGAGACGGTCATAAAAGTAACCCCACTCGTATTAATAGATTGGGTAGGGGCCATATAAAAGACTAAATTAGATCCTAAGGCATTATCAGCGGGATTGTTGCTTGGGGCAGTACCCTTTGTTAATCTTGTATCTCTACTAAACCCCATAAGCAACCCTCGTACACTGGCACCATACTGGGGTGGTACAGTCCAATCATCATTAGTAGAAGAGAAAGTTCCCCCTCTATTCTCACAGCCTAATATAACACGATGAAGAGCGGAAACTTCTGAATCTTTATTCCACCCTAAACTATCCTCATCATCAAGATCAGGCACACAACACCAAGTTTCAAATGTACATCCTGAATTTTTATAAAGTAAACTATCTATATTGTCATAGCCGCTTTGAATTCTTCCATACCCATACGGTCTATAAGGACTAAATGCAAATCCCGCCCCATTATTTTGAGGAGCAATACTCTTAGTATTTCCATCTAATCCACTAAAGAGATTACACACTCCCCTAAAGTAAGGAAGCCCTATACCAGAAGGGAACATACTATCCATAGAAGATGCTACTAATTGAAGAGGTCTATCAGAACTACTTGAAGTAGCGCAGTTGATAGATAAATATTTATTAGAATCTGGAGTAACAAGATCCGCATCTAAGAAATTATAAACTCCTACTAACCCATCTGTTGAAATTTTATCTGTTAAAGATAAAACTGTCCCACTAGTTACTGCTACTCCTGATGCGGCTGTAATAATATCCCCCACCCCTACGGTAGGTATCATCAAATCTTCCACTATAAAAGTATCTTGAGCAACCTCACTCTTAATAAACGTTGGGCATAGAGGGAGAACAATACCCGATACTTCATTTGTATTAAAAATTAACGGCTCCTGTAAACTCTTTTGAATAGCTATTTTTCCGCTATCCAAATTTGTAAAATCATTAATAGGAACTTCTCCTCTAAGAGGAGGAATATCAGACAATACTACATGTACTTCAATTTGTTTTTTACGTCTCTTAATTTTACTATCATGATCTGCAATAGCTGTATATAACAGTTGTTTTTGATTAACAACTCTAGCGGAATCATCTCCATAATCCCGTTGTAAATCAGTAACATAGCCTGACAAATCATAAACGTGTCTGTTTCTCTGATCAATTAGAACTTGTAAGAAATGATCCTCCTCATAGTATTCCTGAAGATCTGGATTTTCATTTATCGTATCTAAATCAAAAACTGTCTCTGCCCATCCATTAAAATCTCTTAGACTCAGACACTCTCCCTTTCCTCCAATATTAGGATTATAATCGAAAAGGTATTTCATTGAATTCTCTGGGACTCCTATCCCAGGCCAAGGATCCCCTTGAGCATCAAAATAAACAGCACTAACAATATTAGAAATACAACCATCCCCATAAAATTGTTCAAGATCAATACCCCCACCATAAGAATCATAATAAAGACCTGTCTTAGAAAATATAAATTTTCCACCTCTAGATAATGGAGGCATCAGACCCGTAGCAGTAATAATATCCGTATAAGGATTATAACCCTCTAAAGTAGGTAGAAGAGGGTTACCATCAGCATCAGCCCTAACCCCATCCATTACACAAAAATCAGTAGCCGACAAAAGATTGGAAAGAGTTTGTCCTTCACTATCTTTTAAATCCCCCCAGAAACAAGGCTCAGGATTAACTAAAGGATCCATTACTCTCCCTTTAGTAATTTCCTCAATATTTCTCATCTGAATTCGGCATTTATTAGAAAAACTAACAGCATTTTCTAAGCTGGCTTTATTCTGTTCATATACCAAACTAGCAGCCTCGGCTGCTGGAAGTGGGGCTTCAAATTTTACAGGTTGTCCTGTAGTAGGATCACTCACAGTAAAGTTTACAAGCTTATCCGCATATGCGGAAGGACCTTTTTGGAGAGCATCGAAAGCGGTTACTTTGTCTATACAATTTTTTATACTTTCAATTTGTTTTTGAATTCGTTGTCCAATCAACCAAGCTTGAGCACCAAAACCTAGTAAAGTTCCTAAGCCTCCCATATTATTCATGCTCTGAAGCATATTTTGTTCTACCCCTTTATTGGAAGAACTGGAGACAAATACGAATCTCCCTAATGTTGTATCATACTCCACAATTCCTGTATCGAGAAAGACTCTCCTGGTAATCTCTTTCATTAACTCATCGGCTTTGGATTTGCCAGCCCCGATACCTGAATGTATATTATTAAGAACAGGGGAGGGGAAAGCTGCCAATGCTTCCTTGGCTAAATCTAAAAGGCATGTTGGGAGCCCATACTGTACCGCTAACGCATCTAAAATAGGAGTTGGAGACGTTGTTATAATTCCTGCCGCTTTCGACATGTCAAATGTTGCCATAATTATTTTACCTTATTGGGTTAATTCAAAGTTATTGAAGTAGCCTTCATATCAATTAAAGACCCCGCATCAGCATCAATTGTTGAACCAGCATCAATAATTACATTTCCGCCAGCATGTTCTTCTATGTTATCATCAGCATTAAGATCTAGTAATGGAGCATTTAATTCAACCTCTTCCCCTCCATTAAGTTGTATCATTGGAGCATTAAGTTCTACTTCCGTTAGACTAGTCATTGTAATTTTTTTATCTGCTACTATATCTACCGTCCCTCCAGTATTTACAATAACTTTGGTATTTCCCCCAGGAGCATGAACATGAATTACAGAGTTATCTTCTAAGGCACTGACCGAGACATTATTATGATGGGACCATAATTTAACACACCCATAATCTTCATTCCCAATATCATCAATCCTACTAGAAGGAGATCCTGGCTCCTCGTTAGTCGTTCTACTTCCGTTTCTATCTCCACTTGGAGAATACTTACCACTAGCTCTGTTCTCTAGCTCAAGATTTCTACCGTCCTCTACCCACGTATGGATATTAGATTCCAAAGTATAGGTGTTAATGGGTCCATGAGTTCTAGTATGAAACTCCCCTGCGGCAAAAGGACTCATATCGCTATTACCTGTGCTGAAGATGAAGTAGTCACTACCTTTATGCTCATTAGACATTACAATACCGTCAACTATAGGACTATCCACGCATCTTATAGATTTTCCTGCTCCACTTCGAATTTCCGACATGTCATCCTGAAATGGTAAGGCTGCTTTATCCCCCCTAGAGCGGCTATGAAGTAGCATGGCAGAATTGCCTTGAGCAAGACCAACCATTTCAGGGGTTATCCCCTTACCCTCGTATAATCCCGCAAATGCGTCTGGGAAGGGAGTGACATTTTTACGTTTTACCTCGGCAAATTCATCTTCCTTGGTAGGAGGACCATACACCCCAGCAGATTGGTTAGTATCAATAGGTTTTTGTGGACCAGGAGGAGTTGCAGGACCCTTAGCATCTACAGTGGCTCCTGGTTCTACCAAGCGACCTTCGCTGGGGTTGAGTCCCATCACACAGCCTATAAAGAAATACCCCTTCATACTCTGCCCGCTATCTAAAGGAGCATCTGCAAACCCACACAAGACAGTACTTCCAGCTTGGGGAATACCAACAAAAGCCGCTTTATGGGTTCCATAGGGGCTTACATACCTAACCCACTCTCCCTGCGCTCTTTCCTCATCTTGTAAAGTAAAAGCTACTTTTAATACTCCACTCCTGGTTATATCTGCGTTGGAAACAACAGTGCCTATTTTAAAATTCATTATTTTTTAAACCTCTGATCATTTCCTAACCTCATTGACCTTCCAGGTGCTCTATAGAATTTAAATTCGGAAGACGCATTACCCCCACTTATAGAATGTTTAAATGCAGTAATAACATACATCCCGCTAAACCAAGTATTAGCATATTTTAAATCAGGGGTTACTTTGTCCATACTCATAAGCTGACCGTTTTGATCTCTTTCCTCTACTATCTCACTAAGCCCAAATATTCTAGGTTCTACACAATATAATAGAGCATCTCTATTCTGTACTCTTAGCCCATTAGATAAGTGGAACATGGGCAGTGTTTTCATAGACCCCGTAAAACCATATGTAGCCATTCCATCAGCCACCATGTTAGCATGATTAATAGCACTTTTATCTACACCCTTTCCTCCAAACTCCATACTGGGTTTAGGAAACTGCTCGGTAAGCGTTTTAAATCTATCCCAATAATATTTTACTTTTCTATCTTCGTCTTTCTCCCACTCATCTACGAAGTTCTGACCGAACATTTTAGCATCGTAATCACTGATATCTAGCTCGTTTCTTTCTTCTGCTGTCGAAGCCCCTATTCCTAATGCTCCAAATATAGCTCCCCATTTAGTATCCTCGTCTTCTGACCCCTCTGTAATAACTAACCAGGGCTGAACAAGATCTATAAAACCTTGAGGAATTTCATCTCCCTTTGCGTCTAATTGTAATTGTCTAATTTGTGCCAAAAGTCCCGTACAAGCGTCAGCCTTATCCTTAGAAACAACAGCATTTATAAATTGAGATGCCGTAAGAGTTTGATAAGTAAAACTGTTAATCAAATCTAGATATTGGTTATTTATATCAATATTGAAATCTAAGATATTTGTATTTTTAGTTCCTAAAGTAAAAATAAGAAGATTAAGTTTTTCTTTATCTGATAAATCCTTAACCGAATCAATAACAATATTAGTGTCTTCTTCTAAGTTAAAATCATCTACTCCAGGTATGTCTCCAGCAGGACCAAAAGGGGTTGCCCAAGGGGTAGGATGAATTATCTTCTCCATGACAGCTAGATAATCGCTATTAAACCCAAAGACTTGATCTAGCACATTTGCTTTACCTAGAGGATTCTCTTTTTTACCTTTTCCAGATGAATTCTGTGGAGAAGCCGTAGAAACCTCACGGGCATATATCCATTTGTCTATGAAGTAAGTAGACCCAAAAATTAAAGCAGGTTTATTAGGATCGTCAATCATTCCAGCCTTAGCCATAGCATGAAGCGTATCATAATCATGCTCAGTTCTGAACGTCCAATCTATGGCTAACTCACCACCATCAACAATCTGTTTTATAATTTTATCCACACATCTAATAAGAGGAGCCATGAATCTATTTTCATTAAGAAGATCACTGTAACCATCTGAAACAAGAACGGTCCTAAATACTTTACTGTTAAAATAATCTCCAACCTCTTCTGGACTAGAAACTTCTTCTGCTCTAAGACCGTCAACTCCCACAGGAATTTGCCTTTCCCCGTCAGTAGATTCTACGAATGACAATCCAAAAGTTTCTACTAAATCTCTCCATGCTGCTATTCCCAAGGCATATTCATTCCAGTGCCAGTCTTCCTCTCCCACCGATAGGGGAACCTCGGCTATTTGATCCTCTGATCTCTTTTTACTATTAGCTTTAGCGTTAGCTAATAAAGTATCAAAGTCTGGAAAGGCTATTACCACATTCTGATAACCAGTCCCCCGAACTATATACTCTTTAAAGATCCTGGTAAGGACTCTATGAATACTGGGATTCGTAGTCTCTGCAAATACCTTATCCACTTCCCCCGCCAATTTCCCAGCTACTTTTTTATACTTATCTTTTTCCTCATCATTAGCTTTCTTATTAAAAAGGCGAGCTGATTGACCCTTCATAATTGCACCAATACCCAAAGCTTTAAGAGGGCTTATACCTAGAGACGTTAAATTAGGGGATATACCTACTCCATCATATACAATCTTTAGTTTCCTAACTCCATCCCCTGTCCAACCATAATTCATCTCTAAAGCTTTATCAAAACAAAGTACAGGACTCCAATTTCTAAAATCATTACCTGCTCCGTAAGTCACCCAAACAGGTCTTTGTGTAAGACTTTGGTTGGCTGCTTGCATTTCTAGTAACCTAAGTTTATTAAAATTTGCAATACCTCCTACAGACTCTATTACACTTTTGAATTTTGCTAAATCATCTCTCGCTGCGTCCATCTCCCTCTCAGCAACTTTAATCTCTTTTCTTAATTCTCTAGCGAAGACTGTATCCCCCTTCACATACGATAGTATCCTTTTATTTTGTTCTACATCATCTCGCTCCTCTTCCAATTGCTTCTCAAGTCTTTTTAATTCTTGTGAGGCCATTCGGGCTTTAGGTGGCATATTTTTACCTGGATCCATAGTCAGAAGACCTTCTTCAAACTTAGATTCAGGATCTAAAAATTCAATTTCCAATCTCACAGACGTTCCTACATCTGTTCCTCCTCCCCATCCTAATTCATGATTCAAACTTAGAAAGTGTGATGCAGGTCCATTTCTAAAAACAAGGATATCAACCATATCTTTTGTGTTTTCTTCTAACGCTTCCAAACTTTGGCTAGTTTTTAAAATATCAATAACCTGAGTATCAAAAGCCATTACTATATTTAAAGAAGGAATATTCATTTTTTATACAGGCAAGTAAATTCTATCTTGAACATTCAATTGTTCAAAAACATCAAATATATTATTTCTCTCACAAATAAGCCACCATAGCCCAGGAGTATCCAAAAACAAATTTGAGATTAACTCTGGTCTATTACTATAGCCCGCTGGAATATTCCCTATCATATTAGGAAAGCTATTTTTACTAAGTAGCCCACCGAAGACACTCTCATACTTTCGACTACCTACTGTGGTTGGTATGGTTCTTCCCTTATGATTAACAGTAACTACACCAAATGAAAATCTATTCGTATTAGCCATTATTTTAATTGTCCTGGATCAATTGTTAGAGGTTTATTTATAACGGACTCCCATCCCGCCAAGTTGTCCCTTTTCACTAGAGTAGCAGGTTCATACCTTCCAAAGTCTCCTACTCTAACTTCCGCTAAATCTAAGGAAATGTTAACATGGCGGGGAGTTAGCGTTTCTAAATCGTATCCCCACGTATCCGTATCAAAACCTATATTAACGGATCTACAAACACAAGGAATACTCTGATACATAGTTCCATGAACTAATCTTAGTAAAGGAGGACCGTACAACGGATTTGAAGCATCATTATCAACACAAGTCCTAAAGATATTTGTAAAAAATATTAGTGTATCCATAGCCTTATGTTTATATGAGGGGTCTTTTAAATTTTCTGCAATAAACCTGTCAGTATCGCTTTGTACTGATCCTGATATCCCCTCTGTTAAAGCTCTTTCAAGAGGTCCCTTCATGTATGGTACAGCCTGTGTTGGATTAATTTGAGTAGAGACCCCATACTTCTTTTGCCTTTTACGGGTTGTATCCACTACCCTTTGTTGTCCCGTAGCATCAAGTCTAAGTCCCCAATATCTTTTCTCAGCTTCTAAAGATGGGGAAGGGGGTGTGAATTCATAGTCCCCCGCCTTGGACCATTTTGTAAATAAGGATCTTTGATCTACTTTAGAATCCGCAGAAATTATTCTTCTAAACTTTTCTGGACCCATATCGAATCTTTCTAGGTGAGGTAATGTAAACTTAAGATCAACTTTAAGTTTCCTAGACTTTGCTCCTGTATATGCAAACAAAGAGCTTGTTCTTCCTAGTGGGTTATACTCTACAAGGTTGGCGGCTTTACTTTCACTGATTTGAGGATTCTCATAAAAAGGAACAAAGACAATAATGTCTTCTTTAGGATAATGAAATTCTAATCTAGATCTTTGTTCTAGTAATCTGGTATCTGGGTTGCCATCTATTCTCATAATTTATTATCCCTTGCTGCTCATCTGACCATTTTTAACTTTGTTCTTTGTATTCTCAGCAGTTTCAGCAGCAGCTTTCTGCTGCTTCTCTAATAGATTCTGAGCATACTCTCGCCTTATCTCTGCGAGATCCATATTCTTATTTATCCTCGACAATAGTTCATTAGCAGTGCCTTGCTTAAGAAGTGCCGCCTCTGCCGCAGCACGTTCTTTGGCTTTCGCTGTCAACTCTTTTGTTTGCAAGTTTTTAAGATCTTCCTGATCTTTATAATACTTATTCCTCTCAGCGTCTTCAGAGATGCGAGCAGCCTTGTCTTCTTGCGCCAACTGCGCGGCCAACTTGAGATACCTGTCGGACGTTTCAGTCTTTTTCTGGTTGTTCCACCATAGAGTTATACCAGCCATCAACTTATAATACAGTTTTTGCAAGTACCTCCAAATTCCAATAGGGATCCCCAACAACATATTTCCGATTGCTTTAATACCGTCCCATAGTCCTGTACTAAACGCTCTCTTAATTTTATATATTCCATGTACAAAGAAATTATAAACAGGTTCAAAGAAATCAATAAGAGGTTGAATAAATTCCCCAATTTCTTTTTTAAATGCTACAACTAATGCTACGATCCCAAGGATAGCAGCAAGAATCCATCCGAATACAGGAATAGCCATCAACATTTTTGGTATTAACATTAAGCCAACTTTTATAGCTTTTCCCAAACCCCCAACGATGGTTTTCATAAGACCAACGCCTCCAGACTTCGCTGCTCTCGATGCTGTTCCAACTGCCTTGATTCCTCGCATGGCCCCCTTTGCCGCTCCCACTGCTAGATTTTTAACCATAAGGGCAATCATCACAACCATCTTAACTATCATTATAACTAATTGTGCAGCGACCTGAAATAATCCTTTCCCAATCAATTTAAGAGGAGCCAACCAAGGGCCAAATATGTTAATAATCCCCAACGCTCCTGCTGCAATTCCTAAGTATTTTACCATGTCTGCGAACAGAGGATTAGCAGACCATTCTATAAGTTGCTTCACCCATCCTGTTAACAGTTTCTTGAGAGGACCAACAATTTTGGACTTTACATTATCCCAAGTTTTTGTAAAATCTTCATTGATCTTCTGATTTTTTCTTTCAAGATCAATTTGCATCATAATATTTTCCCTATCAAGAGTACCATATTTTTCCATGAGAGCTTTTCTCATTTTCTCACCCTTGGTAATGATTCCTCCATAGGTTTTATTAGCTGCATCTAACATGAGCATAGGAGCTTTAGAATCTTTAGTCCACTTATCAACCACCTTGCCTGATTGAATTGCCACATCAAGCATCAGGTCAATACCATTCTTCATGGTATCTCCTTCTCCCTTCAAAAACTTCTGACGAGACTTAGATACACCCAAAGCTGACATCTGACCAAGCTTATCCCCAGCGGTGACTGCGGCTAGTATCTCTGCACCCATCTTCTCTCCACCCTTGCCTATCAGGGCTCCCATTTGCATCGCTGCTTCACTGGCCTCTGCGCCTATGCCCAACGCACCGAAGTCAGCCAAACGCTGCCCTAGGGCTGATATGGCTGACTGAAGCTCGGCAGAGGTAACTCCATAGGTTTGTTGGAGTCTCTGAGTAGTTTTTGCCAAATGCGTTATGCCCTCGTCATTAATACCCAATCCAATAGTATTAGCCCGTATAGTTTTAGCTAATTGCTTTGATCCCTTTTCTGTTAATTTGTTTTGTAAAAGCAGTGTGCCTAATGCCTTGTTATTAGTATTCAACCCAGCATCAAAAGCGTCTGCTGCAATTGCAACTGCATTCCCATATCCTGTAAACCCTTGTTCTAGGTTACTTATATTATCTGCCGACTGCTCTAAAAGACCTCCTAAGTTAGTACCTCTACTTAATGCCTTTTCTTGAAGTGCTAAAGCCTCTCCAAATGTTGCTTGGCCCATCTTGGTAACACCGATGAGGTTGTCCAGTTTTCTGGTCGCCATCTTGAATCCAGTCTTAACCGTTTTCCCTCCTTTCTTGTTACGCTTATTAAACTCTGAGAATTTGGTACTTAGCTCTTTTAGGTATTTTTGACCACCCGCCTTAAAGCCTGCCATTACTCTTCACCCAAATAAACTTTAAAAATTGATTTCATCTTATTTAATTTATATGTTCGGAACTCTCCGCTGGATCCTGTCAACTTATCTATACTACCCTGCATCTCAGTGATATACTCAGACACTTGATCTCTGGATGCCTTCTCCTGCTTCTTATATAGTTTTGTCAGAAGAACATCAAGAACAGCCTCACTAAGCACTTCTAACTTTATACAGCTTACTAAAGTCCCATCTCGACCTGGGAAAGCTCCATGTCCTCTACCACAACTAACTATTAGAACTACTTTCTGGGCTCTACTTCCTTCTCCTGTCCCTAACCAATACCTAAAAATTAAGATATCCCCTGGTACCATTCTTGATGCACTTGCTGGGCACGGTCTTACTACCTTTTTTACCTCACCTTCGTCCTTGGGTGGTATTCCTTCCTTTGATAAAAAATCTTGAGTTTCTTTTGAAAATTGTGGCATCTTGTTATATTATATATTTATATAAAGCATGAATACAGACATTGATTTTATTGATTTTATGGATTTAATGAATTTTACTCTTCATAGAGACTTTGTTGATAAGTGGAGACATAAATATTCTGAAAAGTTTATTAAACACTTTCAGTTAAAACTTCTTGAATCCTTAAATAAACAAAAAATTCTAAAGCTTAGTAGCCTAATGAATTACCTTATAAAAAAATGTAGGTATTCTACAGAACAGGTAACTAACTTTATTGATACAATAGATATATCTTTGTATTACCCACTTATTATAGTGGACAAGCCTAGGTCCCGTTAGGTCTTACGCCCTTTGGATGCCTTCAGCTTGGTAATCCGTTCCTCACAGATCCTTCCAGAGTTAAATTCAGGGCACATGGGCTTATAGCCACACCAGTTGCAGAACTGATTCTGCATAGCCTTAAACTCCTCTTTCTTCATCTTTCGGATCTTCCACACAGCTTCTACCTTATCATTAAGGTAATTTTTAATCTGGGCAGGGGAATATTTTACAGTCACGAAATTGTTAGTGAGGGGGTAATAATGAGCTACTACAATTTCAGAAAGTGGTACCTTCATCTTTTTATGAACAGCATAAGCATACCCTTGCATTTGCTTGTCCTGGTATAGATCTAATTCAGATAATTCTCTTTTAGAGGTTTTATAGTCTATGACCAAATAACCTCCTTCTTTTCCTTTGATAACACGGTCAATAATACCGTTGAGCTTTATATCATACTTCTCATCATATATTACTTCATACACAAATTCAGTCGATACCGTCTCTGCTAAAGAGGCATTGAATCTTAAAAAATTCTCAATGCACGTTTTGATCTTAGGATTATAAGATTTTGAAAAACTGTAGTCTTTTTTGAGATTTTCGGCTATAGTAGTAAGGGCAGCAACGTCAGTTGCCTTGTAGCCGTCTTCAAAGATTTTATGTATATACGATCCAAAGTGCAAAGCGTCCTTATTTTTGGCTTCCTCTTTGAAACGATCCACATACTTATATCGGTATTTCAACTGACATTCTCTGAAAGTCTTAGCTTTTGATTCGGAAATTGTATTTATAAACATAATGGAACCTCAATTTATTAGAGACTATTTGTTGGAGAAGTTCAAGGATAACTATAAATTATCTTCTAACGACGTAGAGATTATAGTTCCTTCGTTATTTACTAATAACGACTGGAAGAAACATTTAAGTATTAATACACAGACGGGCTTATGGCAGTGTTTTAAGACTGGTAAAAAAGGTAACTTCACCCAGATATA
>TARA_R110000824_G_scaffold28416_1_pt1 | contig 14214 bp, 10 predicted proteins | sample TARA_R110000824 | Tara Oceans TARA_R110000824 (sample SAMEA4397747) | marine metagenome | biome: Polar Biome; feature: [MES] marine water layer (ENVO:01000295) within the mesopelagic zone...; material: water (ENVO:00002006), including particulate matter (ENVO:01000060) such as...... | reverse complement strand
AAACCTGAACCATAGGTAGGTCTATACGACATTTGCCCATCCCTACCAATGAGCCATGAGTAGGTTATATTTTCACCATTGGTTTCACCTTGACCGCTACCATCCCTTGCTGAAGAGATACATGAGAGTATGGTATCACTTCGAGAATCATTGATTGAACCGAAGTCATCAAGACCGCCCGTTTTCCACCAAAAAGGAGCAGCACTACTAACACTTAGTCCGGCGGTTGTAGCAAAGGAAAAGGTAGTTGCTAAAGGAACTATTGTTACAGTATATGTTCCATCGAGCGCAGTTGTTGATGATAGGGTTATAATGTCCCCTACCGATACTCCGTGATTAGCAGTAGTGGTCACTGTATATACTCCGGTGGCTGACTCAACAATCCCACTACTAAATCCGCCAACGCCGGTAGTATCAATCCCCTTCTGCGTGGTTGTCATGTTATTGCTGATAGGTACTCCTGAAAGACTATGTGGTGCTGATAATGTGGATTGGCTTAACCATGTCTTAAGGAGAGAATCTGCCCACACCGTTCTAACTTTATCATGCTCATAGAATGTTCCAACATTCTTATTCTTCACAAAGCCCTCAATCTGCATCAATAATCGCATAGGGAACACATTACTAAGACTATTATATGCTGTTAAGTCCTCTCTTTTATCATCACCTGTAATACGTATTGTGGTAGTGGAACCACTTTGGTCACCAGCATCAGTTAGTATTTGTTCTGCTGACGCACTAACCGAGGAATTGGGTACATCAGCATTAGTATAACCGAGTCCGTTCCACCCACCACCACTAACCTTAGTCCTACCCTCAAATAACAGTGTATTATCTCCGATGTATAGACTATCAACAACTTCAACAGTGCCCGATAACCCACTTACTGGCGAACCAATCGCGGCTGGAACCCTAATTTTAATATGTGTGGCATCGACTACTCCTTCAACCCTATATGTCCCATTGAGTGCGGAATAACCACTAATTTCAATTTGCATTCCAGGCACTTCTCCGACTCCATCATATGCTCTCAAATCAGCAGCCATTCCCGCCCCAATAGTTAAAGTAGTGATATAAGGTTCAGTAGTTGCAGCAGAAACATCAGTAAGAGCAACCTTTTTGGCGGTATCAGAACCTTTTGCCGACCACTGATAGAACCATGTCATCTCACTCTTCTGTGAAACAACCTGTCCCATACCTGCACTTGGAAACTCATCGGTGCTACCAATCTGAATCCATTTATCGCCAGTAATTATATCACTCCTAATAAGAGATGGGTCACTAATAAAGTTATTTTGGTTAACGTGATATTGTATAATCTCACCATCGGCTGTTTTATGGGTGGCTGGTGCTTGTGCCCAATAATTATCAATGATAACTGGGAACCCTTCAGTCTCTATGAGGAAATCACCTAACTCTTTAGTGCCGCCGGATATTTGGCCGGTTGCCCCACCATTTGATTCAGTATTTAAATTGAAGAACTTGCTCGTATCAATAATAACAAATGCCCCTGCCTTATTCTCCCAATTATGGTATGCTGGATTACTTTCGCTGTTTGAACCTAATGCGGACCATGCGGCTTGGCTTATAGGTTCTATTGTGGAATCGAGTGCCCATAACTCAACATCTTCTCCAATTTTAAGGTCAGTGAAGGATGAGCGACCGGCATATGCGTTAACGTCTTGGTCAGCCCATGTTAAGCCCAAAGAATAATTTTGATTGGCTGGATATAATAAACCAAAGTCAATTTTCCTTGCCCCACCGTCAGCATCAGCACCGTCAGTATTCCTCATGTCTGCCCATAGAACCCAAAGGTGTTTGTAATCATTTACAAATGACCTTACTCTAAGCGTAGCACCAGTTAAATGACTCCTACTAAGCATATGGTTTGCTTCAAGAGTAACTGTTAGGGCACTTGAACCCGAAGTTGAAAGGATATAAGCAACACCATTACCAGTAAATATGCTGTCAGTATCTATTGCTTTTACAATCTCCCCGTTAATATCAGATAATATCAATTTTTTCCTTGTACCTAATAATGTAACTGCCGACTCAACAGTAAATATACCTTCATATTCAGGGTAAGTACTCCCAATAATAACTATTTGGTGACCTTGTTTTAGATTATCCCCTGAGCCATCCATTGGGTTAGGAGCAATACCGTCGATAAAAAAGAGAGCATCTCCATTACTGTCTCTCTCTATTTTGAATATTAACTTAGACACTGCTCCACTAACACTTGTTGCTATGCCAGCATCCATAATTCCGTCAGCACCAATAATTTCAAATGAACCACCACCTTTCAATTCATAATACGGCCATATTGAATCGAGAGTTAATGTAGTGGAAGTGCCATTTGTAAAATCAGCGGTCAAGGCTGCTTCACCAGCATGAGCCTTTTCGATACGACCAAACATGTGTTTTACCCACTTTGACGCCGCTATATCGCGAATCCAACGGGCGTGTATAGAGCGATAATCAGGATTATATCGGTCAGGTCCGAGCCTTACGTATGACGTACCCCATCTAAGTTGCCCTCCCGTAAAGTCATCCCCACCGGCATAAGTATGGTCTATGGTAAGGGTTGTGAAGGCTGGTTTGGGGGGGGCGGCAGCGGTGTATGCTGGTGCTGCAAGGATTTTCCAAATGCCTTCAGCACCCGCAGTAGCAGTACCGTCCAGTCCAAAATAGTCACCCACACTTAATGAGCCTGTTTGGTCACCTATTACCTTTATTCCTGTTTTCGTATCTCCTGAAGTTAGTAATAGTCCAGGAGTAACAGTGCCACTAAGGGATGAAACGCCTGTGAAAAAATTATAGTTGGTATCAATACCTGTGTAATTGAATGAGCCACCAGTATAAGTAACACTTCCACTTGTAGCAAATCCGCTAACATCAACGGCTTTAACCTTACTGTAAGAAAACCAATCTGACATTACCAATGGTGAACCTGTCGAAGCAATAGGGATAGAGCCGAGAGTATGAATACTTCCCATTGAACTATTGCCGTCATAATAATACCTTACTGTAAAATTGCGCGCATCATGTCTTGCCACTACCATAGTAGCAACATCATTAACACCATACTTAGTAGCGGTGGTGGAACCGAGAGAAACTAATGAATTATCGTTATTATCCACCCCTACAACTTGAAGACCCGCCAAATAATTTTCAGTTGTACTAACTATCGCATCCTCTAATATTACAATATCCCCATATTTATATGAAGCATCTGCTGTTGTCGTAAAGGTTATTCGGATAAAACCTGAACCATTTAAAGTATAGGTAGGTCCACTTGTTCCAGTATATCCAACTGTGTCTCGCCAAAAAAGAAACTCTCCAGGAGTTGCTGAAGTATTGGCAGCAATAGTTAGTGATTGGTTGGTATCATAAGCGTTTGTTCTAACTGCTTCGTTTGTATGTGGTACATGGGAACCATCGCCAGGGTCTGCCTTTACGCACATAACAGCATTTGCTGGCTCTAATGATGCCGTAGCATCAGTAGTCAAAACTCTAATCGGTCCTTGATTACCATAAGTAGCATCGCTTGATTGAACAGCATAGTCGCCGCCTCCGTTAATAAGTGTACTATCCTCAAAGGTTAATGTTGTTGAAGACGTGGCTGTAATTCCTGTTGGAGAATAAACAACGGCTTTGTTGGCAGCAGTTAGGAATGCCCCTACTACACCTTGCGATACCCATTCATCTTCTGCACTATTTGGTCCGAGAGTGTCCTCGTTATTATACATTTGAATTGGATGGGCTGATGAACGCCTCATGCGTGAATCAACATAAGGGATAAGTGCTGAGTCTGCGCCGTAGTCGAAACCGAGGTTCTTATTCGCTACCTGTAATTTTTGTACTCCAAAATAATACATATCTAATTTGGTTTGTGTTTCACCGCGCTTAAAGGATATAGCCTCGGTACTATCGGCGTCACCACCCTGTCCGATTTGCCAATTGGGGATTTCGTGGTCGAGCAAAGATGAGTAGTCGGCACTACTGATACTTATAACATTTGTACCAACCTTCTGCTTTTGAGAAACATTACTAACTATACCTCTCCATAGAACCCTGCTTACGTCATCCCTGAAGAGAAGTAGGCTGGTATATGAAAACGTGGATGACTGAATGATATTTTTTACTGCTGAAGAAATAATATTTTCATCATCAGCAACCTGTATATTCAGTCCACTCGCACTATTAACTGCTTTAGTCCAATTCATGTTTATAACCGACATTTTATTATTTTCAGTTTCGGTTAACCCCACATGGTCTGTTAGTGGAAAACACATACTTGCTCGGTCAAGAAGGAATACACCCTGCCAATTATCATCGGTTGATGTAGTACCAAAGTCGATTTGAAAGCCCACCATGTCGGCGGCTGTCCCTGTGGTTGAAGCAAAGGAAATAGCACCGCTGGTATTAACCTTAACCCCATTATGGTACACATCGTATGTGTTAGCAGTATAATTCATAACAAAGTCAAAGTCTTGCCACCAGTCGTCTTCAGTGGTCGCTGTCTGTGCCGTACTACCTATCCAATCAAAGAACGCATCTTCAGGATTAAACGCATTCTTAAATCCAGTCCCAGTCGAGTCAAAAGCGTGGGATATAAGAGGGTTCCCACTATATGAAGGAACACCAATATTAGGAGCACCTGTTCCAATCGCTATACTATTTGCACCAAAACCAACTTTAATTGTTCCCCTCCAATCATCAGAAATACCAGTTTTAGCAAATGCTTGGGCGCAAAATCGGATGGAGAATACATCTTTATCACCAATACTGTTCAAAGCCCCATCATAGATTATCACTGGCTTATCCGGTCTTTCGCTGACAGTCCCCATATCGCGATTAACCTGTATTGCCATAAACGGTGTTTTGGCTGGAGAAGTAATAGGGGTTAAAATTGAAGAGGGATTATCAGGATTAGTAGTAGTTTGATTAGTTAATTCTCCCATATACACCGAAGTTAAATGAGCATACTGAATAAAGGAATCTAAATGGGTTGATGCACTCGCGCTTGTTGCTGCCCCTGAGTCTACGTCGATAGCACCAGTTGTTTCATGAAACTCTTCACGTGCACCACGACCGCCGGTACTATCAGTATCGCCGGTAGGAATCCAGTATTTGCCGGAGGTATCATACCCGTTGCATATCCATATGTAGCCTTCCTTTGCATCCCCCGAATCATAATTTGCGCCAGCATTATACACTTGCCTGTTAGCCCCTGTTAGGCTATCAGGAAACTCTAATTGTGCACGACCCTCCCACTTATCAGCACCCCTTCTATTTTGGTCGTAGGTCAGCCATTCGCTGATGCCTTGATTGTGAAGGTACTGTTTGCCGTTGCTTGTTGCAGCAGTTATTACTGCGTTAGGGAATCGCGCACTACTGGCGGCATCCCCTCTCTCAACCCACGCATAGTTGTATCGCGGATTCATCGGGGCTAACCCGTTAATTGGATTTCCATGATGACTCTTTGATGAGAGGTATGTAGCACCTATCACGTTGCTATCATCAGGTATTGTGCGCGCACCGATAAAGTCGTCATAAAAACCTGACAACCAAAAAGAATATTTCCTACTTACTGCTCTCATATTTTTCACGCCCTATCTATTCTCGGCGAAGTACCTATCGAGTATGTCTATTATTTTGGTCGCCGATTCTTCCTCGTTAAAGAATCCGTGGAAGTTATTACTCATAATAACCTCATTCTTATGGTACAGGGTTCCCACTCCTTGTTGAACCACCTGCTTGTAAAGGGAACCTGTTACATTCCCATATTTACCACCAAAGAATACCTCTTCTCGCGCACTACCAAAACCATAAATGTCTTCAGTTAGATTCTTAATATCCTCCCCAAGAATATTTAAACCATCACCGGCCACATCTGCTTCCTTTTCCACGAAACCTATCTCAGCAGCCATCGCTTGCGCTGCCTCCACATTGTCATCGAATAAGTCCTGTACTGTTCCCAAACCTTCTGCCACCTTATCTATATTCAGCATGTCTTCTATAAAATCGAACTCATCTTCAGTAAATCTAATACCTTCTTCCATACTACTGAATAATCCTTCCACAAAATCAGCATGGTCTACATTTCCATAAATGTCAGTAAAGTCTATACCAAATGCAGTAGTAGGTGTTCCTACCCCTACCTTTTTCATTAAGTGCTGCTGCATTTCAACATCAGCACTATTGAAGAAGGGGTCCCAAACCTTATCTCCCAAACTAAAGACTTCTTCGGTCCACATACCTATTTCATCTAAAATCCTGTCCTTTTCATCCTGTATTCCAGGGTCATTAGTTGTTAAAGCGCGACCGTCTTGCATATCATAAAGGGTTTGTAATGCGTTTATCACGTCAAATATACCATCCACTTGCACTTGATTAGCCTTCTCCATTATTGTTCCGTTCTCTAATACGGCATCCGAAAACTGAGTTGTTACTGTTTGTAAATACTCATAATCAGCCGATAATCTCTTTATATCAATCCCCACTATATTATATTGCTCGGAGAATACTTCATCTTCAGTCAAAAACTTTTGCCCTTGTAGGGTTTCCAAAGTGGAATAAAATGTGGCGGTGTCATCTTTTAATTTAGTCATCGCTATACTGGCTCTTTCAGCAGTCTCAGCCATTTTATCGAAGGCATACAAAATCCCCCCTGTTATTAGAATACCTATTGATGCAAATACCATTCTGATTCGGTGTGCTCTTAGTAACGAACCTTCTAACCTTAATTCAACTGCCCCCATATTTAAAGCGATTAGTCCGGCTTGAAAAGCACCTTTCGTCATTTGAAATACCATAGGGACCATAGATAGACTCATGGCTGCCATAGATAACCTCATCATACGAGCATTACCTGATAATCCACCCATTACTGGTAGTAGCATACTTGCGGAAGTTAACCCTCCTGATAAACCCCTACCAGTAGCCATCATCGCACCCGATAATCCCACGGTTGATTGTTTTGCCTCTTCTATCTTTTTGTTTATGGCTAACTTTATTTCCAACTGCTCCTTTTGTTCAACATTTTGAGCATTTAATACTGCGAGCACTTGTTTGTTTCCTTCAATATTCATTTGAAGGATTTCATGCTCCTTTATCCCACTCTCCAACATAATTTTGTGCATTACTGCTTGAGCCTCAGTATCAAATGCTTCCATTTTCAATAATTGCTCTATTTTCACATGCTCATTTTTAATATTCTTTAGGATTTCCACATATAGCATTGACTTTTTAGTTACATTATCTAAGTGTATTAACTCTCCCTTTACCCTAAACTCTATCTCTTTAATAGTCTTTAATTCGGCTTGCTTTGTTGTTAATAAACCTAAAGAGTTTTTATATCTCTTGGCTTCAGCAGTCAAAGTTTTGGATTCCAAGTCTAAGTGGGTTTTTATATGACCTTCTTTGTTAATCCACATTTGCCCTTCTAATGATAATTTGGTTTGGAGTGAATGTATATCCCTTTGGTGGAAAGTAGCCTCGTCTGCCACAAGACTTCTTCTTTTAGTCAATATAGCAAGGTCTTTTATGGCTAATGCTGTATGCTCTCTCGCAACCTTTATCGGTAGAGGATTAGCCCCTGTTATTTTTCCACTCGCTGCTCCAAATGCCCTATTATGCTCCTGCCTTTTTATTTTCTCCCCCATCTCCCATTGATTCTGCATTATTGTTAACCTTTTCGTCATACTACCTTCGAGTTTTCCCCCTATCGCCAATAATTCGTTATCCATAACAACCATCAATTGCCTTTTTATATGCTCCTTTTTTAGAATAGCATCTTTAGATATTTCAGTAGCAAGTTGTCTTCCAAGTATCGCGCTATTCTTTTCAAGTAATGCAGTTGACTGTTGTTCATAATCAACGTCAAACATTTTACTTTGATTTATTTTACCCATAATTTCTAATATTTTTGCATGTTGCTTTCTCATCCCTGCCGTGGTCTGATTAGCAATATCCATAAGGGCTGTGCTATTGAAGTGTTGGCGGGTAATCGCGATTGAATCCCCCTTAATGCCAGCGAGAACAGACCTCATAGTTTCAAAACCAACTACAAGACCACGCGCTACAACCTGCATTTGAATAAAGGGACCAACAAGACCTATTATCCCCCGCATTTTAACAACGGAGTTTGCCATATCTCCGAATGTGTCACCATAATCACCAGCGGCAAACTTCTCTAACTCTTCATTGAACATAAGTGTTGCTTCTTTACCAGCAATCATTCCAGGAAGTAGGTGTTTTCCAATCCGCGCATCAACATTTGTAAGTTTAGCCTCAACAGCCTCAAGGATAACAGCATTCTCGGCTAACCTGCGGTTAACTTCTTCTTGTGCTGAGTCAAAGTCAAAGAGAGAATCACTGGTTAGGTCCGTGACACGATGTAGGTTCTCCATCAATTTAATGAAACGAACATAGTGTCTGTTGCCTGATACGCTTTGAGCAATATTCTGCTGTTGAATAGCGGTTAATTCATCCCAACCATCCTTCTTTAAATCAACCATGACTTCAGTTAAGGTTCTCATCCCTCCTTCCGAATCAGTTACGGCAATTCCCATCGCTTCCATTTCATCTCTTGCTCCGGCAATATTACCACCGAGGCGAGCATACATCATACGTAAAGCACGACCAGCAGCACCCTGCTGTTCACCTGCTTCTATGAGGGCTGCTGACATAGCAGCCATCTCAGCGATTGACGAGCCTGTAAGGGCTGCCTGTGATGCGAATTGATTCATTGTGTAGGTTAGTTGCTCCATTGTAGCAATCGAGCGGTTTTCAACAGTGTTCAATTGGTTTAGAACCTCTACTGTATTCTTCCTAAACATATTCTCCTTTTCAATACCGGATAACATATTGAATTGTGCGGCACTTAACTTTTCAGTCTTCTCAAGGTTAGTTGACATGTGGAATCCAGTCTGCTGCATCAGGTTTGTCAACCTCTTCATAGCAGTCCCAGTTTCCATACCTGAAATTAGACCAAACATAACACCCATCTCGGTGCCAGTTTCAATCGTGGACCTTCCTATAACCGCACCCATTTGCGCCATGCGGGATGCAGCCTTCAGTGCTTCTTCACCAGTGAAAGCAAACCCTTCACCCATAGCGACTATGTTATCAACCATTCCTGGCAAAATACCTTCCATCTGTTCTGTTACGTTAACGAACTTTTCAAAATCAATACGTGCTTCTTCAAATGCTACTGCTACACCCATTACTTTATCGGTGAACGCATCAATCAATTGACCTGCTGCTTGAAACTCACCAGTAAGAGTATTTAGCGTATCGAGATACGCTGCCTTCATCATAGTAGCGACAGTTTTTTGGTCGGCAAGTAATCTCCTTGCATTAAACGTAGCGAGTACGTCGAAAAAGACTTGTGCGCCACCTACACGTGCCATAGTCACTCCCCCTTGTCCTTAGTGATGCCCCGTTCTTTAAGTATTGCGAACATATCCTCTCCGCTTATAGTATCGCCATCTCTAATCCTACCTTTACGCTGACGATTTCGTGCTTCCATAGCCGCGCCATCGGTTTTTTTCGAGTCGGTGGATGACTCCTTAATTTGGTCATGAATCTCTCCCAATACAGCAAGGTCGAACTCAAGCCGTTTCCATCCTTCCATCCCCTCGTATTTGTCTATGAGGTCGGACGGGAGAACCCCCTTGTAGGAGGAACATAGGGATGGGGCTACTCGTCCGATGAGTCCAAAGGGGGCGCACCTTCCTCATCGCCTTCTGCGCCTCCACGTACAAACATGAATATGTCCCGCAATTCATCAGCGGTTAATGTATTCACATCAAAGTCTTCTGTTAATACGCAAGGTGGAACAAGCATAAGCATCTGCTCTTGCATAGAGCCACCCAATTCTTCAGTATAATTCATAAACTCTTCCATCTGTTCTTCAGTCCATGTGGACTGGTCAAAACCAAAGTGTCTATGCTTTCTAAATGCCTTTGCGAGAATACTCTCGAAGGGCATCTTTTCCATACCGGATGCTTGACGCACCAGTATTTTGCTTCCATCATCTAATTCTATCTCTTTATTCAGTACCGGCATTGTTCTTCACTCTTCTGTTCTTCACTACTTTACTATTGCCCTTGCGGACCTATCTACTCTTACTGGTCTTCCCACACGATAAAGGCAGTAATTTGATTACTGTTCCTATCGCGCTCATATACAATTTGATAAATAATATCATTATTAGCAAAGGTTCCCCCACGCAATAATGCTTGAAGGTCTGCTGCTAAAGAAGCGGCATCGCTTTTTAACTCGGTGACTGTTACTTTAGTCTTATCGACAATTTTAATGCCACCGTCACCGACAGCCACGATTACTCACCGGCCTCTTTTTTGGCGGGCTTCTTCTTTGGTGCAGCGACTTTTGCTGGTCTGCATCGACACAATCTGTCTATTGATGCTGGGTGTGCTGCCCAACCTGCAATTTTCTTCAGGTCGGCTTCGCTTAATTCAACACCCTTTGATTCGGCGTATGCTATCGGGTCAAACTTTTCACTCATTTAAATCACCTCAAATTACACTGTAAAGAGCAGTGTTTCCGCTACCAGTGCCAGTGTTTGCTGTCTTCCAATCTATCTGCATGGTTTCGACATTTGCCATACCTGCTGCAAGGTTCATATATGCTTTGAACCCAACACTCATGGTTTCAGCATCACGACCTGAAACACCAGCCTGTGGTGCTTCATATCGTACATTGTAAAGTAATATATTAGTTGCATTGGTTCCATCGCTGAGAATCAACTTAACTGCGTAAGTAGTGTTTGCATCCTCAAGACCACCAGCCGCAGTTAATTCATTATAGGTTGGTTCGCTCTCCATAGAAGGAGTAGCAGTACCACCTGTGGTATCATAGAGTGGGCGAGTGAACTCCAATGTTCCGCTGACCTCTCTACGCTGCATGATTGGCTTTCGAGTGAAGGTATCACTACCGAGCGCACAAGCGTTATCGGTATCAAGGTTGTTATTCAACTCGATTGTAAAGGAACGGACATAGATTGAATCTTGGGCGTCTGCCATGAAACGTACTGAAGAATCCTTGAAGTGCATACCATCAACTGCGTTTGCACCGGACTTGTTGTCACCAACGCCCCAATCAGGAGTTGCGAGGGCGGTAGTTGCCCCTTCGGATTTACCTATGAGTGAAAAGGATGCTGTTACATACTCCCCAGCGGTCGCACTGATACTCATTCGGCTAACCATCATACCAGTAAATGAATGATTTCTGTCATCACGACCAACCGTGACACTGAAGGAAGGTAAGTCATTTGATACCTTTTCAACAAAGTTATGTGTTCCACTGGAAACAGCATTGTCGCCACCCATAGCGCAATAAACCAACATACCGCAGAAGTCGTCAGCCTGAAGTACAAAGTTGAGGTCACCCTCAGTGTACTGCTTGCCGACTGCGCTGTTGTGTGCTGACCAGTATGACATATCGTTTCTCTCGATAATATCATAACTTTGTTTGAGGTTTTCGTCGTCAACAAATCCATAGAGAACCGCACCTGCACCTGTTCCATAGGTTGCACCTTCTCTTTGGACTGCTACGTATCTATTTGCGAATGATGCCATAATATCACTTGTCCTGATAGTCCTTACGCATGGCGTGATATTTAAGCATTATCACCTTCGCAACATTGATAATTTCCTTGTATATTTCAATGTTAGAATGTGCGTACAGATAACTTCGTCGTTATCAGTCTTAGTATCAAAGTCCACGGTATAGCCATTAAGGAAGTCAGTAGTGCCATTATTACCAGTGCTTTTGTATAATTCATCGAAGCAATCACCCATGATATTTGCACCTAAGCGATACGCATTCTTGTAATCAGTGCCGCGAGTCGTGACATACATAACCACATCATAGTCTTGGTTTATTCTAACACCTCCCAGTGCATCAAACTCAGGACTTGCGAGGTTCCTCAGTATAACGTGGATGCTTGGGGGATATATCCGTGAAATCATATCCGAGGATAAGTCGAATCCGTATATGATGGCTGAATCGCTGACATAATTTTTAATGAATGTTCTTTTGCTGGCCTTGAGTATGTTGACAGTTTCAAAGCCCATTTGAATAAGAGTGTTGGTAGTGAATGATGAGATAGCCATTTCATCGGGGGAGTATGCGCCGAATGTACTTGCATATACATTCTGCCAGTCAATGGTGCCGCTATTATTGCCCCACTGAACCTTCTTAGTGCCGCTACTATCGTTGACACCATTCACTTGAAGGAATAGGTCTGTTGCATCATCATCCTCGATGATTTCACGATAGTATAGACGTGCTACACCTGCGGCTGTTAAAGTCAAGCGGAGAATTAGTGGGATGGGTTCTTCATCCGTAAGGTCGGGGTCGAGGTCCGGTGTTGTCACTGTTGTAGCACCGACGAGGCTAAATGTTCCACCGGCTGCTACCTTTACAGATACGCTATGTACCCCATTATCAAGGAACATAATTTGCTCGGTGTTTGAGGGTGTGCTGCTATACTCAAAGCAGGCTAATAGAGTATATGCAGAAGTAGTTGGAGTAACATGATAATCATTGTCTAATACTCGCCATGCGTCGCCTGATGCGGCAGGGCTGCCTGAACCAGTCTTGGTCCACGCTAAATTGTTATCAGTATCAGTCGGGGATTCGGGATTATCGCCGTTCAAACGGGAAGTCCAATACTCAGTAGTCTTAGCAACAGTCATCTATTTCCACCCCATGCCTTTTGTATTTCATCAAGGATTGCGTCTTCCATCTGTGGAATACTCTTATTGTAAATACGAGTTAACCATCCCTCATTACCAAATGCCTTCTTAAATCCAGGGTGCATAGATGTCTTACCTACATTGATAAAACCCATATCATTTCCACCACCAAACCCACGGATGGCACTATTCTCAACCTCTTTTCCTACCTTCCATTTTGGAGAATAGTTGAATGGTGGTGCACCAAACTCATAAATCTGAGCGAGTTTTCCACCGCGAGAGCCTGATACCCCCCCACTATCCATAGGCTCAGAACCAACGCGGACTACTGCATTATGCCCTTGTGTTCCTGACTCAACAGCGAGAGAATCTGCTACTTTAGCAAGTGCTGACCCTGTTATCCCATCCCCTCCCCTCTTTAAAGCCTGTCTAACATTCTCGGTTTCAGTGCGAAGTACGCCCGATATTGCTTTAACGAATATTTTTTTCGCTTCCTTCTGCATTTGCTTAGTGGCTGCTCGCCACTGTCGGTCATCCCATTCTGCCTGAAAAGCGAATCCGCCACCCTGAGTCTTAATATTCCATGACATATCAATCAACCGAACCTAAATGCGCGATACGATGAAGACTCATCATACCCCTTTCACGGAGAATATTAGAGCGTACTGGCTCACTTCCCGCTGTATGGAATACTGCTTCGTCTTCGAGATAATAAGCACCTGCGAGGTCAGCACATACTTCACGAAGGACATGAGCCATCTCGCCCTCAGTTACAGTGCCGCCGGTAGCGTGGGATGCTGATATACCACTTACACCTGTTAGGGTATGAGTGCTTTTTCCAGTCCATGCGAATGAATCGCCGTCAATATCACCATTACCTGCTGCGGTAAAGCCGGTGCCACTGGTTAATACGACGCTGGTTGCTTCGGCTGCTACGACACCATTGAGAGTGGTTGTCGCGATACCCTTTGATGGGGCAGTGCGGCCGTAATAGAGAAACTCTTGGTCTATGTCAATTGTTGCCCTGCGGATGCCAGCAGTAAGTCTGCTTGCGGCCCTACTACGCTGTGCGCTATCAAGGCCCAGCCTCATGCCAACATCAGCATTTGAACAGTAGTATGTAGCCGCCATTTAACTCACTCCACGGCTTCTTTGACTTCTTCAACGGCTTCTGTGACGTCTTCCACGGTATCTATTATATCCTTAAGGGATAATCCGTCTGCTAATCGCTTTTTAATCACTTTGTATAAGCCGGCTGCTATTGTAATTATTGCTACGGCTGCTGCTGCTATGTATTCAATGTTCATATCTCTCACCTTTGTATTCAATTTGTTTTACTGCGCTATGGGGTATAAATGTAAATGGTTTGCTCTCGCCTACCCTATATAGAGCGTAACCGTATTCTGTTTCTTCAATGTTCACCTTTGCGTAGCATCGCTCAGGGGGCAAATAAATTATTTTTCCTTGTCTTAATTCTTTCATATTA
>TARA_R110000824_G_scaffold2020_4_pt1 | contig 14220 bp, 17 predicted proteins | sample TARA_R110000824 | Tara Oceans TARA_R110000824 (sample SAMEA4397747) | marine metagenome | biome: Polar Biome; feature: [MES] marine water layer (ENVO:01000295) within the mesopelagic zone...; material: water (ENVO:00002006), including particulate matter (ENVO:01000060) such as...... | reverse complement strand
ACAGTAGTTCTTTCTAAGTTGTTTGATCCGTAAGTACCTATACCAACTTCAAACTTATCATTTTCTTCTAAAGAGTAGTAAGTAATATCTCCACTAGCTAAAATAGCACTAAATCTTTGAAAGCCCGCAGGGGCGCCAGTTAAAGATAAACCACCCACGCCCGTGCTAGATGTATTTTCCCTAACTCTATCGCCTATTTTTAATGCCATCTAGACATACCTCCACTTAAATGTTAATGTTTTAGTTAGGGTCTGTAATATTTGGAGGTGTCGGCTGTGGGACGTTTTGCCTTTCTATTCTAAGTTCATAAGCAACGGTATTTTCCATTAAAAAATCTCTTGTTTTTCTATTCGCAAACTGAGATTCAGATTCAGGATTAAGTATGGTTTCAGGATTTGTTTGTGCGTCGGGCGCTGTAGATGGATCGAAGTCTGGATTTTCAACCTGCGCTTGATATCCATAATTACCACATACAGCACTAATAACTCTTCCAACGTCTTCATCTGAAATATTGACTGAAAAAACCGCCATTCCTATCTCCTTGCATCAAAACTGATTATTTTATTTATATTTAGACTATAGTCCTGCTGTTTATTTATATTTAAAGAATGGTATATCTGTTTATTGATCACCAAGGGAAACTTTAATACATCTTTATTAAAATGTAAAACTACAAGCCCCCCGCCGTATGGATCTGTCCTTACAAAACCATCGTCTGAAACTGGTGCTTCTGAAAAAGAGCTAAAACCAAACATAACAACCTCCACAATTATATACACAAAACATTGTACATAACAAAAAAAAGCCGCCCAAAATTGAGCGACTTTCTTTTTTTGTTTAATATCAAGCTTTTACTTGACTCAAAACTAGAAGGAGCCAGCCAAGACTCTTCGGTTATCAAGTACGCCGAAACCAATCTCGGCCCAGCCATAGTAACCTTGACGCTGATGACGATGAAGACCTTCGTCTTCATAGATTTCAACACTTTTCTTAACAGGCATTACGAAGCTGTCGTTAGCACCTTGGTCCAACCCGATAACAAGCTCAACATCGGAGCTAGCAAGAGAGCCGCCAAGATCGCTAGTGAAGTACTTCTGATACTCTTGACCATCACCAAACTCAAACACATCATGAAGGTTTACACCAAACACTCTAGTAAGAGCAGGACCGTCATCATTAGCTACATAGATTTCTCTACGACTAACTTCGTCAAGCTGATCAATACCCCAGTTGCGGATATCTTCGATAGCCTCTGGAGAAAGATAAAGATCACTCAAGCGACCCGGAGCAGTAACGCTGTTACCACCACCGTTACGGCGCATGACAGTTTTCATCAAGCTAACAAGACGCTTGGTGAATTGACCAGCAGCAGCATCTGCATCGAAAACCAAGATGTTACGATCTACAGCAGAGGCTAAAAGCGTGTGCCAACCGTCATCGTTAATCTTCTTGACGAACGAAGCTTCAAGTACCTGCATCGCACGACCAACAATATTCCAATTAGCTTCTCTAGCATATCTCAGCAAGAAGTCGATTGAACTAGAAATGCCATAAGTATTAATCATGACATAATCACCTTCAACATGACGCTCAGGAATACGTCCGTTTCCGGGATTTGTGTAGGCGATATGCTCACCTTCGGTTCCGGGCGCTAAGAGATCCAATGGAAACTCTGGACTCGCTCCCGGCTCAAGAGGCATAGCCTCATAGATATTTGTGACAACATCACCAAAAAGAACACCCTCTCTAAGTGGTGTTTCAAGAGCCTTGGCGATTTCACGCTGCGCTTCAATAGCGATAGCCTTATCCGAGCTACCCGATCTTTTCAATAGAGTGATAAACTCTTCTGAAGGTCTTTGTTTGATAGACATATTATATTCTCCTTGGTTAGTTATTATTTGTTGGTATTTGGAAGGTCAATGTAAACTTTAGCATAGCCATCCTCGTCTACACCGCTCAAGAAACGACCAACAATTCTACCATGACCGTTTGCGTCGGTATCATCAGCAATCGTATCTGAAACAGCGAGATTTCCACTATGAGCCAAGAAAGCCGCATTTCCCGCACTTGGTGCAGTTCCTTCCAAATTGTTAGTTACAACGTAACCCTTTTGGAGAAGTGTAACTTTTCCACCTTTTTGAACTTCATCTTTATGCTGATTCAAGTGTTGACGAGTAAGGTCAATACTAACCATATCGTTAACCAAAAGACCAACCGCAACTTTACCAGATGGTGTAGCAGCATAAGTTACCAAGGCAGCGCCTTGGTCCATTGCAGCACCAGATCCGCCGGTGCTAAGAGAAACGACACCACCGCGAGTAGCGGCTTCATTCATGAAGAATGAAATGTCGGTTTGAAGCGTACTTCTGTCAGTTTTAAGAGCCATTATGAATCTCCTTTATAAAAAATTACTTATTTTGTTTGGGCAAAGTTTGTAAAACAGAACCAAGCCACTCGCTCGCTACGCTGCGAAGAGATTCCGCTGGATCTTCTTGTTCGTCTAATTCCGCGATAGCGACTTCCTCTACCGGTTCTACTTGATCAAGAGCTTCTTCGCCAGCTTCTGCGGAATCAACTTCCTCTTCTGCCTTTGCGTCTTTCTCTTTTTTCTTCTTTTCGATTGCTTCCTTTAGTTCTGGAGGCATAGTGGCTTCTGCCTGCTTTTTAAGCATTGCGACTACCGCCTCAAAAGCTTCTTCGCTAACCTCGTCGAAAGAATCTAAAGCCGATGCGACTGCTTCTGAATCAAGTCCCGCCCCTTCAAGCTGGGCCTTTCTTTTCATCATATCAGCCTTCTTCTTCATATCTTTCATGGCTTCTTCTTTTTCTTTAACATCTTTTTCTTTAGCTACAATTGTTTCTTGAGCCTCTGTTAAAGATTGAGCGAGGGTTTCGCATTCGCTCGATTTTTCATCGAGTTTAGCTTGCGCCTCAGAAGCGATGCCTTCAAGCGATTGAATCTTAGACTCAAATTCTGCTTGCTGCTCCGCAACTACTTTTTCTTTTAAAACTTCATTAGCAGCTTTAGCCCCTGCTAATTCAGCGCGCAAATCTTCAATTTGCTTATCTACGTCTGACATATCATTCTCCTTAGTTGAAGATATAGTTAAAATTTGTGCCTCAGATTCATCAAAAAATCTATTTCCTTCCAATATCACACTACGAGGATTAGCAGGTTTTGAAACTAAGCCTTTACCAGAGAACGATAAGTTTCTCAGAAGTCTGCCAACTCTGTAGTCTTCATATTTTCCACTTCCACCATAAGATCTTAGGTGTTTAGTAAGAAAGGCAGAACTTTCTTCTCTGGGTACAACCCTAGTACTGCCCTCGATATCCACTAAAGCATAATCAAAATTAGGAAATAGACATTCCATAGAAACAAACCATTGTCCCTCTTCGATTTCAGCTAGTATTTTTTGTATTCTTTGTCTTTGATCTACATCACTCCACTCTTTGTAAATAACAGCGGTGGTTAATATATTAAATTCAGATGGAGGATCTTGTTGTTCAGCTATAGCATTGCCTTCAAAATCAACAACACTATTGCCGGTTATATGGCCGATTATATCTTTTTCATCATGCATGTAATTAAACGGCTTATCTTCTGGTGTAGATCTAGCCGCCCAAGTTTCCTTCGGATCAAAGACATCATCATTTTTATTCCAGCCGGTACTAACCAGCACGGACTCAAGATAAAATAAATCTATTTGATCTTTATCTTCAGAACCCTCAGAAGCCATGATCTTCATAGACTTTTGTTGTTCTTCAGATGGATTAAAACACTTAGCCACGCCGCAGTAAGCTACACTATTTGTAGAGGATAGCAAATCGCCTAAACCATCTTTTATTTCTGATTCATATATTTTCATAAAAAAACCTCCGAAAACTTATACACAAATTTTTTCAATAATAGAATTTATTACTAAAAATTAGACATTTCTCCAAACGTAGCAGAGTATATAAATCTAATTTCAGAAGTATTTGGTTCTCTTTGGTTACTATCTACAAAGTCTATTTTCTTTGAATTTGCTAAGGTATAAAATTCATCGGAGGGTTTAGTTTTGTTATCTATCAACTGTTTTATAACGTTTTCATCAATATCCATAAAGGGTTGCATACCAGTCAATATACAAAGTTTAAGATGCTCTAACTGGTCAACCTCGGCCTTATTTAGACTCCTAATGTTCTTTTTGTCAAAGTGCGCCAAAGCTATGGGAGACACTATCTCAGATATCTTAGCCTGAGCCTCCATAGCCCACAAGGTTTTTGAAGTAGCGTCAGAACTTCTAGGAAGAACCCTCTTCTGCTTTCTTTTTTGTGTGTCTCTAGAAAACTTCGGTCTACCATTATCTTCAACGGGCTTATTTTCACTATCTTTAGGAGCATTAGAAATTGGGGGTTCTACGACTGGAGGATCTGTATATGGAACCCCTAGGTTCTCAAGATACTCAGAATCTAAAATATCTTTTGTTAAAGCTATTTTAGCCATATCATCCTTGTGTTGGGGATTATGATAAGGACCAGCCTTCTTGGGTGAAGCAGAATCGTTAGCCCTTTCCCTCTCCTCTCTCCTAACTCTAACTCTTTCAATATTAGGTATTTCCCTAAATCTTTCTAGTAGAGTTTCTTGAGATATAATGTCTCTATCTGCTAAGTCCATAAGCAACTTCTTTTGTGCGGCTTCATCAGAAAGAATAATAGAATCAAAATGTATTTCGGCGGGAAGCCTGAACCCCATAGCCTTTTGCACTATTTTAATCTCATGCCTCCAAAACTGGGATAAAACCTCTCTACCATACTCCAGTCTCTCTATAAGAGTTTTCAAAGAAACGAAGTTATTGCTGTATCCGCCGCCACTAGAAGCTCCGGTTAAAGTTGGAGGAATACCAAGCCCAGCATATATACTAGTAAGTACTGGTTGATACTTGTCGCCACCTAAAAATCTATATACCTGAGACTGACTTTCGGTAAATTTAAGCTCTGGCCCCCAGACAAGATCCATCGTGCCACCGCCGACATTACTAGCTAAAATATCCCTAAGCTTATTTATAGCGGCTTTTGTGGGGATAATCTTATGGTCTAGATCTCCAACCGTCCATAGTCTAACATTAGATATAGCTCCGTCAAGCGCCGCAACATCGGCAAGCTTCATCTTTTCCAACATTATGATATCGTCCAGAATAGCGTAAATCATAGGATTTGCCCAAAGAAGCCAATCATCTTTCTTGTAGTAGAACATCTGTACGTTCTCTGGATCTAGAGGTATTTTCCTATCTCCGTTTTGAAGCCTTTTCTGAATGTCTAAAGGTAATGTTTTAAATATTGTATTTGGACTGTTATCAGTTTTGACTAAGGCTTCATAGCTATTCTTTGACAAGTTTAGTACGAACTCAGGCTTTCCAATCATCTGAGGACCGCTGTTTTTTATATCTACAGCAAGGGGATTTAGGAAATCGTAAGACCAAGGAATTTCTCGTTTATTTACTTTTAAAGTTTCTATTTTAACATCGGCAGCTAACGAGTTTCTTAGATTTTTTTCTTGCTGCCTATTAATTTTTGCTGTGTGTCTACGAACAACCACATTTCCACATCTATATAGATAGTTCAAAAAACGTTCCGATCTATCTACGCCACCAACCTCTTGCCACCACTTTCTGTAAAACTTTTCAATAGTTTTATTTGGATGAACTAAAACAAGACCCTGAGAAGAGAAATCACTCATTAAATCAATAACATTTCTAATGATACCGACTCTGTCATAAGCTTGCATACATTGCTTTATTATTCTTTTTTGCTTATTAGATACAGATTCTCCGGGCCTAAATGCATCGTAATCAGATCTAACAAAAGAAGTTCTAACCGAACGATTAGGCTCTACATCTATGAAGCTAGTTCTTCTTCCGTATCCTACAGATTTTTGAACTCCGTCATAAGCATTAACATTATCGGAGGTTTGGTCATACGCCTCTTGTTTTTGCGAATCATTACCCCATGTGCGGTAAAGTGATGAATCTTCAGTCATTTGCATTAATCTCCAGACAATAGTATTGTTAATATGATTGATATTAAATTATACACAAATTAATAGATATCCTGCACTTTATCCGAAAACCAAGATGGCCCATAGTACATTTTTTCATTATCGTACTTTGCTGAGTTGTCCTGTTGAGCGAAACCTCCAATGGCCCCATATTCTATAACATCTTTTTCTACAGAAAGAAGTCTAGCTGACATGTTAGCCATGATCAAAGAAGAATACCTATCTTTTCTTAATCTATTCTTTTTTCCTGCCGCAACCTTGACTTCTGGGGTGTCCCACCTTTCACGGCCAGTTGATGTCTGGGTCATTATAATCATAGATAATTCATCTTTAAGCTCTTCTATCTCCATAACGCAATCTTCAAGGGTGTCATACTTTCTATTGGCGATTTTATCGTCTTCGATAGAAAGACCAATACTAACGGAATCGAAATATGGAAACAAAACAATCCTATCTTCAAAATCTTTCCTAAGTCCATGATTTGCTTCTGCTAACCATGTAGCTTTTGCAAACTGACAAACCTGCAATATATGTAAACCGGCTTTATGGTCCGTCTCTTTCTCTTTCTCTTCTATCGTAGGATATATAGCAACCTCACCCTCTCTTATCTTGTCCCTGTCTTGAAGAGCTTCCATTATAGCTATACCACCGCCCTGAGCGTCTAGCGCTATTTCGGCACACGGAAACACTTTCATAAGATCCCGAATCTTTTTAGCGCAGTAAGAATAAAAATCATCTTCGTCAACCATTCTTGACCTAAGTTTATCTTTATGCTGTTTCCTATTGGTTGTCCAGCAGTGAACTACTCTTCTGTGGTCTTCATTTATTTCTATAACAACTATACTGAAGTTGTCAACCTCAGAAGCTGGGTCAACACCGAAGACATATTTCTTCTTAGGATTACCCTTTAACATTGAATCGAAATAAACTTCACCAGAAGGAAAACTTACGGGTTTCGAGGGCGATGTGCAACACGACTCGATAAGACTTCTTTTAAAGAAACCTTGGCTATCCGTAGTAAAACATGCGCCATACTCCATATTAAATATACCAGAGTGGATAGTAGCTTTAGCTCTTGCTACTTGTCCCGAATCCATAAATCCATCAGGAAGGTTCTGGACAGGCATCCTGATTACTGAATATTCGGTCCAGTCAAAATCTTCAGGAACGTCGCCACCAAAAACATCTTCTAATGCAGACTCTCTACCTCCGCTATTTACTATAGCTCTATATCTTTTCCAGTAATCTGCAAAGTGGTTAAAGTCATAGTAAGCAGTACCCGATAGTATTATTTGGTTTGATTTGTCTTGAGTGCTATCTGAAGTATCTTCTATTCCTATATCTAGTTCCTTGGCTTTTTTTCTTTTGGCTTTATTTTTTACCTTTTCTGCTGGAGAAGAAGCTACAGCAGCGAAACCGGCTACAACGTTTTCAAAAATATCTCTAGGTATAGATGCAAACTCGTCCGCTATGATATCATTAGCTCTTTGACCCCTGATTTTACTTCCGTCGCCAAGAGGTAGGCAAGTTACCGTGCTTTGGTTTATATGCATAACACAACGGTCTACATCTCTTCTTGGACCGCTATTAGATCCACATAGATCCCTAAGAACAGGAGCGTTTTTCCATATTGTATCCATATATTCAAACAATACTTTAGACTGACGAAAAGCGGCGCCAACAACAATAATTTTTCTTCCCGGCATAAATAATCCGCGAAGAAGCGGATATACAGAAAGTATGAAAGACTTACCCATACCTCTAGTGCCTATAAGCATTGGAAACTTCCTATTCCACATCTCATAAAGAAGAAGCGACTGAAATGGTAATAGTTCTATATTTAGAATATATTTACAGGCGAAAGAGAAATACTCTGGTCTCATCATTAACCAAGCTATTCTTTCCAAAAGCTGATCTTTGTCCGCGCCCTCTGTTATAAAGTCCATAGGATTAAATAGTAGTTTTTCATCTACATCTATTCCTAGCCAAGCGTCGTCTAGTTTTTGTTTATCACTTATCATCTAATATACCATCCACAAATCCAAATTGTACAGCTTCGTGTGAGTTAAGATACCAGTCTCCATCTTTCATCCTTCTTTTTATGTAAGATTTTGTCTTAGACAAATTATATCCCCTCTCTTGAAAGAATTTTCCATTTACGCACTTTGAAGCAAATGTATTTAGCATAAGTTCTAAGTTATACTTATCAAGCTCCGCCCAATTCTGTGAGCTTTGATAATCTCCGCTACAGTCTGTTGAGCCAAAGTGAGCCATAAAATGGGAACTTGGAGACATAAGCCTGTTGTCAGCCGCCTGCAATATTACGCCACTCATTGACTCGGCCTGCCCGTAAACCACAATAGTGACGTAAGATTTACATGACGCTATAGCGTCGTATATGGAGGTTCCAGCGCCCCAAGAGCCGCCAATGCTCTGCATGTTTATTCTTATCTCGTCATTGTTGAATGAGTCCAGATGTCTTATGTTTTTTACAAAGTTTATAGCCATCCTGTAATCAACTCCGGGGTCTTCGTCTCCGTTATCTTTTGCTGGATGTAAATAAATCTCCCTATTTTTAACATCAATTCCATAATTGTGGATTTCTCCGATAGTGTCTCGTATGTTTGACATTACTGCTCCTTGTGGAATGATTCATTCAACCTTTTAAAAATACTATTACACATCATAAATGCATTATGCTTGTTATCGCAAAACATCACATTCACATCGTAATGTATAGATATCTCCATAAGCGCTTTTAATAAGTATCTTCCAGTTATCTTGGTTTGTTTTACAACTTGAAACCTTTTGAAGTTAGGAAGCTGTATTTCTCCAGCCTTATATCTTTTGTATATATCTTTATCTTCTTCTGTCTTTAGTAAACTATTAGGATAGTCTATTAAGTCCGAAGCAGAAAACTCCAGTAACACATACCGAAAATGAAAATCTCTCATTCTATCCATTTCTTTATAGAAGGCGGTTTTCTTCTTTCCTAGATTCATAGCAATTTCAGACACCGAGGCTTTTCTCTCTATGCAAACGACATCCTCAAAACCCTCAAGAGTATAATCTCCGGTATTAAGAGTTCCGACTTCCATGCCAGAACACTTATCATAAGGAGAGAAGAACCAGCCGTCTTGCTCTCTTGTGTCTTTAATTACTTTATATTTAGGTATCATTGCTTGTATTTTATAATTCCTTTAGCTTCATCCCAAGTTGGCTTAACTCTGCCGACAGCTTTGTAAACCTGATTAAAAGTAGAGCCTGTGCAGTTTTCAAAAATAGCCGGTTTACCGGGATTTTCGTTTATAGTATTTATAATAAAGCTAGCGTCGTTTGAGGATTTAGGCGAGCTTTCAACCAGAAATATCTCATCTGAAAAATTCTTAACTTTTGGAGAAGCTGGTAATTCTGGGCTAGTTTTAGGTTTTTCTTCTTTGTTGAACATTAACTTTTCTTTCTATTAATAAGTTGTGAAAAATATGAAACATAGTGAGATTCCTTTCCTGTTACAGACTTATGACAACTGCTACATAAGGTTATGCCGTTATCAACGTCGTACCTAAGAGAAGCTGCGGAAGACCATTTCATTATATGATGAACGTTCAATCTGGCTCGCTTCCCCTTCTTTTTACACATTTGGCAAGTATATTTGTCTCTTTTTAAGACTTTTAGCCTAAACTCTTTGTAAATCGGGTCGTTGTAGTCTCGCCGTTTCGACATCACTATCTACCATTCTTTCTACCAATTGTTCAAATGAAATATGAGGTTCCCAACCCAATACGCGCTTCGCTTTTGCCGGTATGCCTAGTAAATAGTCTACTTCTGCTGGACGGTAAAATTCTGGATCAATAACCACAAGATGTTGCCAGTCGTCAATTCCTACATGCTTGAAGGCTATGTCTAGGAACTGTCTGACGGAATAAGTCTCGCCCGTAGCCACAACATAATCGTTTGGCTTTTCGTGCTGCACCATTTCCCACATGCCCCGCACATAGTCCTCTGCATGGCCCCAATCTCTTTTTGCGTCTAGATTACCGAGTCGCAATGCAGGAAACTCTTTATTCATACCAGAAGCCACGAATTCGCCAATCCACTTGGTAATCTTACGAGTTACAAACTTCTCGCCTCGTCTTTCGCTTTCATGGTTGAATAAAATCCCACTACAAGCAAAAATCCCATAACTGTCTCGATAATTACGCACAAGATGATGGGCCGCTAGTTTTGCAATAGCGTATGGACTCTGCGGCATGAAAGGTGTCTTTTCATCCTGATATTTAATCATCTCTGCAAATCCTTCTCGCAGATTATAATTCTTACCAAACATTTCGCTAGAACTGGCCTGATAAAACTTAATGTCGTCTTTTCTGCCCGAATACCTTATCGCTTCTAGAATGTTTAGAACTCCACCAGCAGTAACGTCCCAAGTCAGGCTTGGCTGTTTAAAGCTCGTTCCGACGTGCGATTGAGCAGCAAGATTGTAAATCTCGTCAGGCTCTTCTTCTTTGATTACATTGCTAACACTAAAAGCGTCCGTAATATCGCCTTCGACGATCTTAATTTTGGGCAGAATGTGATTAATTCGATTTAATGTCGGTACGCTAACTCTTCTCGTTATACCAACTACTTCGTACCCCTTCTTTAGTAGGAGTTCTGCGAGATAACTTCCGTCTTGTCCCGTGATTCCAAAAATAATTGCTCTCATTCTTCTTCCTTTAGTGTTTCTGGGGTTAGAAACGGCTGGTCCACTATACCGTCCTCGTATTGTACATAATCAGAAAGTCGTTCTTTCTCTAGTTCCATAGCTAATCTCATTTTTTCCATTTCCACTCCCACATCACTTCGATACTGAGGGTCTGTGGCTAATTTCTTCACAAGTGACGCGAATGTTAGCTTTGAGTCTTCGATAGCTTTGACGCGCTGCTCTCTTGTGCCTTTTAGATCCTTCAGCATCGTCGCCTTGCGCGCCTGAAGATCTTTGTAGTCTTTACTAAGGGTCTCCTGAGAAGCTCGTAGGATCGCAATCTGGCGCTCTATATTCATAATCAGATCAACATCGCGCTGGTCTTTGTCTCGCGCCTTTTCGTTCTGTACGATTCTTTCGTTTGCAATAATACTCTGCTGGTTTTCGTGCTGTGCCTTTAGAATCCTATTCATTAAGAGTTCTAGTTTGATTGTGTCAATTATTTGCATTTCTTCCGTGTGAAACACATCGTCTTTGAATTGGCTCCACATCTTTTTGAAGTGGAACTGGAACATCTCCAACTCTTCTGGCGTGAATTGGTTTGAAAGCTCTTTGAAGTAAGGCTTCTCTTTTAATTCGTTAGCGACAGCCACCTCTTTCTTTTGCTTAGGAGAAAAGCCTACTTTCTTTTTGATCCAATCACTAATAGAGCCGGGGTCGCGATTTAATTCTTTTGCGATGGCTTCAGGAGAAAGAACCTCGCAATTTTGCTCGATATAAGACATTTCTTCAAACGAGAATCTGCCCCTCTTAAATTCACTCATCGTATTCGCCCTCTTCTATAATTTCTTGTATAAAAGCCACAACTTTGGCCTTTCTACTTTTAGGTAGAGTAGCATTATTCTTTAATTTAAGATAATCACCACGCATCCCGGAAGGCAACTCTTCATCTATTCTTTCAAGCACCTCAGAAAGCTCCGCATCTTCACTTATAGTGTCACCAGTGGCGATATGGTAAAGCTCATGAATATCCAAAGGTTCTAAGATATCTTTTTTAGACTTTTGTATCTTCTCAGCCGCCCCGTGTTCTAATCTATAGTAATTATCACGTTTAAAAGTTTTTAGCCTATTGTTAATATGCACATACATAAAATTCTCAAGAGGTCGTGCTTGGTCATATTTACTGAGACCCGCAAGGCCAATCAAAAACGCCTCTTGCTCTATATCTTCAACTTCGTAAGAAGCAAACGTATATTTATGCGCAAGTTTTTTAGATATCTTTAAGATTGTATCAACAACCTCAGTCTCGTCCATCCCCTTGGGTATCTTCATCTTTTTCATCATCCTGTTGTAGTTCCTTTGGACCTAAAGCTGCCGCCGCCCCTAGTGGGGGATCTGGTATTTTGGCCGCAAGCTCTTTTTCAATTTCTTGTTGCAACTTAGCCGTAGCTTTTGTTTTCAGTTCTGAATCTATCATTCTTTTCTCCCGTGAATGTAACTCTTCATATAATGATATACACTATTAAGACGAAATACACGATAATTTTAGCATAAAATAGGCCAGTTCACTATAATATGGTGACAGGTAACTGTCGGGATATTAGGAATTGAAGGTTTTATATAACGCTGTCACGTAAATAAGTTTCACATATGTGGGGCATGTCCTGTTCGTGGCGCTTGGACGATTTTTAAAGATCAGATATAAAATTAGATAGGATGGTTAGGAGTTGGAAGTAGGTATTACCCGTGCCTATTACATTTGGCAGACTAATGGTTTTCAGTAATGAGAAGATCTTTAACATAATGATTGTTGAAGGTTGTGAGTTCTTCGGCTCTCACCCAAACCCCAAAGCAAGAGTCTGGTTGGTGGCTTACTAATTAATATCTCAGTCATATTGAGCAACACTAGACTTGCTTGGTAGGATAAAAGCCGGGGGTACGTAAATAGGAGACTTTATGAAATCACCCTGTACTGGTTATTGTGCCATAAATCAACAACAAATATGTAGTGGTTGTGGCAGAACAAGAAGTGAAATATCTAATTGGAGGACTATGAATGAGCAAGAGAAAGAAGAAGCAGCCGTTCGTTCCAAGGATCGTCTCAGGGCATCCTCACTGCAAGTGCGGAACAAAGGTGGCGAAGATGATAAGTGAAACAAAATTCAAATGTGTTTTATGTGGGGCTATTTATGGAAACCGTAAAAAAGTGTAAGATTTGTGGCATAGAAAAGGCAAGGGGCGATTTTCCTAAACATATACATTATAAGGATAATTTAGACTCTAGATGTCGGGCCTGCATAAAAGAACAAACTCAGTTACGTAAAACATTAAAGAAGACCGCGCCCGCAATGCCTGAGAGGTGCGAGTGCTGCGGTGAGGTTCCGGTGAAGTCATTGGTATTAGATCACTGCCACACAACAAATGCCTTTAGGGGCTGGATCTGCGAGCCTTGCAACACCGGGATCGGAAAGCTTGGCGACAATTTTACAGGGGTCTGGTTGGCTGCGATGTATCTATCTAGGTTCAGTCTGGAAACATTAGATAAGACATAACAAATATATTTTGGTCAATTTCTTCTAAACCACCCCGGCACACACGCAAAAATAGTAGACATTTTTATTTGAACAAAAAACTCCGATTTTAGCTACAGGGGGTTGACAATACTGCCGATATCTATATAATAGAAGCATACAAGAGAACAACTAAGGAAAACAACATGACCAACCAACAAATCGCAAACAAGATCATCAGCCGCAACATTCAATCAGCGTTCGTCGAAACGTTGGCCGTTCTTGCTCTTAACCTTCCAACCGATAGCCAAGAAAAAGTTATTGAAATTCTTGACAATCGACGCAAGTAGGCTTGACGGCTTGACGATACTAATGTTATACTGGTCGTATGACAAACAACAACAATTCTAAGGAAAACAACATGACTAACAAAATGACTTCAAAAGAAACTGAAAACATGACCCTTGCACAATTCCAAGCAGCAATGCGGGAAGGGAAGGTAGAAGTAAAGCGGGAAGGTTCACACGAACCCACTGCTGATCAGGTTACTATGGGCGGACGATTCGGTTGTAACTGATTCGCGGCTGTCAATAGCAAATCTAGGAAATAACTATGATTATTGAATTTTATATTTATCTCGCAATTGTTATCGGATTGGTAACGATTGGCATGATATTAGCCTGCTCATTATACAATGCGTTCAATTGACGTAAGTCCTTGCGTAGCAACGACTTAGGACGGCGGGGGCGGGCCTTGCCGCCGTAAGTCCTTTGATAGTAACGACTTAGGACAAAACATAGAATGTCTTAGCTTATCTTGGCAGAATGCCTAATGGGGGGTACGATAACCTCGATAGGGGGGTTAAGCATATGTCAATAGCAAATCTTTATATTAATGCAATAAAATAAATGTGATATAATTCTGTATTTGGGCTTATGGGGGCTTGTACTGTATGTCGATATATGTATAATAAGGACATAACAAAC
>TARA_R110000824_G_scaffold220663_3_pt1 | contig 14221 bp, 14 predicted proteins | sample TARA_R110000824 | Tara Oceans TARA_R110000824 (sample SAMEA4397747) | marine metagenome | biome: Polar Biome; feature: [MES] marine water layer (ENVO:01000295) within the mesopelagic zone...; material: water (ENVO:00002006), including particulate matter (ENVO:01000060) such... | reverse complement strand
AGGATTCACAGTCATTGCAAAAAATTCAGAAGCCGCGGCCGCCATCGCCACCGCAGGACTTTTTGCAGCGGGCCTGGATCTAACTGTAGATGAAACTGAAGATTCAGAAGATGATTAATGAGGATTAATGTTATTTCAGGCACTCGACGATAAAAAAGAATGCATCGCCATCTTTAAAGGTGGAGAATTAATTTATGGAGATTTGCCTCCCGACCTGTCAGGCACCTGGAAGTATACTTCAATACTGCGAGACCGTCCAGTGGAATACGCTAGTTTGTATTGTAGTTCGGCCTCTCTAGAAGAGGTATGCCCAGAGCAGCTAACAGAAAAGTGGGAAGCAATCAATAATAAGTTAAAGTCTTTTTTAACTTCGTTCAGAGAAAGTAAAGTATCTCTACGAGATAATTGTTTTTTTGATTTGGTTCCTGAAAGGTTTTTATTGGAATATTGTAGTATTAAAAACCACATTACAGAGCATGTATTTGAGAACTATGATAAACCTCCAAATTATAATTTCCTTTTAGAACTAACAAGAGTGTTAGAAGATATAAAATATAACAAATTAAATTTAAATTTTAATAATATGGATTTAAGTTCATCACTGAGCAGAGGGCAATTTAAAAAAATAAATAACTCCTCTCCGTATATATCATATGATATTTCTGGAACTAAGACTGGCCGTCTTACCACCTTTAAAAACAGCTTTCCAATACTTACTTTAAATAAAGCACACCGCGGTATCATAGAACCAAACAATGATTGGCTCGTAGAATTAGATTTCAACGCTGCAGAATTAAGGACTTTGTTGGCCCTTCTTGGAAAGCCTCAACCAGAAGAAGATATACATGAGTGGAATGCCAAGAATGTTTATAGAGGGGAGTTAAGCAGAGACGAAGCTAAAAAGAAAATATTTTCCTGGCTCTATAATCCTGATTCAAAGGACCATTTGTCGAATGGAGAATACGACAGGGAAAGCCTTTTAGATAAGTTTTGGGATGGTACCTATGTTCGTACAGTATTTAATAGAGAAATAGAGTCAGATAAGTATCATGCTTTGAACTATATAATTCAAAGCACATCTAGTGATTTATTCTTGAAAAGGATGATAGAGATTCATAAACTTCTTGAGAATAGAAAATCATTTATATCTTTTAGCATGCATGATTCTTTGGTTATTGACATGTCCTTAGAGGACAAAGATATTTTAAACAATATTTGTGATATATTCTCTCAAACGGATCTGGGAGAGTATAAAATTAACGTATCTGCAGGAAAGAACTTCTCGGAGATGAAAAAGATCTTATGAATATAGTTGGACTAGGAACGGCCGGATGTAATATAGCTGAAAAGTTTTCTCAGTATTCTCAGTATGAAATATACTTGATCGATACAGTCAAGAGAGATGGCAAGTCTTTACGGATAGCCAAAAAAGATGGGCACGAGGAATACGAGAGCCAATCAAAATTGAGAGGAGCTTTCTTCCAAAAGATTAATGGAGAGTGCTTGTTCATCGTCTGTGGTGCTGAAGCAATTTCGGGCTTGACTTTGAGAATCCTTGAAAAATTTTCCGGGTCAAAAATTGAGATTTTATATATTAAACCAGATATAAGTTTATTATCAGAGACCAAAGAACTTCAAGAGCGAGCCACATTTAATATTTTGCAACAATATACACGCTCCGGTTTGTTTGAAAAAATGTATGTAGTCGAGAATCTAAAGTTAGAAAATATTTTAGGAGAGGTTCAGATAATAGGATATCATGATAAGTTAAATGATCTTCTAGTGTCAACTATACACATGATTAATGTTTACAAACACTCTGATCCCGAGATGGATACATTCTCTTCCTCGCCGCCATCCTCCAGGATAGCTACAATTGGAATTGTAGATTATGAAACCGGGGAAGAAAAATTATTTTACGATATTGATATGCCTAGAGAGAAAATATATTATTATGCCATCAACAAAGAGCAGCTAGCTAGCGATGGTACTTTGTTTAAAAAGATCAAAACGCAAATTAAATCTCAAATTAAAGATGAGTATGTGAAAATATCTTACGGAGTGTTTTCTACAGATTATCCAGAGAATTATGTGTATAGTGTTGTTAGCGCCTCTTTTGTTCAGGAACAAAAAATTAATTAAATTAGTGAAAATTAATGCTTGACAACAGAGAGAACATGTTATATGATGTGTATACATGTTTGGGAGATTTGCCAAGCATGCTTATAAAAGGAAAGTATTATGGGAATTAATATGTCAAAGATGAGAGAGAAGCTATCCTCTCTCAATAGTAGAGATGGCTCGAAGAATAACTTCTGGCGACCACAAGATGGCGACACAACTATTAGGGTTGTACCTACTTCTGATGGAGATCCGTTTAAGGAAAACTGGTTTCATTATAATGTAGGGAACGCGGCAGGCTTTCTGTGCCCGAAGAAGAACTTCGGAGACGACTGCCCGGTGTGTAATTTTGTTCGAAACTTATATAACGAAGGAGACGAGGGAAGTATTAAGATGGCAAAGAATCTTAATGCCCGCCAACGCTTCTTCGCCCCAGTATTGGTTAGAGATACTGAGCCGGTAGGAGTTCAAGTGTGGGGTTTCGGCCGCACCGTATACTCCGATTTGCTTAATCTGGTATTGAATCCTGATTATGGAGACATCACTGATGCAGATCAGGGTACCGATTTGGTTATAACTTATGGAAAGGCTCCTGGCCAGGCGTTTCCTCAAACCAATATCACGCCTCGACGCAAGTCTTCTGAACTTCACGAGGATGAGGCCATTGTGAAGGAGTTATTGGATAATATTCCTGACTTTACGGAACTCTTTGAGAAGAAAACTGCTTCAGAGGTTCAAGCTATATTAGATAGCTACCTCTTGGACGACGAGGGCACGGAAGACGCGTCCTCTGAAACGAAGAAGTTTGGAACATCAAAGTCTTCTGACGAAACTAATTCGGTTGATCAAGCTTTTGACGAGCTACTTGGCTGATTAGTGGTGCCGTGCGAAAAATAATATATACTATATTCCCCCTATAGTTACTTTACATTTTCGCACGGCACTCTTTTACTATATAGGGTATTGTTTTGGCAAAGAATAAGAAAATTAAGACCGGCCAACTCTCGGTCGATGAGATGCGAAAATTAATTAATAAGAAGGTCGGATTGAACGTCGCTCACAACTTAGGAGAAGACAATCCTACAGAAGTTAAGGAGTGGATCCCAACCGGCTCTCGATGGTTAGACTCTATAGTATGTAGGGGGAAACTAGCAGGAATACCAGTTGGTAAGGTCTCCGAGATCGCAGGCTTGGAATCTACAGGTAAATCCTTTTTAGCTGCTCAGTGTGCAGCAAACGCACAAAAAATGGGCATTGATGTAATTTATTTTGATAGCGAGTCTGCTATCGACCCCACTTTTTTAGAGAAAGCTGGATGTAATTTAGAAACGCTATTATATGTTCAGGCTAATAGCGTCGAGTTCGTGCTTGAAACCATTGAGGACTTGTTGGAGAACAATGAAAGCAAAATGCTTTTTATTTGGGATAGCCTTGCACTCACCCCATCGGTAGCAGATCAGGAAGGTGACTTTAATCCGCTCTCATCGATGGCTGTGAAGCCGCGTATCCTCTCCAAAGGAATGGCGAAGCTCGTACAGCCTATCGCCAATGCAAATGCGACACTGCTCGTTCTGAACCAGCTCAAAACAAACATTACTAGCAACGTTGCCGAAGCCATGACGACGCCATATTTTACTCCCGGAGGCAAGGCTATGCACTATGCCTACAGCCTTAGAGTTTGGCTGACCGGCAGAAAAGCAAAGGCCTCTTTTGTTCAGGATGACAGAGGATTTAGAATAGGTTCTGAAGTTAAAGTTAAATTAGAGAAATCTAGGTTCGGCACCCAAGGAAGACAATGTAATTTTAAGATTCTTTGGGGAGATGAAGTCGGCGTGCAAGACAAAGAGTCTTGGCTTGAAGCAATCAAGGGCTCTGATCACATACATATCGGCGGAGCTTGGTACACTTTAGAATATTCAGATGGCACTACTGATAAGTTCCAATCTTCTAAATGGATTGAAAAACTTCAGGAGGATAAGTTCAAAGAACGCATCTTGGAGCTTATGGATGAAGAGGTAATCTTGAAATTCCGAGATAAAACAGGAAATGCTGCTGATTTCTATGGCATAGAAGTGTGACGCAACTATTTATAACATAGGAGTTTATTCTCTGTGTTAAAAAGACGACAAGTTAGAAAGCTTCTGATCGAAGCGCTGGGCGGCTCCACTGGAAACATGTTTCGAGCCACCGCGTTTCTTCGATCAGACAGCACCCAGAATATAACTGATATTTTAGATCAATTAAGAGCAATTTGTGATATTACTATTGTAAACTTGCCAGAGCCATCTAAGAACTTATCAAAATATGTCGACATGTCAAAATTGAACATTAAGTTTCTACTAACTACACCGTCTCTCAAACAAGAAGTGAAACAGATAGTCACTTCCGCTAATTCTGTATCGGGAGTGTTCTCGTTCAGAATAAGGCACATAGAAAAAATTGAAAAATAACAGGATATTTTAATGTCTCCTAAAAGACTATTGATCGTAGACATGCTAAACATGTTCTACAGGGCCTATATTGTAGACCCATCTCTTTCTACAAACGGCGCACCAATAGGCGGCCTCAAAGGCACGCTTAAAATTTTACAAAAGCTGATAAGAGAATCGAATCCGGACAAAGTAGTTGTTTGTTGGGACGGAGCCGGCGGTTCTAAGAAAAGAAGATCTCTAAAGAAGGATTATAAGGCGGGAAGGAAGCCGATAAGACTGAATTGGTCGATTCAAACTATGTCTGATGCCGAAGAGACTGAAAATAAATTCTGGCAACAAGGGCGCTTAATAGAATATATCAATAGCATGCCGATAGCTCAATTAATGTATGAGGATATCGAAGCAGATGATATAATTGCTTATATTAAAGCGATGCCTCATTATAGAGATTGGCAGAAGGTGATCATATCTAGCGACAAAGATTTCTTTCAGCTTTTAGATGAGAACACTATTCTTCACAGGCCTGTGCAAAAAGAGTTTTTGAGCAGGATTAATATTTTAGAAAAGTATGAAATTCATCCGAACAACTTTACGTTAGCGCGCGCTATCGCAGGAGATGCGAGCGATAATTTGCCAGGCATCGCAGGTGCCGGCCTCAAAACAATTAAAAATAGGTTCCCGTTTTTGCGAGAAGAAAAGAGTTACACATTAACTGATATCTTTAATCATTGTAAAGAGAACTCTGATTCAAAGATAAAAATTTATAGTCGTATTCTAGAAGACATGGATACTGTAAAATTAAATTATAAGATGATGCAACTTTATTCACCGAGTATCAGCGCCGTTACGAAGAAGAAGATTAAAAGAGTTGTCTTAGAAACAGATAACTCTTTTAATAAAACTGAAATTATAAAACTTATGATGCGCGACGGCTTCGGAGATTTCAACTGGAGTGACCTTTCTCAGAAATTAAGAAAGATATCAGTTGACAATGTGTAATAAATTGGTTATGATATAGTCTAGAAATCCATGGAGGGATAATGCCAGAGTCTGATTTCTCAAAATACGGAAAATCATTTCAAGAATCTTTGGCCTACCTGTTTCTAGAAAACAGATCTTTTTCAGATCAGCTTGAGGAAGTTTTAGATGTTGAGTTTTTTGAACTTAAATATTTAAGAGTTTTTACTAGCCTGATTGTAAGATACAAGGACAAATACAAATCTCATCCGACAAGAGATATAATGGAGTCTTTGCTTAGATCTAGTTTAGACGAGGAAAACGAGGGCACCCAAAAACAGGTACGAGATTTCTTTGTAAGATATTCTAATAGAGATATCGCCGGCGAAGACTATATTAAAGAAACTTCTTTAGACTTTTGTAAAAAACAAAAGCTGAAAGAGGCAATTCTAAAGTCAGTTAACCTTCTCCAAAACTCATCTTATGATGAAATTAAAGGGCTGATTGACGAGGCTTTAAAATTAGGAATAGATCCAGATCTAGGACATGATTATAAGAAAGATTTTGAATCTAGATATGAGTTTAAGGCGCGCAATCCTATCTCTACTAATTGGAAATATATTGATAGGATCTGTAAGGCCGGTTTAGGGAAAGGAGAACTGGGAGTATGCATCGCCGCCACCGGCAGCGGTAAAAGTATGGCATTGGTTCACTTGGGCACTGCCGCCCTCAAGGCCGGCAAAAACGTAGTACACTACACCATGGAACTATCAGATAAAGTTATTGGATTGAGATATGATAGCTGCTTGAGTAATGTACCTTTGAATGATCTTCACGGGCTCAAAGATCAAGTACATGAGTCTTGCATCGCCGTCGAGGGAGAATTATTTATTAAAGAATATTCAACCAAATCAGCCAGCCCCCAAACACTATCCAAGTCCCTGGAAAAATTAAAAAAACTAGGACATAAGGTTGATTTAATCATAGTAGACTATGCAGATCTTCTTAAGCCATCAAGTGCTTTTAGTGAGAAAAGAAATGAGTTGGAGTCTATTTACGAAGACCTTAGAGGGATGGCCCAGGAGAACAATTGCCCGATATGGACGGCCTCTCAAACCAATAGGTCAGGGTTGAACGCAGAAATAATTACTATGGAATCTATTTCAGAAGCATTCAGCAAATGTTTTGTAGCAGACTTTATTTTTTCAATTTCTAGAACAATCGAAGATAAGAGTAACAATACGGGAAGAATGTTTATAGCTAAAAATAGAAATGGACCCGATGGAATAGTATTTCCAATGTTCATAGATACCGCTAGCGTTACAATGAGGGTGATGGAGCAATCTTTGGAAACTCCCGCGGAAATTGAAAAGAATGCTGTAAAGAAGCAACATGAAAATTTAAAAGAAAAATATAAAAAATTTAGGACTTAAATATGCAAACATTTTATACAAAAGAAGAAGTCGAAGAAAGCACACTAGAATATTTTGATGGTGATGATCTGGCAACTAATGTGTGGGTAACTAAATACTGTCTTAAGGACAAGTCCGGTAATTTTTTAGAAAAGACTCCCGATGATATGCATCACCGACTTGCAAGAGAATTCAGCCGAGTTGAACAGAAATTCAATGGCCATGGAATGTTAACAGAAGATGAAATCTATAAATATCTAAAAGATTTTAAATACATTGTCCCGCAGGGTTCTCCCATGATGGGGATTGGAAACAACTTTGTCAACATCTCTTTATCAAACTGCGTAGTGGTAGCGTCACCGGAAGATGATATATCATCAATAATGAACACCGCTAAGGATTTAGCGAACCTATTCAAGCGACGTTGCGGAGTCGGCCTAGATATATCTAAGTTGAGACCAGAAGGCACATCGGTAAATAACTCTGCGGGGACAACCTCCGGAGCTTGGAGCTTCTCTGATTTATATTCGTATGTATGCAGGATGATTGGACAAAATGGCCGCCGCGGCGCCTTAATGATATCTATGGATATCCGACATCCTGATGTTGAGAAGTTCGTTACAATGAAAAAAGATATGACTAAGGTCACAGGAGCGAATGTTTCAGTTAAGATTACAAATGAATTCATGAACGCCGTCGAGGCTGATGGCGATTTTGAATTAAAGTTTCCTGTCGACTCCGATGAACCGACCATTACAAAGACTATTAAAGCAAAAGAGCTTTGGGACTTGATGGTAGCTACTGCCACCACCACCGCAGAGCCTGGATTGTTGATGTGGGATAATATTTGTGATTACTTGCCAGCAAATGAATACGAGAACTTTAAAACAGAGTGTGTTAATCCATGCGCTGAGTTGCCTCTATCTTCTTACGATAGTTGTAGGTTAATTTCTATTAACTTAAAAAACTTTGTTAAAAATCCGTTCAAGGCCAACTCCGAGTTTAATTTTAAAGAATTTGCAAAGGTAGCATCTACAGCAATGAGACTATCAGATGACTTGGTAGAACTAGAATTAGAGAAACTACAAAATATTAAGTCAGTGGCCGATCAGCCAGAAGAGAAAGAGTTGTGGGAGAAACTATATTCTACATGCTCGAAGGGACGTAGAACTGGACTAGGAACGCATGGCCTAGCCGACGCGGTTTCTAGACTCGGGTTAGCTTACGATTCCCCAGAAGCTGCAAAGGTTATAGACAAAATATACGAGACTCTGAAAATATCTTCTTATGAGGAGAGCGTTAGCCTAGCCAAGTCCAGAGGCGCTTTTCCAGAATTCGACTGGCTCACAGAGAAATCAAATAAGTATATCCAAAGTCTACCAAAAATTCTTCGTGACAAAATTTCTAGATTTGGACGCCGCAATATTTCAATATTAACAAATGCCCCAACAGGTTCTGTATCAATCATGAGTAGAACCAGTTCTGGATTAGAACCGGTATTTAGGAATTCTTATATAAGACGCAGAAAGATGGATCATGATGAAGCCGCTATTCCAGATTTTATAGATGATTTAGGTGATCGCTGGCAAGAGTTTGATGTACATCATCACAATGTTAGAGAATATTTAGCACAATTTAAGACAGAAGTCATACCTGATTTTTTCGTAGAAAGTGATAATATTGATTGGACAGAAAGAATCAATGTTCAGTCTATTATTCAACGACATATAGATCACTCTATATCGTCCACTATTAACCTCCCTAGGGGCACCGATCCTTCGGTTGTGGGCGAGTTATACTTCAAGGGCTGGAAAGCCGGCCTGAAGGGTATTACTGTGTATGTAGACGGGTCTAGAAGCGGAGTGTTAATAACAAAAGAGAGCCAACTTAATGATTTCTTACAATATAATGCCCCGAAGCGGCCTAGTGAACTAAAGTGCGAAATCCACAGGCCGACTATTAAAGGAGAAGAGTGGACAGTTCTTGTTGGGCATATGCATGGCATGCCATACGAGGTTATGGGCGGCCTGTCAACTTTTGTAGAAATTCCAAAGAAGTATAATGAAGGGATCATCGTCAAGCACCCGAGGAAGAGTACCAACAGCTTATACGATCTTAAGTTTGGTGAGGACGGAGAAGAGGTAGTTATCAAGAACATTGTAAAGGTTTTTGATAATCCTAATTATTCTGTATTTACTAGGATGATTTCTCTTGCATTACGTCATGGATCTGGGGTACAATATGTTGTAGAGCAACTTCAAAAAGATAGAGATAGCGATATGTTTAGTTTCTCAAAAGTTGTTGCCCGGGTTTTGAAAAAGTATATTAAAGATGGTAGCAAAGTTTCCGATAGAACTTGCTCTGATTGTAAATTAGAGGGTTTAATATATATCGACGGATGCGCCACCTGTACAAGTTGCGGATTTGCAAAATGTGGATGAAAAAGGAGTAATTATGTCAACCACCGATAAAACAAAGCAAGAGTATGTAGTAGAATTCATCAAGTCTTTTGATGCTAATGAAGAGGCCATGTCGCCATTTAAGGAGCATCGTAAGGATTTAAGAAAGAACTATGTGGATAATGGATGGTTATCAAAAGAAGAAGTAAGATTTGCAGTAAAAGCATATCGTATGTTAAAGTCTGATGATGATTATGATATATTCAATGAGATCTATAAAAAACTATCTAAATCCCTAGGGAGGTAATTATATTATGAATGTTTTTCCAGTTAATAAAATGATTTTGGTCGAAATTTCAGAAGAAGAATCAAATGAGGTTTCTGACACTATTTTAGTCCCAGACAATTATAGAGCGACTAGTCAGCACGAGGTCGGATTTATATTAGACACCGCAGATGACTGCGATTCTGATTTGTCTGTCGGAGACGAGATTGTTTTTGATAGTTCGATGTTACAGGAAGTTTCTGCACACGGAGAGAAACACTTTTTATTAAAAGAGAATTATGTCCTTTGTGTTTTAGAGGAAGAGGAAGACTAAAATGACTGCTTTAATTTTAGCTTTAACGACAGTTTTAGTCTCGGGCCTACAACCCGGGAAAGATTGCGAAGAGAATGCTTATGCTTATGAAAATATCGTAGAGATTGCTGCTAATCATTGCAAATACGCAAAATCTGAAAACATTAATATAGATCTGCTGTGGTCTTTAGTTGCGATAGAAGATAAGTATAATGTTCCATATAAGCTTAGAGGAATGATTCTTGCTGCAGCGTGTATGGAATCCGGCTATAATCCGTTGGCTAAGGGAGATAGGAAATTTAGTAAAGATGGGAAGACGCCAAAAGCTATAGGTATACTTCAACAATGGCCTATGTACGAAAGAGCATATGGAACTGTGCGGACGGATCCCGTTTCTGCTGCGGATGGATGGATGAAGCATATTGTTAGTAAGCTTGGTAAAGTTAGGAAGCAATGTCGGTTTACGAACGAAGTTAGAAGATGGATCGGTGCCTGGGTAACCGGCATACGCTACCCCAAGAAGGGAGGCCGATGTCTAGAGGTACCGAACCATCTTCGGCTTTTAAACGATTGGCACGACAAGGCGAAAAAGCTATTCTGTGAGCCGCCGACCGGATGCTAGGATTAAGGTAACCATACCTAATTGTGGGATGTTGACTTGGGAGCACATACTTATTACTATGAACAAGTTGTTATTGGGAGTAATTTAAATGCCGTCTTATACGCATACAAAACGAATAGTATTTTCATCAATAACTCTGTGTATAGCATATTTCCTTTCGACGAAATTGGGCTTAGCCTTGATCTGGGGAATACGGTATTAGGCCCCGAAGAGAGTAAAAGGGACGTATTTAACTCTCTAGCTTACGATATATCAATGTATGGCATGTCGCCCTTTTCCGGCATACTAGAAAGCCTTCGGGTTAATACGATCGATAATGAGCTAAATGTAATCACCAAGAATGGTCATGTTAGCAAATGCAAATATAACTTTCTAAGAATATTTGATTCTAATATGATATCTGGACTTCCATTTGACGAGATGGGCAAGTTGCAGAACTACAGAGTCTTTGACTGGTTCAATGTGCGATCGGGCGCCCAACACGAACATGAATATCTTTATAGTGACGACGATTTCTGTAAGAAAATATATTTTTTTCTCTCTCCAAGAATTGATGGGAACAAGTCTAAAAAAGATTTAGTAGTAGAATCTATTATAAGTGAAAAGAATATTAATAACGTTAACTATTCAGATACAATCGCCAGATTAAAAACAGCATCTATGATGAAAGAATCGGGTATTAAAGGGACCGGTAATGGAGTCGGCAAGTTCTTGCCGATTAAACTTGAGCTATCAAAAAGAGAAAAGATACCAGTAATTTCAAGTAGTTATATGGAAAGCGATAATATCATATTTGACAATAGAGATTATAAAATGCTGCTAGAGAAAAATGTCTTCTAATTTTCATCTTGCTGGGATAATACCAACGGCCGGCCAGCCACTGGGTTTTGATCTTCCATGGCACGATAGTCTTATGCCGATATCTAATAATTATTTAGCTATTGAAAGAGCGGTGCTTGAATGCGCATACGCCGGATGTGAGACGATCTGGATTGTATGCAATGACGATATACAACCACTGATAAGACATAGGCTCGGAGATTATATTCAAGATCCCGTTTGGTCTTTCAGAACTTTTGATGAGAATGTTGCGTCTAGTTTGAAGCCAATACCAATATACTACGTTCCAGTACACCCTAGAGACAGGAGAAAAAGAGATAGCTTGGGTTGGGGTGTACTTTACGGATCATATACAGCTTGGAAGATATCAAAAGGAATGAGTAAATGGCTGGCTCCTAGAAGATTTTATGTAGCGTTCCCATACGGAGTTTACAAAGTAAATTTTCTCAGAGAGCATAGAAAGAAAATATCTTCAGATAATAAACTTGTGTTAAGTTATTCTGGGAAAACCATAAAAGATGGAGCGTATCTGGGATTTACTTACACATTCGAAGAAAGCAAAGAGCTAAGTAAAGTAATATGGAGCAAGTCTAGGTCGTATAGCACACATGATGCAACCAACTTTTCATTGCAAGAAATATTTGAGGATCTAAATATAGAAGGCTGTGAGACTGTAGGTCCGACAGAATATTGGGAAATTGATAGTTGGCAGTCTTATACTGAAAACTTAGAAGAGATAGCAAAGAACCTCAAGCGACCTTCTGAATATATATTAAAATATCACGAGTGGGTTGGAATCGGTAATGAAATTGAAGATTAAAAGAATATATGATTTTGTGACAGAGCATCACAGATCTGAAGGTATGACATACATACAACATTTTGTTTACGCTCTGACTATAGCTGCTAGAATGCTAGCGTCTGCTGCTTGTTTAATACTACATTCTGTATTTCCATTTATTTGCCCACCGCGCGGTTTAGATATGGAAAGCATGAGAGATTTTTTAAACGAGAAATGGTCCAAAAGATCGAACAAAAGTCCTTGACTTTTTAAGACAGTTGTTGTATTATATTCATATACTTCAAGGAGAATTGTATGACAGAGCGCACCAGTAGTTCTATTCCTTTTGTTGGCTTGCACGCACACAGTGTAGCCGGCTCACCTTTTGACGGGTTTGGTTATCCGAAAGAGCATATGGATTATGCTTACTCCAATGGCTCTGATGCTTTAGCCTTGACCGATCACGGTAACATGAATGGATACTCCCATCAACTGCTACACATCAATAAGATGAAGGCCGATGGCAAAGAATTCAAAGCTATTTTTGGTGTCGAGGCATATTTTACAACGTCTATTTCAGACTGGAAAGCAGAATATGAAAGGGTAAAGGCAGATAAAAAGGCCGCAAAGACTCTTGAGAAAGATGATGGAAAGATGTCCATCGAAAACGAAGGCGCTTCAAAAGAGGCGAATAGTAACATTCTTAGAAGGCGCCGGCACCTTATTTTGCTGGCACAAAATCAAACAGGCTTGAATAATATTTTCAAGATGATCTCAGAGTCATATCAGGGCGACAACTATTATAGGTACCCTCGAATGGACTATAAATTACTTGGCAAGTACAGTGAAGGTGTTATTGCTGCATCGGCATGCCTAGGCGGAGTTTACGCTGGTAACTATTGGGAGAACAGAGACGAAGGCGATGAGGCAGTCCTTAGCGCTATGAGAGAAACAACCGAGAATATGATGTCTATTTTTGGAGATCGTTGGCTTGGAGAGCTTCAGTGGAATAATGTGCCAGAGCAGCATAAGATTAACAAGTTTATTATTCAACTATCAAAGGAATATGGATTTAAGCTTATCTCCACTGCCGACAGTCACTATCCAAATCCAGATGCCTGGGTTCACAGGGAGATGTACAAGCGCTTAGGGTGGCTTGGAAAATCCTCTCGTCCAGAATACATGTCGGACGAATTGCCGGCCTCTGTCGAAGAAGTAGGATACGAGCTATACCCAAAGAACGGTGATCAGATGTGGGAGAGCTATAAGAAATATACTGAGGAATGCGGAGTGGAATACGACGATAATATTGTCAAAGAGTCAATAACTAATACTCATTGGATCGCTCATGAGCTTATTGAAAGCTTCACTCCAGATACAGAAGTGAGACTTCCAGATTTTGTTGTGCCACCCGACTCCACCGCTGATGAAGCTCTTCATAAATATGCCCTAGAAGGTATGAAGTCAATGGACTTAATCCATCGAAAAAAATATACAGATAGGTTAACGACAGAGCTTGATGTTATTGCCGAGAGAGGATTTAGCAAGTATTTCCTCACGATGAAGGCAGTAGCTGACAAATCAAACGAGGTAATGTTTACTGGACCAGGCCGCGGATCCGCTGCCGGCTCACTAGTTGCTTATGTTCTCAAGATCACGCAAGTAGATCCAATTAAGCATGGCCTTCTATTTGAGAGATTTTTGAGGAAGGACGCTACTGACTACCCGGATATTGACTTTGATGTAAGTGAGCCGATGGAGATCAAAGAGCTTATGATGGAGGAGTGGGGAAGAACAACAGTTGTTCCAATTTCAAATTATAACACTCTACAACTTCGCTCTCTTATTAAAGATATTTCGAAATTCTATGACGTACCTTTTACGGAAGTAAATTCAGTAACTTCAAGAATGATTCACGAAGCAACTCCAGCAGCCAAGAAGAAGCACGGTATTAAGACCGGCGTGTACGTACCTACTTTCGAGGAAGTAATGGAGTACTCCACAAGCCTTCAAAGCTTCTTTGTAAAGTATCCTAGTATCAAGGTGCATGTAGAAGCTTTGTATGGCCAGGTTCGGTCT
>TARA_R110000824_G_scaffold791_1_pt1 | contig 14237 bp, 16 predicted proteins | sample TARA_R110000824 | Tara Oceans TARA_R110000824 (sample SAMEA4397747) | marine metagenome | biome: Polar Biome; feature: [MES] marine water layer (ENVO:01000295) within the mesopelagic zone...; material: water (ENVO:00002006), including particulate matter (ENVO:01000060) such as...... | reverse complement strand
TCTATGTCAAGAAGCGGCTTGGGGAGCTTATAACCTTCCTCTACAAACCTAGAGCCCTTTCCCGCAAGGGGGAGGACGAGGGTAGTATCGGGGGGATTAAAAATGGGGGGTTCTGGGTTTTGGATGCTAGAAAAATACCTAGACCAGCCTTGGTAAATTTTTAAGTCGAACGGGGTGCCCCACTGCAGCATTTTTTGAATTTCAAAAATCCCCACATTTAAGCCGTCTCTTACTAGTAAATTATAAACTAGACTTACATAGAATTCACCCTTCACCTTGATATCTAAATCTATTAGTTCGGTAAAATATCTCTTAACAAGGGAGCCTCTCTTAAAATAGTAGGTGCCGTTAGAGGCAAATTCATTCATTTTGTTATCAGTAAACGGATCCTTTTCCTTTATCTGGATAAGCTTATTGTTTTCTTCTTTACAAAAGGCGTAATTATCCGCCCCAAGCATGTGTGGGTGAAAACCTCTATAGCAGGGTATGCCCCCGTCATAATCAGAAGCACGCATGTCGGTTAAAAACTGACTAAAGTCCCAATCGGTCCCGTAGTCGCAATAGCTGACTATCGTCTCTAGCTCATCATCTAAGTGGTCTTTAATGTGATGGACCGCCTTAACTGGCCCTTTGTCGTTATTTGATATAGTAAAAATCTTCGAGGTGGGGCAAATCTCTTTAAGAACTTCCTCCATCTCTGTTTCCTCTAGATGCTTCTGGTCGCAAACAAAAAAAACATTTTTTACGCCTGGGAAAAGGTTTAAGACGTGTTCTACCATAGGTAAGCCATCTACCTCGATGAGGGGCTTGGGGTCTGTGTATCCTGCCTCTATAAATCTCTTGCCTTGTCCAGACATGGGAATTACTAGTTGTATATTTTTACTCATGGTTTAAGCGTAAAGCCCTTTAGATGACAGGTTGGATTGGCATACATCTACGTAGTCCGTACAAACAGAATGGACAATATTATTGTCGTAATTAATAATGTCACTTTCCTTTAGAAGGGGTATTATGCATTTTTCATTCAACGGCAGGGTGGTGTCGTGTACCCACAAGAGCCCTGTATTTGTGCTCACATAGGACTCCAGGGTGTGGCAGAAATATTTTACATCTGGGTGTATTTCATTTAGTTGTTGCGCAGCTTCTATATTTTTACAGTGGAACCAGAGAGAGTCTATCCTTTTCTCGATCCAGGTTGGGGAGACGAGGTAGTCTGGCGTGTTATGACCGAGCCAAAATTCGTCATTTATAAAACGAACGTCTACCTCTACCTCGATGCCGCCTAGAATGGCGCAGTCAATATAGGAGGGCCTATTTTCTTGATCGGGCAGCGGGCCCCTAATATTTCCACGATGAGATATTATTTTCATAGCTTTTCAATTCCCACGGTTCGGTCATCTATAAAAAGGTCATAGTAGGGCTTATCCACCTTTAATTCGTGGTATTTGGCCCCCCAAGAATCGAGCTGTTTTTTAGTTAGGGTATACCAATTTATTTGCGTCTTACTCCCTCGGGCAGTCCAGTATACAATGGTGTGACCTTCATCATACAGTTTATTTATCTTCTGGATATTTTCTGCAATAGGAACCGCCTTAAAATAATTTCTATTGGAAGGGGTGGTGCAAATAGTCTCGTCAATATCTACTCGTATAACTTTCATTTTATTAATGACTGCCTGTAAATTTCATTTGTATCGTTTTCAAGGGCAACTATGTCCCGCTCAGATAGGAAATCAATGTCTTTTAGTTGCTTTGCTCCAACAAAAATCTCTGCGGCTTTTTCGCATATCTGTGTTGAGATAAGGCAGTCCTCAGCTGTTGCTCCTATACATATAATGCCATGATTTTTAAGCAGGATTAACTTGGGGTCGCGGTTAAATTTAGCCTGAAAAAGGGTTAGGTGTTTATCTATTTGGTGCATGAGATCCAAACCAGGGCTCGCGTAGGGAACGACAAGCGAGACTGCGCCATTAAAGACAACCTGATCGGGAAATAGTCTATTGTTAGCAAACTCTTCTATAAGGGGGGTAGAGAGAATTTTGAGGGTATTAATCGGGTGGGTGTGGGCGATAAACGCGGCCCTCGTTTTATTGAAAATTAGACTATGAAAGCTGGTTTCAATGCTTGATTTTTTGGGCCCACAAGGGTTGATTTGTTCTCCGCTTAAGTGGCAGGAAACTAGATCAACCGCGTGGAGATCTTTCAGTTTCGCCCCGCTAGCCTTGATGAAGAAGAAAGATCCCTTCCTGTGTGAGACATTTCCCTCCATGCCCACAACAAACAAACCTAGCTGGTGGGCCAAATTTATTAATTTATCCATAATAACTATCCTTAGTGAAGTCTTCCGTCTGGTCTAAATGGTTTGGTGGAGTTTCCTAAAAAATCACTAACGATCTGGGTATATGACTCTTGAAGGTGATTCTCTAGATTGTTGTCTTTGAGGGGAAGGAACTGTCCTCCGTGGGTGAGGTGAATAAACTGAAAAAACGGGAGGCATTCAAAATATCCACAGCGTAAAAAGTCCTCGCTGTATAATTTGTAGACCTTAAACATTGCGGCGTAATTCTGCGTAGGAAGGGTCTCGATGTTTCTATAATTGCGGTCAGCAAAGACTCTCATTATGTCAAGAAGCGTTGAGAGTTTCCATATAGACGGGTTGACATTATAAATGTAATAGCTGGGGTCATCTTGTTTGGTTAGATTAAACTCATCTAGGTTTATTTTATGGCTGTGGGGGTTTTTGTCGGGAGTTTGGTATTGGAGGTCGATTCTGTCAATATCTTGTTCATCCATTATTTTTACCAGATGATCGATTGTGGCATCATCCTTCTGGATGACCGCATCAATATCGTGGATAAAAAGAACATATTTCAGGTCAAGGTCGGATAGGGCCAGAAGTCTGCTGGCATAAGGAAGCTTGTCGTCATATAAAACGACATCCTTGTACTGAGAGTATAGGGAGGAGAGCTCTAGTTCTGAGCGGTTGATAAGCAAAATCTTATCTTTGCAATCCTCCAAGCATGATGTCTGTACACTGAGTACATCCAAATAGTCTGTATGGGAGTAAACTACATAATCAATCATTTATAATCCTTTTCTCTCCTTTAAGATACCACCTGCATGGCGTATAGTCTAGTTTTAAGTTTCGCCATTTAAGCTTAAAACGATAAAGACTATATAGTCATAGTAACTATTGAATCGGCCCTCGGCCCCTTTCAGGAGGTCGCATTTTTTGTATTCCAAGAATGTTATTTCATTAAACTTGTCATTGTTTACGTTAAGGTCGAATTGTATATCCTTTTTTTGCAGGACGCTTAGAACGTCCCGTAATGAATATTTTTTACTTATCAGCATCCTTAGGTAAACTCTATCCTCTTTGTCTATGTCTTCGAGGGAGAATTTTTTATCCGTAAAGAAATTAATCACTACGTCGGAGAGATCTCTCTGTGGGTAGATGTACTTGTAGTAATCCTCCATTCTTAATTTTATCTTTTTAAGAACGTCTATTGGAGAGTATCCTCTTTCTGTGGCATCTCTTTTCACCTTCCATTTTGTTTTTAGGTTTATGTCGGTGTCGATAAAGATTTTAAAATTGTATACTCCATGGTTTTTGGAATATATACTATGGAGGCCGCATACAATAATATTATCACTTTTTTCTATTTTCTCTTTTTCTGTAAATTTTCCTTCAGAGTGGTCATAATTAACCTGATATATTGATTTGCCTATTTTTAAGTCAAAAATGTCGTTATTCATTTTTGTTATGTAGTTGGCGTCGGGGTTTAAGTGGGTGAGTTTGTCCCAGTTTTCATCATTACGCTCCCACTTGTGGTACCTGTCGCACTCCAGGGTGAATGAATTGGAGAAGCATTGTTTTAGTATGCTTGCTAACGTGCTTTTTCCTGATCCAGAGTCTCCGCAAATAGCAAACACATTGCACATAGATAGGATTACATTGTATTCAATATCTATTAGATCATATTTGATCTTAAATGAGTTTAAATATTCATATATGACAGTTTCTGGAACGGCTCCGCAGGACTCTGACAGTTTGTCTAGGTGGTTATAGATGTCAAAGTATTTGTCCATTACCTCGGAGTTTCCGTAGGCAAAAATATCGCATAGGTGGTTGTCCTCAGGGACGCGAAGTTTTGAAGTATCTATTAGGCTTTCTTGGGGAATATATACAGTATCTTTCGACGGATCTCCGAAGAATATGTCATCTGATACCAAATTTAGATCGGGTCTATATTTGATAACTAGGTCATATTTTCCGTAAAGCTTTTCATTAACCCCCTTTAGCTGATTCAGCTTAAAGTATTTTAGCCATGTATTGATTAGGCCAGCCTTCTCGGGATCTCCTGTTTTTATATTGTCTTCGTGGAGTATTGCAACTGGGCTTAGTACGTTGTCTATGTGGCGTATGTCCTCAATAGAATGGGGCGAGTTAAAGTATTTATCATCTTCGTGCTCGTTTTTAGTGAGGTGGATATATACATCAACATCGTCAAATTTATTCAGAATTTTATCTTGAATAACGGGGAGGTTGAGCTTAAAAGATCGGGAATAGCCCGCTATTAACAGCGCAGCTCTCATTTTATAGGGGTAGCTTCTGAAGTTCTTTAATGTCGAGACTCCACTCGCAATTTAGGCCCTCATCTAGCCGTTTACATTCGTCTTGACGAAAAAGACCCTGGGTTAGACTAAGCTCACTATTCCACCCAGCTACATTGTGGTCGGCATAGGATATTAATAAGGTTTTATCAAAGACCTCGTCTATTTCTCCGATTATGTTTTTACCTTCGGCCTTCACCCTCATGTACTTTTTCCAATATGAGAGGTCTTGGTGGGAGGTTTTGTCGAAGTAGGTTGTGTTTTTATTGGCAAAGCTATACTTAAACCTCTGATGGTTGTCCAAAAAGGTGGGAGAGACAAGAACACAAACGTCCGCCCCTTCTCGGGAAAATAGGGCATTGCACATGCCGCCACCTATAGCCCCCATAATCTTTTTGGCATTATTAAATAATAATATTTTCTCAGCAGTTGAGAGGTTCTCCGCAAAAACCTCCTCGTACCCTTCTGAATTCAGAAGGTCCACCAGCTCGTCCTCATTTATTAATTTACGGCGCGAGGTGTAGTTGGTCCCTATATTGGAAAAATCATTGTGTATCCAGGTTCGCCTCGAAACGTATATCTTTTCAGGAAGGTCTGAAGCCGAAGTAGACTTCTTAACATCCTCTACAATCTGACTATACAAATCGTAAATTTCTTTACGGGGAGGAAGGTTAGAATCAATATCATGGGTATAAGAATTTGATATATAGACGGTTTTGTACAGCGTATGCGAATCCCCTAGAAGGATTTGGTCTGGCTTAATATTCAAAATATCCAAAAACTCACTTACAAATTTATAGAACTCTTTTTTCTGGGAATTCGGGTAATTCATTAACAGCTTAAGATCGGGAATTTCCTTCCTCAGGTGGAGGTAGGATATCAGGTAGGGAAGCGTGTCGTAAACAAAGTGGAAGTAGTTATCAGTGTTATATATAAAAAAGAATGCGGGAGAATCCTCTGTACTCTCGAAGCTTTTATCCAAAGCGAGGGTATCGGCTTCATCCTCGTCGGAGCCTAGCGACATTGTCTTTTCTCTGATTGGATTGAAAACTTCGTCCTCGTCAAGGCTGTAGAGCTTAGGGTTGGGGTAAAAAAGAGATTCACCCTGAAGGAGGCATTCGGTCAGGCGATAGATGGATATTTCCCTTCCGTTCTCGTCTTCGGGGAAAATGATCTTTTTATCCAATATTTTATTAAAGTCGTGGGGCATTTTACTAAACCAGATATTCTTTTCCAAAAGTTACAAGGTCTTCTACATAATTTTCCATTATATAGGACTTATATCCCTTTATTTCGGCTAAATCGTCATACACAGAGGCGTCAAAAGATAATCCGTTAATAATGGGTGGTGGGGTTGGAGCTTCTTGGAAATCAAGGTTATTTATAACGGGATCGTACTTGCTATTTATTTCGGAAGCTGTATGGTTATATTCTTTGTATTCAAAGTGTTTGTACCAAAGCTGCTTTAGTGCATAAAATTTTCGATTTATAGATTGCAGATGGATAAACCCTGCATCTTTTGTGGAGACGGCTGGAAGCCGAACGGGAGGCGTTCGTGGAGTGTGATATTGCCACAGAGACATGTCGAATTGTGACGTATCTTTCATTGGCAAAATAAAAGTCCTGAAATTATTCTGATAAAGAGGGTCTTGACGCATATGTCCCAAGTCCCCAATGACATTGAACCAGTAATACCTCATATCATATTTGGAATTAACCTCTAAGACCTGATTAAAGTGTTCCACCATATTTGCAGACATAAGCTCGTCGGCATCAATGGCAACCACAAAGTCGGCTCCATTTTCGCGGCTATACTCTAACATTCGGGATCTATTATGGGATTCGTTAAAGGCGGGAAGGTTGTCAGCGATGATTGTGGCTTGGTCTTTAAAATTATCCTTGATCACTTCAACCGTTTTATCGGTGGAATTGTCGTCGTAAAAAACCCAGTGATCCACGGGGTAGTTCTTCCAGTATTCATATACTGCTGAAAGCAGTATAGCTTCATTTTTAACCATTACATTTGCATATACTTTCATATCGACACCCTTTACAGATCCCCACTAAGAGGCAAGTTTGGATTGGGTATCGTTAGATTTACAAAGTCTGGCTCCAGGTGATAGGTTATATTTGCATTTTTAAACTTAGGCGGAAGAACCCCCCTTCCAATAAGGGAGTCGTACTCTTGCTTAAAGTGGTGTCCAGTTATAAGGACATCAATTTTATTACAAGAATCTGATATGTAGATGAAATTTTTCATGAAGGTGGTTCCCCATGAAAATAATAATTTCTCAGCATTATATAGATAATTTATAAGGTCTATTTCTCCCACTTCACTTGGCTCTAGTAGCTCGTAGCCGTTTTTCTTTGAAACACTCTGAGCTAATTCGTAATCTATGGAGCCCATAGTTGATGATACGCCAGAACTGTGATGTTTGATAATTGATATTTTTCTGAATGTGGTCGGCTCCTTCGTTGTGAGGTTATTGTTGACGAAGCGGCCTATATTGTCTCTGATTTCGTCGTTTTCAAAATAGCTATGCAAACTATTAGGAATAATAGTAACAGAGTTGAATTGGTACAGAACGTCGGGGTCTAGATAAATTATATCCGACCTTTCTATGTGATTGATATCAGCCAGGTAATCTATAATTTGAAGTATACCCTCCTGTGCATTATTATAGACTAACAATTTTTTATTCTTTAGCTGCTCCTTATTATCGATGTAGTTCATTAGGATAGAGAGTATTCCTACGTATGCATGAACTCCTGTGCGAAAACCGCTTATAACGGGGATTACATCTTCATCTATAATTGTTGCGTTGGAACCTATGGTTGGCGGGGAGAATCCTCCAGGTTTTTGTATTAGATGGGCCCAGTCATTGGAATCGTGCACGAACGCGCCGTTTCTATCGAAACAATGGCCCCCGTGATTTTGGATAATATAAAAGGCAGACTCGTGGCGGGAGAACTCTTTGATAGGATAAAAAAATCCGTTATCTGATTTAGTCGTCACGTTCTGCAGCTTTATTTTTTAATATATCTAGATTTCTATTATTAGAAACCTCTAGTGATGAAAGAAGGGTGGTTAAACCATTGTTAAATATTTTCTTATAATACTCTTCGTAATTGTTTTGAACGTCAATTATGGTGTCGCATAAATTATCGTAGTCCGCCCATACTATATGCTCTCCATAAGGAATGTTCTCCTTGAGGGGGACATCTTCGCTTATGACTATTACCCCTCGAGAAAGTGCGGGGAGGACCCTCAACTCCTCAAACGTGTGATGGTGATCTGTCTGGTGTACATTTACAAGAATTTTAGTAGTTTCGTACCTGCTCATTATATCGAGGGAGGTGAAGCAACCGTCCACGTTGGTGCAGTCAATGCCCTTTGCTCTAACGTTATTGTAAAACTCAGATCTGCGAGGGCAGCGATGCGGGGTGAACAAGGTAATGGTGTTGTTTTTGTTTTCGTTGTTAAATTTGGGGGTGTAAATTAGTGGAGCTATATTTATTAGCTTTTTAGAAAACTCGTCGAAGTGACCTGACTCTGAAATATTCACAATATTTGGGATGCTATATTCTAATATAACGTCCAGGCTATTGAAGTAGTCAAACCTATCGATCCTTACAAGATAGAGCTCACCGTCGTCTGTGGGAGTATTGCTAAAAAATTTCGTACCCACGTCTCGTCCACCCTCTTTAACCAGGGTGTGTTCGTACTGAATGTCCATTTTTAGAATTTTACTACTATTATTAAAGGTGGCGTCTAAATTTCCGAAGATGATGTTGATGGGGTTGTGAACTTCGAGTAGCTTGTTCTTAATAAGCTTAAGACAGTAAGCGTAGTATTCCGATATGTGAATCCCTGGGTCTGTCTCATAACATATTTGAGAGCCGTTTACATCGTCAAGCCTAATCACTGATCCACCGTCTTTTCGGTTTTTTGTTGAACCTTCTTTACAAAGAAGGATTTGGCATCGGCATACGGATCGACAGTCCAGCAGTCATAATAATCCCGCTTTAGCTCGTCTAATCCGCCGTCTATGTCGGTATTTTTATAGTTGTTAAGTTCCCATAAAATTCTGGCCAAATACCGTTCAGATGCACAACTTTGATGCCTCACTGTAATTACGATTTTTTGCAGATATCCGTACAGTTGTTCGAGCTTAAGTTTTGATACGACAAAGCTACTACACCAACAGAAGGTCATTTTGTCTAGGTTGTTGTATAGATCAATGGAACTTAACACCTGAGCTACAACTCCCCCACACGCACCATCAGGTTTCCATGAATTTATGGGGCAGGCTGTATCGTCCTTGTCTAGTAAAATGTTAAAATCATATTTGTTTTTTATGATAAAATTGTCTTGGGTGCATACGTAAAAATCATATTTGTCTAGGAGGTCGTTTTCTAGAATGTAGTTAATACCGACTTGGTAGGCTCCTAGCTCAAATTTGCAGTCAATATTATTGTCCAAATAGACAATATTGTCTATGTCTGGGATCTCGTTAAATATATCTTCCTTGTAGAGCGAGTTATTATCGACAACCAGAACTAACGCGTTGTCGCCATAGAATTTAATTATATTTTCAATATAATACTTTAGATATGATGGATAACCCCTAAAGTATTTGTGAGCAATTATAAAAGCTACGCTGTATTCATCCTTTCCCATTCTATAGCTTGTCCTTATTGACTTGAAAATACTTTTCTCCTGGATATAGATTTAGATCTGGAATTTTCAGGCTCATTGGAGTGTCAAACATGCCTTGGTAAGCTCCGTTAGGGGTGGGCTCGTATTTTTCGTTATAAATGAAATCCCTATTAAATTTGGAATACTTTCCAATTCCAGCATTAACGTGATCGTGACGTATATCGGATACTATATTGAGAAGGTTGGGAGATCCTATGTTGTTAATACCCACCCCCATTCTCAACAGGCGGTAGGTTATGTCGCCGTCCTCTTCCCCAAATCCTAGAAGTCTTTCATCAAAAAAGCCTATTCTCTCCATAAGCTTTACATTAACGATAAAGTGGGAGAACGATCCATTAATCTTTGTTAGGCCACTAAAACCCGTAGATTTTATGTGGTCTTCTACAATTTTAAAGACCTGATCACCCGTTACCTCTATGTCATCATTTAACATGAGAACGTTCTCGTCGTGTGAGGTTAGAAGGATGGTGTTCCACATCTTTGACAATCCTCTGGTTTCTAGAAAAAATATGGGATATACCTCGTCATGTATCGCGCATAATTCCAACATTTTCTGTCGATAGTCGTTATCGAACTCAGCTCCCTTTTCTCCATTAATTGTTAAAATTATCTTCCTATTGGTAAAGCTTCTTATCTGTCCTATTAGCTTTACAATAAGGTCATATCTTTTTGAAAAGGTTGTTATTCCTATGCTGTAGTTCATTAGTACTTTCCTTGTATTTCTTTGTCATCTACCTGATGCTGGGCGAGGAGGGTGTTCGAAACTGAATCTTCTCTATAGCAGAAGTGCCCAAGCACTTCGTCTATTCTTTTAAATCTTTTTTTCATTGATGATAGCTTTAACCACATATCGTAGTCGGCGGAGGATTTATATTGTGTATCGAACAGTCCCGCATCTACAAGAGCCATCTTCTTGACACATGGAAAGGGTCCGCATATGCAAATCTTCTTTAAGGTTTCGTGCGAATATTGAGGCCAATTTCTCAATCCTATAATCTTACCGTCTGGAGAGGCGATAAGACACGGACTATAAAATAGATCGATACCTGGAAGATTACTTAGGTAGGATGAATAGGTTTGCAATGATGATTTAAAAAGATGATCGTCAGTGTTGTAGTTTACAATGTAGTCGCCCCTCGCAACCTTTATTGCCTTATTCCAAGCCTCATAAACGCCAACCCTTTCCTTTAGAGGCAATATTAGAGTAGAAATTCCATCCCTAAACTCGAAATTTAAAATTTTATCTATGGATGAGTCTGTAGAATTGGCGTCTACAAAAACAACCTCGAAATTCTCCAAGAACTGGTCATTCAGGCTGTTAAGGTAGGAGTCTATCCATTTTTCTGAATTATAGTTTGAACAGATTACTGATATACTCATGTGTTTATAATTTTCCAAAAGTCTTCCGCTGCAGTAGCGCAGTTTTCTTTGAACTTATCAATACCTATTCTACTGCACTCTTCGATGCACCCAATTTTACCCGCGCTGGTATTAACATGTATTCCGCAAAGTAAGGCTTCACCTATACTTCGGCAAAAGGGTTCATTTATAAGGGGATGATACATAATTTCTTTGTATTTGTTGTACAAATCTGGCATGGCGCTGTAATCTACAGTTCCTAAAAATTCTACATTAGGAATTGAGGTTGCAAGAAATTCATACAGCGGTGAGCCCCACCCAGCAACCACAAACTCAATGTCAGGATTTTGAATAACATAGTTAAAGAAGCCTTCAGTCCCTTTTAACATGTGCATAAATCCCGCATAAAGAACCTTATCTTCTCTCTCTAGCCCCTGGTCAAAAAATAATCCTGTATCGATGGGGTCTTGTAGAATTTTTACATTTTTAAAGAGGTCGCCATAAAGATTGACAAATAAGCTGTGGTGATACTGAGTTAGAAAGAAGGTGTTTTTGCAGTTGGAGAATAATAATTGCCTGTCGTTGGGGGACAAGTAGTTATTCATATCGTGTTCTAGTCTAGAGTGGTTAGGGTGATACTGTAGCCAGTTAAGAAGGTGGGGGCTAGTTTTGCTTATTTGTTCTAGATTGGTAGAAATTACATGGTCGTACTTTTGATCGAGAATACTAGGATCGCTGTCGTGATTAAACCATGTTATATCTAAGCCATTCTTCAGTCCCTGCTGGATGATAATATCATCACTTCTTTGTGCGCCGCCCTTGGTGTGTTTAAGGCAAAAATCGCTAATCCATAGAATTTTCACGCTCACACTAAACCCTTAACGTAACCCTTTACCTTGTTTAAACCTCTGTTGTGGGCCATAATTACCCCCCAACGGCTTAATCCGACTTCATCTTTTAATCTGAAGAAGGGCGTTGGTTTTTTACCTTCTCCTTCCAGATAACGCATTCTTATTATTTTTTTAGCCTTTTCATCATCTATTTCGTCTAGTGCTTTTTCCACTAAAGCAAGATCTTCGCTAAACATTATTTCGTCTAAAGGGGATTTAGTAGTTTTATCGTCCTTCATTACGGAATCTAAATCCGACGGGTCATAAGGATCTTCTTTGATTCTTTTTGTAACCTTGGTTAGTTGTTTCATGCATGTCCAGCGGGTCATATTATAAAGGTATACGGGAAAGGTACATCCCCTAGTTTCGTCAAATTTAGAAGCTACCGAATAAAAGAAATATTCTTTTTCGTTAAAAAAGTCGTTCCGTAGTTGGCCTCCAGAAAGGCAGTTTGAGCTAGCTTTATAAAAAATACCGCTATGCCTGTTTATAAGTTCGTTCAGGCATTCTTCTACGTTAACTTCATTCTGGACGTTAGATACCAGAGAGAAATCGTCTAGTTCGCTAATGTTACTCACCAACAATATCCTTTATCATTTTTTTCACTATCTCGTATCCCTTGGTTTCGATCTCTTCTTCGTTTTCAAAATTAGGCCAGTCCAATACGATGTCAGCCATCTCTCTCACTAGCGGGTGATTCTTCTCTTCAGAGGGGTTGGGGGACTCTATCCCCTTCCTCTCGATGTGCAGAATCTTTCCCCCTAGGCCTTGTATCATTCTGGCTTCATTCTCATACCTAACATCAGTTATGACGGGAAACATTTTTACGCCATCCTTCTCATAGATCTCGTCAAACCGTTCAACCTGCTCCTTGACCATATCTACCCAGTAGTCTTCGTGTAGACTTCGTGCTGTTTCTCCGAAAAGAACTAAAAATGGGCGGATTATATCCTTCTCCTCCTCGTTCTTGGTAAACGCTGAAATCCCTATTTCCTGCGATAGAAATTTGTCGATTCGCTTCTTAAGAGACGCAGCAAAGGGGAATTTTACTGGTCTATAATCGAGCTCCATCAATCTCTTATTCATCAGGGAGCAAACAGTGTCTTTCCCCGACTTGGCGTAGGCTGATATTCCTATAAGTCTATTTTCTAGTTTCATATATAGGACACTACCCAGAATCAGGAAAAAGTCAACCGAAAAGGCAATCTTTATGATCAAGGCGAGCTTGTCTCGCATATATTCGAAGAATATATAAAAAGAGCGGCGCTTGTTTGTATGCTATTAGCATCTACCCTGGTCCTGCTTGTTGGTTAAGAACTAAATTGATATTTTTTTTATGCTTGACTTTTTTACTGAAAAGAATAGAGTTTTGGGTATTATAAATCGCGATACAACAGAAAGGCACAACATGAATAAACTTGAAAGCGACCACGCTGAAATGGTGCAAGCCCTATCCAAGGATGGGGAAGAGATAATTAATTCCCTGACACCCCAATCAGCCCATTTATGGCACATGGCTTCGGCTTTGTGCGGCGAAGCGGGAGAACTTTTTGATGCGGTAAAGAAGTCCGTTATTTACGAAAAGGATCTTGACATGGCAAACGTAATCGAAGAACTTGGGGATATTGAGTTTTATATGGAAGGTATCCGAGCATCTTTGGAGGTTACGCGACTGGAAAGCTTAGCACACAATATACTTAAACTTGACGCGAGATATGGAGAAGCGTACTCAAACCAGTCGGCACAAGAACGTGCTGACAAGGTGTAGGCAATGAGGATCCACTGTGATTTTAACGCTGTCAAGGAAATTCCCGAATGTATTTTTTGGGGAAGCGTTGGGCTGATACTAGCCATTGACACGGTTCTTGCAGTACTTAATATAGTACTAATTTTTGAATTGCGCTAAAAGGATAATTATGAGTAAATACTACGTTTTTGACACCGAGACAGATGGTCACGATCCCCAAGGTCTTATTCAGTTATCGGTATGCGACCAAGACAACGAAATGGTGTTTAACGAATACCTAAACCCAGACGGCGACATTGTGCCCGCCGCCCTAGCCGTCCATGGTCTCACCAAGAATTTTCTTAAAGATTATAAGAACGCTTCCTCAATATATACCTACATCCACAAGAACATGGCACGTTCTACCGATATCTTTGTGGCACAGAATGGTCAATTTGATATTGACGTAATCAACACCTTTATGGAAAAAAACTATGGCCTCCCTCTCCCGTCTGCACATAAAAAGGTCTATACCCCTGGTGAGAAAGTAAAATTTCAACCGCGCCTACTAGATACCCTTAGGCTGGCCAAGCATTTTATTGACCCCCTTGAGATAGGGAATTTTAAACTAGACACGCTATTCGTTTTTCTTTTTCCCAAGAAAGTCAAGCAGATGTTCAAGCGTCGGAATTCTCATGATGCGCTAGAGGATTGTAAGATGACAAACGAAGTCATGCTTGAATTGGGGAGTAGATACATGAACACGGACAGCGTTGAGAATATGTATAAAAAATCCATCACCCCATTCATCCTTACAACATGGCCGATGGGTAAATATAAAGGTCAACCCCTCGAGAACGCTGATTTCGGCTATATACGGTGGGCAAAAAACACCCTAGACGACCCCGATTTGAAGTTTAGTCTTGAAT
>TARA_R110000824_G_scaffold355165_1_pt1 | contig 14247 bp, 19 predicted proteins | sample TARA_R110000824 | Tara Oceans TARA_R110000824 (sample SAMEA4397747) | marine metagenome | biome: Polar Biome; feature: [MES] marine water layer (ENVO:01000295) within the mesopelagic zone...; material: water (ENVO:00002006), including particulate matter (ENVO:01000060) such... | reverse complement strand
TGCTTCTGTAATTCCATGACCTGATGCATACGCTCTATATCGTATAGGCTGTATGTACCATCATCAAGTTCTCGCAAGTAGCATAAGGGTGGATCATTCAAAACAGGCTTAAGCAAATAACCATTCAGTTCTGGAAAGATGTCAGAGTAATCTAGTCCGACACCATCCTCCTGTTTAGTATTTAGCTGGGTTGGGAGCTGTCCTCTGTTAAGCCTTGCTCGAAAAAATCACTGTACACAGCATGGACTACATGGGTAAAGATCTCAACAGCCTTGCTCATATCCTCTGAGAACATGTCATCAAAGTTGTTAGGTAATACTCGCTTGCCATCCATACCGATAGTGCATACGAAATGTTGCATAGCTGCGTAGGTCTTCTCAGCATCCTCAGTATCCATGAGGCTGGCTTTGGCATTGTTAATACTGTACTCGTCTAGTTTTGCAATAGCTTCGACTCTAGCTTTACCGAACGCTTTACAAACCTTACCCAGATTCATGAATGCAACTGAAGCACTCCACTGAGCTACAAAAATTTCTGTTCCGTCTTTCAATACGGCGTGATAGTCTTTCATGTGTTTCTCCAAAGGAATTATATTAGTTAACGTAAAAAGCCCTATCTCAAAAGAGACAGGGCAATGGTATTGCTTAAACGATCTTATCTAAATCTGCACCGTGGTTACGGTCAAAGGTTACTTTCTCGAAAGAGATAACCCATGTTACAGTGTTCATAGTCTGACCACGAACCATTCCAGGCATTGCTAGGATTACACCATTAGTACAAGTGGCTGCGTCCTTACCCATGTTATCACGGAACTTAATCTGGATAGGTTGAATCAACGCACCAGTGTCAGAGTCTGCCTGTTCTTGGAACCAGTTGGCATAGTCTTGGAAGTACTTATTCTCAGGTGCGTTCATGAGTACTGGGAAGGCAACATCACCACCCTTAATACGCATCATGGAAACTACCATATCACCGTAAGCACCAAACATAGTTGTAGCAATAGGTGCTCGGCGTTGGATGTTGATTAGGCCTTCACCAGCAGCATAACCCTGAATCTTAAAGTTCTCTGGGTTAGTATTGCCAGGATATGACATCTCAACAAGAAGGTCTGTATTTGCAAAGCTGTACTGATACATATTGTATCCTCTTAAGAAGGGCCGAAGCCCTTATAAATTACTCTGAGTATTCGCCAGAGATCTCGATTGCGTGTAATGCACCAGCACCGACCATCTTAAATGATAGACCACTATACACACGATTGGACTTATCAGAGCTTGGGGTATCTTCAAGAGATACAGCAGTGACAATATAACCCTTAGGCAAGAACGTATCATCTGGCAAGTAACCTGGAGCAGCCAAGCCATTACGGACAGCAGCTTCAAGAGAGCTTTCCAACTTAGCTACAGAGGTATTGATACCTACCTGAGTAAACGGGATCTTAGTGTTGTTAACATACAAGAGATTGAACATGTCAACTTCACAGCGATTCTCCAACCACAACAGACCATGAGTAGTATCTAACCATGAGCCAGAGGACATACGAGAATCTGTGAAACCGTTACGAGCATTCACGCCTGTACCGATCTGGACAACAGCTGAACCGAAACGCGCACGTAGGTTAGCGAACTCATTAGGAGTCAAGTTCTCAGCAGCAATTCCTGGCATCTGCTTCAAGTTAAGAGTGATGGTGCTATCTACTGAATCAAAGTTAACTGATGCAGCTCGGCCAAATACTGAGGCTGATGGATAGGCATTCACATCTTTACTGAATGTAGATAAGCAGAAGCGTAGGGTACGAGTCTTCAGCAAGTGTATGATGTCGGTAGGGTTGGCATCATTGTACGAGGTCAGGCATGACAGATCGTTAGAGGTGTTGCAGAAGATACGCTTGGCAGCTTCAGCATAGATAGCGATCTCTTCAGTAGTGTCACCACCAGTACCTATTGGGAATACATCGCGCCACTTCTTATCAGTGACTAGACCTACTGCAACGATACCCTTATCATCAGCAGCCAAGAGTGCGTCTACAGGAGACTCAGCATCTATGCCTTGTGATAGGATGGATTGATGTACTTGCAAGCCTAGAAGCTCAGCAGCACCACCAGTACCGAAAGATAGCAAACCAGCTGTGCCAGTGGCTAAGCCTTCTACTACGAACTGATAACCGTTGTGGGTTACAGCAATACCAGTCAGGCCAGCAGTGTCAAGTTGTGACTCTACTTCAACAGCAATGGCATCATAGGTAGCAGGAGAGGCTACTGCGGTCAGGTCGAGGGTGGTTACAGCAATAGAACCTAAGGCATCCATCTCAAGAGTAATGGCAGCGTTAGCACCAGTACCGATAATGGCAGCTTTCAATTCGTCAGCAGTACCAGTACCACCGCCAGTCAGTGAAGCGCCTTGTGCAGTTTCATAACACATCTGAACAACGAAGTCAGTAGGTGTTGGAGTTTGGCCGTAGAATGCAACAGCGGCTTTGTATACATCAGAAGATGCATCCCAGTCAGCAGCAACACTAGTAAGACCTTTGTAGGCTCGATAACGCTCGGAAGGTAGTATGCTCTTGCCAGCCTTAACTGAGTCAGCATCAGTTGCCAAGAATCCGAGGATGCCGAAGTTGCCACCTTGTACTCCTGTGGGGGAGACAGAGATTGACACATTAGCAAATTCTGTAATTTCAATTGCCATGTTTAATGGTTCCTTTATTAGTTAGGGTAATCAATGTCGTAAGGATTCACGACAATTTCTTCTAGGTTAATACTACTCATACCTTGTGGCACGAACTCACCATTGATTATAAGCTTCTGGATATTATCCACAGTCTCCTCAAAGTTTCGTTCAACGTACACATCAAGGCTGAATCCCTGTCGAGGTTCCCACTCAGTATGCTCAAGCTTAGCATCTTCATTACTCGCTGGTGTGCAACGGATAAATCCAAAGCCTGTCTCATGCATAAGGCGCTTCATCTCTTCGCTTGTCCAACCGTGTAATATCTTGACCGAAGCAACCCCGTCCTCATCTACTAGGCCGATACGAAATCGTAGTCTAGCTAGTGATCGAGTCAGGGTGGTTGTGGTCTCATCAGTTTGTGATTTGATGTACACAGCAGGAATGCTTTCTGGATATTCCTCTAACAGTTTAACAGAGCAGAAGTTGCCATCAGGCCGCTTACCTTGTTTGTTAGCTGGATAAGAAAACTTAGGGATACCCACCATCTGATCAATGAAATACTGAATACATTGTATGTCTGCTCTCATTAGGTAGGACTCCAGTTCTTGTCTTTCTCAAGCAAGTACTCACGGTATCCGTAAGTATCCTCATCACTCATTTGAATGACTCGGTAATGTTTGCTCTTATAAGTAACCATGTCACCATGCTCAAGCTTGTACTTTTCAATACAGCTCATGCTGATGTAGTCACGTAATCTCTCACCACCAGGCATAGCAGCTACTGAGATACCTTCCTGTAGTTGAGAGAACTTGTTACCAGAGATGATGACGCCGAACAATGTAGAGGCTACTTGAGAGCCAGGAACCCAATCATTGTTTGTATCATAGACTCCTTCGGTAATAGTATACTTAGTCATCCTCGTCAGCATATCTGCATCGAAGGCTTCAGTCATCTGCATAGTCATATCAAATACCTACTGGGCCTGCGAACATGATGTCACGATAGAACGTGTACCGCTTGCCATAGGAGGTTGAGGTAAAGTCAGAGGCATCCACAGAGGCTGTTCCAACTGCACGTTTGATAACTACATCGTTAGTTTCTTTATGAGCTACAGGAGCTAAGACACCTGCATCACCAGCCTCTGTACGGAGACCAGCATGGAGCCAGTGAGCAGCTAAGTAGATCTGTGCAGGATCATAGAACTCTACCCATTTTCCTGGAGAGTTCATAATCACAGCAGCATCGTCTAGGAAGATCTGCACACGAGCATCAATGACATCATCAAACTCAGGTAGCCGAATACGGAAGTCAGCTAGTGTAGCCATTACTTAGACTTCTTCTCAGCTTTAACGGCAGCTTCTTCTTCTGCAAGTACTGCCTTAGCAGCAGCAACAGCAGCCGCACGATCAGCCTTAGCTTCCGCGACAGACTTCTTAGGAGCAACAGTCATAACTAGGTCGCCATTACTCAGCATACCCTTGGCAGCTTGAGCAAACTTCTTCCACTCCTCATCACCCAGCTCGATAGTTGCACCAGCTGGGATGTTTAGATATTCTGGGTTGAGACCGCCAATAACTACCTTGCCTGTATCCTTTGCAGATACTTGATGGCGAGCTAATAGGCTGGTGTTGAACTGTAGTTTAGATTGGATTTTCATATTAGATTCCTCTATTTAAGTTTAGTGATGATTTGCATATCTTCACGGAGATAGGTTACATTACTGTCAATTCTAATTAGGACGTCACGCATCCCACGTACTTCTTCGTTTGTTTGCTTATCAACAAGCTGTTCTGTCTCAATGACTGCTACTGCTTTTTCAATAGCGAACAGGGATAGTACTACCCACGTAAAGAACGACAGTAAAGTCGCACCTACGATGTTCTCAAAGCTGAGAAGTTTTTGGGGTATTGTGTTCATAGTAACCTCCAAGATCCGAGACCAGAGCTAACCTGATCTCGGAATGGCTAGTGGGAGATTAGATACCGACCCAATGAGAAACGGCAGCAGCTCGGATCATTTCAACACCACCGAAACGACCATAGCAGTTTACTTCAAATTCCAATCCTTTGTACTGGACAGGCAAATGCATGTAAGGGAAAGGCTCACGTACACGCATGTTCTCAGAACCAGAGGCGACTACGGTAAAGCCTTCACCACCATTCAATGGCTTGATCTGATCAGCCAAAGAACCTGTAGGAGTACCAGCATCGTTAGTAGCTGGGTAGATGCCTGCAACTTCGTTTACATCTTTGATCTGGTCAGCAGAGTTAATGAAGTCGTTGTTCTTTAAGAACCAGTTCAGGATAGACTCATCGCTCTGCAAAGAACGTGGAGTGTTCATCAACAGCTGCTTGTTAGCAACAGACATGATGAGCATATCAGGACGGAAGATCTGCAAAGTATCTGCATACATCTTAACCAAAGCAATGTTCAAGTCTGCAATGATCTCATCAGGAGTCTTCAGTCCACGCCAGCGAACATTGGCACCCGCAGAAGCCTGAGCTACTACGTTACGGTCACAAGTAAGGGCAGGCGCGTCAACAGGGCCATCGTAGAAACCATGAAGCTTATTGGCACGATCACCAAAGAAGATCAGCTGGTTTACTTTCTCTTCATAGGACAGACGAGATGCGTCAGCCTTACGAGCTTCAAGAGGCATGCCAGTAACTTTGGCAGCAGCGATTTCCTGACGAGAGTAACCGAAGGCATTACCTAAGGTCTTGACAGAGATGCTGTATTCCTTACCGCTGATGTCACCACGAGGTAGGTCAGTTGCTTTACCAGCAATCACCTGAGTCTCGCCGCGCTTATCATAGCTACGGTAAGTGATAGTATTAATACCTTCACCGCCTTCTGTGTTCAATGCGAACAGGCCACGACCTTTAAGGTTCGGGTAAAGAACATCAAAGCTCTGAGCTTGGATATATTCAAGCTGACGCTGAAAGAACACGCCCTCATCATCGCCAATCAAAGCGCCAGTGCGAACTAGGTTCTCAACAGCATCAGACAACTCAAAGTCAACCTTCTCGGCATCCATGAGTACTACGCGGGTTTCTTCGTCGATTGCAAAAGCTTTTACTAATTTAGCCATTTTCATTATTCCTAATATGTAATTAGCCCGAGGTTATCCTCAGGCAATAAGGGTTAGTACAGACCTTAGATGTCGATACGGCACTTGATGACGTCACCTTCGCCGCCTAGCTCGTCTGGGTAGACGTTAGCAGAAGCTCGGATACCAGTGGCAACAGCAGTAGCAGTGAAGTCACCAAGGACTACAGCAGGCTGACCAGCGCCAGGAGTAATACCGTTACCAGCAGTGGTTACTACATTCAAAGGTACTGACAAATCAGTAACAGCAGTCTGGCCAACTAGACGAACGTACAAGTAGCCTTGACGGATAATTGATACTGATTCAGTCTGCAAGTATGAAGTGGAGCCATCAGAAGGACGGGTACTTGCTTCATGGTTATATTCACGCTGTGAGATTGCGAATACTTTAACATCAGCAGAGTCGCCTGGGCCACCCTTTACGCCGCGTGGATTATCAACAGAGGCATCACGAGACAGTGCTTTACCAAAGCCTAAGGTTGCATCAGTTAGGATACCAGTCTGTACTACGCGTGGGCCGGAATCTACGAGGTCGCCAGCATAGCCGTTCTTGGTGTATAAGTTAAAATCTTGAGTAGGCATATTAAATTTCCTTAGATATAGAGAGGGTTACTTGCCAGATTTCTGACGAGTGATCATACGTGAACGGGCAGCTTCTACTTTGTTTACAGACTTAGCATCAATAGTTACATGCGTTTCCTGCTTACTGAGTAGCTTACCCATGGGTGTTTCACCTTTAGAAGAGTCTACTAAGATCTCGAACATAGCCGCAATGTATGGCTCGCTCTTACCTTTGAAGTCTTTGTCAGGCATTTGGTCTTCTACTACTAACAGTTTAATGTCAGCAATGGAAGTGCTACCGAGGTCACGCATGTCTGCAATCAGACGAGCATCTTCGATAACTTGACAGCGTTCAATCACGCCCTCGCTTGCAGCAGTCACGGCATCAGCCAGTTCCACTTTAAGTTTTTCTGTAGCAAGTTCAGATTTCTCGACAGTATCTTTAAAGTCTACTACCAATTGCTTCTGTACTTCTAGGTCTGCCTTAACAGATTCTAGTTCGTCTACTACCAGCTTATGAGCTTCATCAGCAACTAGTACCTCTTCTTCATCAGCTACACGGCAAGCAGAACCTGCACGACCTTTAGCTACGATGGCGATGTGGTTAGCACGGATGTTACGCTGGAAGTACTTGCCATCAATCTCTTCAATGTCACATACGTAACCTGCTGAGAGTTCTTGTGTGCCATCTTCTAAAGCATCAATAGCTTTCTGGGAAGATAGTATAAGAGTACCTGTTAAGGTATCTTCAACACGAGCTGGCATGCCCTCAAGCATACCTACCTGTAACTCCTCAGAGTTGTCGGCAGTAACTGCGATAGCCTTACCATCTGCATCTTTAGGATGGCCAATAGTTACTGGTGCAGAGCGGAAGGTACTCATAGAGTCTTCTGCAAATACATCAGCTTCATCGCGCCATACTGTTACAGCTTCTTTAGGGTCAAGGTCTGACAAGCCCAAGGACTTAGCAGAGTACTCTTGCGAACCTGTACGGGCAAAGGCACAAGGTACATGCATCTGTCCAGAGTCAGTAAGAGTTCGCTGTGTCGGCACTTCAATGCGGTCAGCTAGTTTTACATTACTTAGAATCGCCATTTGGTTTTCCTGTAGCGGGTGGAAGTTTATTAGGGTCTATCCCTACTGTTGCGTCTTTTGAAACTGATCCGTAAGCTATGAGTTCATTCAATGCAGACTCAGGACTTAGGATACCTGCTGTGGTTAGGTTTGACATCTCTTCAGATTTCAACCGACACCTCTCAGCCTTCTGTGCAGCAGACTCTGGGAAGATACAACTCCATTCGTACTTGAAGTCTTCCTCTTGTAATCCAAAGTGTGCGGCCAACAACCTATCAACAGTAATCAGTCGAGGGTCGTAGATGGCCTTGTGCTGTCCTTGAAGGGTTTCAATATAGTTAACTAAGTCAGATTCACCTGTGGCATTCATTCCATCTGGTGAGGCAGACAAGAAGCGGGTAGCTGGGATAGAGACTGAAGCGGATACCATTTTCAGGTATTCCCATATCAGATCCTTCACGCCAGATAACTGTATCTTCTTCTGGTCATACTCTTCAGATGCATCTAAGATAGACACGCCAAAGACTGACTTAATCTGTTTCCATTCTGAGAAGCGGTTTAGCATTGCGCTAGTGCCTGCATCAGACTGGAGGATGTTCCGTAAGCCTTCTACCTTGATGATGTCAGTGTTAGCTTCTTGTACCATTTGAGCAGCTGCAAAGCTGGTGGTATGGAAGTTGTCGATCTGTTGCATCAATGGTATTAGGATACTATCACTATACCACAAGTTACGTTGACGTTCGTAGATGGGCAGTTCAGTGCCTTCAAAACGAATCAGTCTGTCCTTATGAATAGGGTCAGTAGTATTCACGAACTGGTAATGATCAGGCATGCCAAAGGTGACACTCATAGGTTTCTGATCAATCTCTCCCAAGGTCACGATACGAGTACGGTCAACAACGTGCATTGATCGTAGGCATCCTGGCTTGAGGTTTCTCCAGTTTACTGGCTTGTCTGTAGTGCGGCCATCATCAATGTCTAAGACAACAAACGATGTACCATACAGCCTAGCCCACTTGTGCGCTTCTCGGAATATGTTAGCCACTTCAAACTGTGTGTCAGCTTCTTGTGCTTCTTCTGAGTCTAGCTTGCGCCACTCTCTTGTCAGGTCTTGTGGGATGATCTGGCATACCTTTTGAGATATCCAGTCCTCCCGATAACGGGCTGATAAGGCTACGTGGTCATAGTTACGACCTGAGTGATTCCACTCATTGTATGATGCCTTATCCTTCCCCGTCCCCAATCCCGTTGCAAAATTGGAGAGACCATCTGAGAGAGAGACTTGTTTGGTATCATCGCTGATGTTTGTCTCTGTCATGATTAGTCCTATTTGTTAATGGTATCTTACGCAACCTCCTTAGCAGAAAGTGTTGCTGTCCCCGAAGTAGCTCTTGCCCAAATACTCTCTCCAGTAACTGCTGGGAAGTATTGAGGCATGCTAGATTGCAAAGTAAATTGCTCCTCTACAGGGCCAGGAGCAGGTGCAGCAACTGAATAAACTAGTGCCACCTCTTGAAATCCATGCTTCTGTACCACTACTGAGGTTGTGGATATTACTACCCAGGTAGTTGTTAGGTTCATATTAAGTTCCTATTAAGGCACATCATTTATAATGTTTGCCGAGGTCATATTGTACATTTGGAGTACACAGTTAGCTGCTGAACCACTATCTTGTAGGTACGGGTAAGTGTCCCCATCACCCATCCTCCACCAGTGGTTAGGTTGAGTGGTTAAGGTGCTTAGATCTTTTGGTGCGCCGCCATTATGTATTTCGGAAATAGATGAGCTTTGGTCTGAGTCAAACACTGCCAACTCATCTACCTTGCAATTCCTCATGTAGTTTCCAGAGCTGTACCTTCCTACCCTAAAAACATCTGATTGGATGCCTGCATTATATCCGAAAGCTGCGTGGCTATTGCTTGTACTAGCGAGCACCCCATCTATGAATATATTAAACCTGCCGTAGTAGTCATTTATCTGAGTACTTTGCGAGCCAGTGGTTCCTCCATCATAAGTAATAAGCACATGCTGCCAAGTGTTGGGGGCAAGCCCTGTCGCCTGTAGTTGTATCCTATTATATTGATGGCCATACCTAAACCTTAACTGCTTTGTACCACTTACATTCACTTGCTGTAGAAGTATGTGACCCCCATTGGAAGTAGTGGAGTCTCCGTAATAGAGTATTGTTTGAGCTGCGCTCGATGTACTTGTGTTGTACCAAAAAGAAATTGACCACGCATCTGATGTACCTGACCCATTCCCAGTACGTCCTAGTACATTTCCAAGCAAGGCCGCATTAGCTCCTAGGTAGTCTTGGTTTTCAAACTTAGTACTTTTTGTATTGGCAAATGGAGGACTGGCTACTGTCAAAGTTAAGATACTAGAGTCTTCCCCATTGTAGTTTATAGCCTTTACAGGGATAGAGTAGCTTCCCTCCACCAAGGAAGTTCCACCTATTAACTTCCTTGGATTTCCTTCTACTGTAGTTACTCCAGTAACTGAAGAAAGATCCCACTCATATCCCACACCAAGGTTGGCCGTAAGCTCGTAATTTAAAGTTTCGCCTTGAGTCAAGGACACACTTAAAGAGCTGGTAATTGTTGGTGCCTCACTTGTTGGCGTCCCCGCACTTGAGAACATCGCATTTAAAGTGTTGCAGACGTCAATCTCAGATCCTGTGTAGGGGTTGTCGTCTTTGTCAACAAAGTCAGAATGAACAACTTCTGAAACAATCTCAATTTGCCTAGCTAGGTCAACTATGGTAACTTTATCTACAGGCACAGTGGCTTGAAGGCTGTTAACAAATTGCGCACCATTTGCATCTTCTATAAATATAGAATTAGCTTCTAAGTCTTTGTATATTTTTATACTCACTACACAGTCCTCCTTACTACAGAAACTACAGTCCCTGCATTTACAAGCTGACTATTTCCTGATGTTTTTATTTCAATACCTATTAGGTTACTTTGTGTGTTAGTATCTCCCAAGTAAATCTCATCCACACCTAAGGAGTACCTGTAAGGAATACCAGAACCCTCATCCATCCTTCCCATATTCTTGGACAGGGTATATGCCCCACCACCACCACCTAAAGTGTATCTAAACTCTACGGCCTGGTTATTAGTGCTAGGGGTTATTGTGTAGTCATTTCTCACAAGGAAGAAGTCCCCCAGGGCCAACTCACTGGCGTCAATGTATCCACTACTATCCATTAACTCTGTCACCCCGTAAGGAGCGTATCCCTTATTGCTAAACGCTCCAGCACCGTCATTGGTTATACGTGTCCATACCCCTGCTGGCAGTGTAGTAGGTGTGATAGTTGTGGCAGTGTCGTTGTAGTCCATAAACCCGCCATTCTTACTGGCGATCACTACTGCATCATCCGTACCTGAGGATGGGGTAAACTCGGCTACGGTGATGTTGGCAAACTGGTTGGTTGCCTTAGCCCAGACCCCCAAACCTGAAATAGCAGGGAATATGTGGGCTACACTTTCTTGTAATGTGAATAGGCTGTCCACGCCCACAGTGGGCACTCCATCAGAGTACGCCAATGCTACAGGATTTGTTCCTTGTTTTTGTACCACAACAGAGGAGGTTGATATTAGTGTCCAGTCTGATGTAAGTTCCATACTATATCCTTATTTTGATTTCCACCCATTAAGCTTAGAAATGTGAATATGTTGTGCGGTATCTATTTCGAGTTCAACTTTAACATTGTTAGCAACAGTGATACTACCTATAACATTGTCATCACTGTCAACGAGTGTGATTGTTTTGTTCTCTTCAGAACGTCCGTCTAGTCGTGTCTTTAGCATGTTAGCTCCAGTCTTCGTAAGACATACCCTCATTAGCAAATGCAATGGATACGGCGTCTGATACGTTATCAGCAACATCGTCGTGTCCAGTAGCACTTCCATATTCAGACTGTCCTAGGAATTCTCTTTTGATGTATTCAGTATGTTCGTGGCCTGTTGGTAGTCTAATACGCCCAGCACGAAAATACGGGATAGTGTTTAAGAAGCGAGAGAACTTATCATTACCTGTTGTGCCATCCCGAGGGACAGGCCTTACAGTGACAGTTCCATCCTTCAGGAATTGTTGGTTCAGGTATAGGCCTGATGACTTATCTTCCATGTAGAAAGCAGTAGGTTTTAAAGTCGGCCTACTCATATCGAAATCATTATGCTTCTTCCAAAAGCCTCTCATGACTGGAATCAGATCTGGTACTTCCCACTTGCCAATTACAGTATCTACTAGAAGCAGGCTATTACAAGCTGTGACAGCCCAGAAGCAAGCCACTGAGTAGTCGGAGTAGGTCTTAGTAGTAGCTGCTGTATCGGCTGTGATGAAGGTGTATCGTACACGGAAGTCAGAGATGTTCTGATATGTATAGATGTCTTCAGCCTTTAAAGCTGCCTTACCTTTACCTACTGGCATTCCCATATACTGAGAGAAGAATGTGTAGGAGTCCTTAGCATACAAACCAAGAAGGCTTGTTAGGTTCTTGCGGATTGACCAGAAGCTAGAGATAAGCTGTTCCTTACCTTCAAACATATGTGTCTCATACTTACGCATGTCAGACTCTGGTAGGCTATATGTGATTGGCCTTACAGATGTGTATCCGTATGTGTCGATCTGCTTCTGATACCATTCATCGGAACCAGTCTCAGGAGTTACTATGCCAGGAATATTCAGCCAGTCATAAGTATCTGAGGTGTTACCTTTCATGATGAAGCCACAGAGATCATCAGCGTGTAGCCGTTGCATGATGATTACTAATGGAGTAGTCTCCGAAGCTAGTCGGCTTAATATAGTATTCTGGAATCTGTTATTAACCTTGTCACGCTCAGTAGGACTGTTCGCATCGTCAGGTTTGATAACGTCATCTATGCACAGAATGCCTGCAAAGTCTTCGGCTAATGTACCTGCACCCTTACCAGTAAGCTTACCAGTAGTTGGGATAGCATGTATCACGCCAGCAGACATCGTACCCAGTTTCTCAACTGACTTCTTGTTCACATCTAGTTTGATGTCAGGGAAGACTAGTTGAAAGTCTGGATCTGTCATAATGGTTCTGATGTAGCCTGATGACTCGGCAAGTACGTCAGAGTTGAAACCTGTCAGGATAGTATGACCTGATGGATTTCTTGCCCAAGCAAAGAGAGGAAGCAACTGAGATACTATCAAAGTCTTTCCAGCTCTGGGTGGGATATTAATAATCATACGAGTACTGTTTTGGTCGATCATCTTTTGGATGGCTCGGAACAATACTTCATAGTAGTCAACATGCAACAGTTTGGTGCCTGTAAGTATCTTGAAACAGAACTTGGAAAATGCTTCAAAGTCTTGCTTCAGATACTTACTTAGGGCATCAATCTCGTGCGAGTCTTTGCCTGAGAAATAGCTCAAGGGTTTCTCCTTAGGAATCTAAGAAGGCTCCTAAGATCTCTGAGGCGTCTTCCTTACTGACAATAGCTATTGCTGATTTGCCAGATATGTTAACTCCTTTGCTTTCTGCAATGAGTCGGGATATTTCTTTTGAGCAGTCGATGATTACCTTAGGATCTGGTGGGATCATCTTATCAAGATCACCAAAGGCTTGATCCTGAAGCTTCTTAATTACTAGTATTCGTTCTGCTATGTGCAGACCAGAACTTTCAAGCTCTCCTGCCAACAACTCTTGATAGCGGCTTCGGATAGCTGGCTCTGAGGCTACAAGCTTTCGCAAGGCCATAGCATTGTACTGGACTGTATCATGCCGAGATGCCTTAGCCAAGTCACCGTGTTCGGCAAGCATGGCTGTGGCAATCAACTCAATATCAGTCGCTGAAGTCACCAGCTCCTGAGACATCATCAAGCTCCTCCCCTGTTGGTGGCCGTTGTATGATCACAACTAGAGGTGCAGTCTCAGCTGAAGCCAAGCGGCTTGAGATAGCTCTCTCGAAGCGATCTGTTACTGAGTCATCATCAAGCTCCTCTTCATATTGCTCGAAGAGTGCTGCTATTGAATCGGCAGCATCTGTGAAGTCTTCAAAGCTAGGCTCGTACATATCCCCTTGTATTTCTAATGGGTCGTCTGATCCAAGTTCTTCTATTGTATCTTGTATCCAAGAACTCATAAGTTTCTCCTTAGTTGTTACGAACCCAATGAGTAGGGTCGTAGTTGATTATAGTACCGTCTGTTAAGTTACCTAACTTCCAACTAGCTGCATTGTAGTTCTCGATGGTTCCGTCTTGGCCACTAACAGAGTCCACAAGAGTCTGTGAATTATCATCAATAGCATAGGAGCGATTACCAGCGGCTACTGTGAACTCAACATCATACATAATGCCATCATAATCTTGACCTCCTGAAGCAGCCGACGCGATTGTAACCACATCTGCAACTGATGCACCTACTGTGATTTGAATTACATGCTCACGTCCGTCAGCATATTGGCCCAAGTGAGTAGTGCCGTTCACTAACGGGTTCCCATCAATAGTTGAAGTATGGCCGCTGCTACCAAATAGGTTCCAAAATCCATCAGTTCTAACCGATACATTGAAACTACTATCCTGGGCCGCCATGAAGAACTTATTAGCAATATCAGCTAAATCATCCATGACGAACTTGAACAACACCACATCACCAGCCTCTAATGCTAACGCTGGAATCCTCGCGTTTGCAGTTGGGTCGAAGTCATACCTAAACCGTGGTGTAGAAGTATCTAATGCATTCTTAATATTCTGCGAGTTATCATTGATGGCATAGAAGCGATCACCTGATGCAGCAGTAATTGAGAAGTCATATATAGGTAAGTTTGCTAGGTCAGAAGCAGTTACATTATACGGGCT
>TARA_R110000824_G_scaffold24941_4_pt1 | contig 14252 bp, 16 predicted proteins | sample TARA_R110000824 | Tara Oceans TARA_R110000824 (sample SAMEA4397747) | marine metagenome | biome: Polar Biome; feature: [MES] marine water layer (ENVO:01000295) within the mesopelagic zone...; material: water (ENVO:00002006), including particulate matter (ENVO:01000060) such as...... | reverse complement strand
CAATCAACGAAACGTGATCCGCCTGCCTTGCGTGCAGGCAAGGAGTCAAAATGGCCAATGAAGTAGTCTCAGCCAATCTTGCATCGAACGGTGGACTGGTTGCCGAAATCCTCGCTGCTCTCGTCCATGAGCAAATCTACGATCCCACAGACCTCCGTGCCGTTTGCACCCGCATCCCCTGGACTGCTGGTGGTTCGACCACGATGGCTGTGACATCACTGCCCGCGCCCGCTGCATATACCGCCGTCACTGAGACGAACGCCGCAGCAAACAGCGCTTACACAACTTCAGAATTTACGCTCACTTGTGCGCGTTATGCGAGGCAGTACGAAATTACCGATCTTGTCCCAATGGCTGGTTCCGTTGTCGACTTGGAGGTGCTCGCTGGCAACTTGGTCAACGGTATGTCCATCACCATCAGCAACCTGATTGCGGCACTGTTTACCAGCATCACCGATAGCGCCGGAACCACGCAGGTCGACCTTTCCGTGGATGACTTGTATGACGCGCAATTTTCACTCAACGACAATGCCGCCCAGGGACCGTACAGTGCCGTGCTCGCGCCCGTCCAGATGAACGATTTCAGATCGTCGTTAAGAGGGGAAACCGGAGCCCAAAGTTTCAATCCCGCTTCGGTGGAGCAACTTGCCACAAAAGGACCGGGATTTCAGGGAAGCTGGAATGGCATAAATTTCTGGCAATCGGATCAGGTGGCAACCTCGGGCGGCGACCGTCTCGGCTGCATGTTTGCAGATGGCTGCTTTGCCTATTCCGAAGCGCCCGTCTCGCTGTTGCAGGGACACATCCCCGCAGACCGCGTGCTGCTCAATGCTGGTGAGTTGCTTGTGGAGCTTATCCGCGCAGCTTCTCTCGGTGAGACTGCTGCCCTGGCTCACTACTATCCCGCAGTAGCCATCGCAGAGAACGCGCGTGGATGCGAGATCATCACTGACGCATAGCGTACGCTGACCCTCCGGGGTCACTCGGGGCCGGGCAGAGGTGGTCTGTCCGGTCCCACCCCTATTTCCCCAGCAGGAGAGCACCACATGTCAGGAACCCAGAAGACCATTAGACTCAGCACGCCCCAAGTAGAAGAGGAGGTAGTCACAGCCCGGCGTGGCCTGCCGTCCAATGGGCGCTTTGTCTGCGCGGAGCGCTTTGTCTACACGCACTACCCCACAAACTGGGAGTATGACGACGTGCATGGGTTCGTACCACGCCTCAACAAGGTGATGGCAAAGCCCGGCGTCAATGGCGTGGGCGCAGACCGCAAGCTCAACCGGGCGCTTGCCTGGGTCAGTGAGCAGGGCGGCACGTTCATCGATCCCAAGGATACCCGGCTGGGCTCCTATCAGGATTACGTGCGCTTCTATGAGACAGAGTCTGGTGAGAAGCACTACTGCGACTTCAGCGATGAGGCCACGGTGCTGCCCAATGGCAAGGTGCTGTGGAACAAGAACGAATCAGCCAAAGCCTTCCGCAGGTTCAGAGCTGCTATCCGTGACTCCGGCATCATTGAGCCCATGCATGAGGAGGTCTATGTGTCGCTGAAGGTCAAAGCAGAACGCCGCGCCAACTCCCTCCACGGACGCGCAGACCGCAACCCCCATCTACTGAAGAAGGCTCAGGCAGCAGAGGCCCGGCTTGAGGCGATGGACCAAGAGTTTGAGAAGGTCACTAACCAGATGGCCAAGGCTACCCTGAAAGGGAATGTTGACACCTTTGTGATGGAGGACTGATGGCACGCGACTCAAAGATGATAGAGGCTATGCCCATTCTCAAGCGAGCCCTGGCCATGCTTCGGCAGGCACAGCTCTTGGAGCAGCAACCCGGCGACACCAAGCAGGCATCGAAAGAAGCCAAGAAGGTAGCCGCCGAGATTGCCGCTGAGGCTTCCTCGGTGCTGGGCTACAAGGCCCCGGTCAAGAAGGCACCGGCCAAGAAGAAGGCACCAGCCAAGAAGGCCGATAAATGAGCGACTATCGGCGCGAGCTTGAAACCTGGAACCGCCCTGAGCCCTCTGGAGAGAGGCAGGGAAGGCGAGACGGGATCGAGCGCATGACGGGCCAGCTTGTCTCCAATGGCATGAGCCAGGAGCAAGCATCGAAGCGGGCGCGACAGTGTGCCATTCGTAAAGACCGCAGAGAGGAATCCAAGAGACACAAATAGCCTTCACATCATCATAGGAGTTGAAATGGCTTACACCGGGAAAAACCCCTTCAAAATCCCCCGCCCAATCTTTGCACCGGGCGGCTTCAATGTAGAGACGCTGGCTGGCGCTAAGGTGCTCACCTTTGCCGACTCGCAGTATCAAGCGCTCGACCCAGGTGGCTCCCACCGAAACGTGGCAATGCCCGCAGAGGGCGCCCGTGATGGCGCGTACTTCTGGATCGCAAACAAGGCAGACGCGGCTGAGAACCTTGTGCTTCAGCAGCCCGACGCATCGACTACGCTGGCGACCCTAAACCAGAACGAAGCAGCGCTTGTCTTCTGCACGGCTGACGGCGCTGCCGCCGGTACAACTGGCTGGTCGCTGTTTGCCATCTTCACCATCGCCATCGTTTGATTGAATGAGTTCCACCCTCTATCAAGCCCGCATCGCTGGCCCTATCCTGATCGAACAGAACAAAGACAATGTCTTGACGCTGGATATCGAGAAGGATGGGGCTGCGGCCACGCTCGCCTCTGGCACCCTGACGGTCTATCGGCCATCGGGTGAGAAGCTGGTGGACGCGGTGGCGGGCTCGGTAGGGGCTGGGAAGTTCACATCAGCGACCATCCTAGCCGCCACAACCGCGAGTGAGAGCTTGGGGGATAGGTGGCTTGTCCAGTTCGACATCGTCATAGCTGGGGCCACGGAGACGTTCTACACGGATGGCGCCTTGGTCCTGGCTCAACTGCGCCCGCCCATCGGTCAGACTGACTTGGTGGAGAGGCACAGCGAGTGCGCCAACCTGCTCCAGTCCGGCATCACAACCGGGCTCCAGCAGTACATCTTCCAGGCATGGCACGACATCCTCAACCGGATGTACTCAGACGGGGTAGCCTTCTGGCGTTGGCGTACAGCCTCGGCCACCAGGGCGGTTCTGTTGTCCCGCACCTTTGAGATCCTGTTTCGGGATTACTCAACGCTGCTCGATCCTGATGACCGATACTCTGAGCTATCCACGATGTATGCGGAAGACTACGAGCGCGAGTATACCCAGATGCGCTCTCGGGTTGATGGTCAGGAAACCAACACCATCTCTGGCGACAACAAGCCAGCGAGCGCTGTGATCATGCTGTCCAGTGGCCCGCGCCGGCGTTGGTTTGACGGTAGCTGATGACACCCGCAACCGCACACGCTGCCGTCATGGCTCGCCTCGTGGCGGCTGGGCTCACCAAGAGCCTGAGCCCGCTTGGGGTTCGCAATGAGAGCAATCAGCGCATCAACCAATCGTTCGCGGTTACGCCCATGTCGGTGGCGCCGTCTCCTTCGCCCGGCCGGTCACAGCCCACGGTGGCAGGTGTTCGCGTCGTGCAGACCTTCCGCATTGAGCTCGGCCACAGGGTCAAGCCTGGAGACGGACAGGACGCCCCGACAGCCGCGCTCACGGACACTCATACTGCAATGAGGTATCTGGCCGTCAACGCTACGAGCCTCACCAGTGCGGGCGCTATTGAGTTCGGACCCAGCACGCTGGCCTATGAGGGCAACGGTGCCTTCCTGGTTACCACGTTCAACTTCTTGGTGACCTACAACCTGACGCTGGTGGTCTGATGCCAGCGATCAACTACCGAATCAAGCTCCAACGCCTTGAGGGCATGGTGGTGCTCAAGCACAAGACCACGCGCCGCCTCGCGCCCAGGGAGATACAGATCCTGCGGAGATATGCCAGGGACATTGTCTCATATATTCAAGAGCGGTGGCCGGTCGATACTGGCACCAGCCGCGCCGCGTGGACCTATGGCGTTGAGACGGTGGAGGGGAGCTACGCGATCAACCTTGAGAACCGTATGTGGTACTCGTCCTATGTCCACTACAGAGGGAGCCCCAAAGCCCCAGGAAGGCATGGTAACTGGCTTGTGCCTGCGGTCTACGAAGACGTGGTCCCTGAAGCCTGGGACAAGTACGGCGACCGCCTGTATGCCGATTTGGCGCGTGAGATAATCCGCACAGAGAAGGAGCTTTTTAAGAAGCCGAAGATGGGGCTGATTCAGGTGGCACAGACATTTGAAGATATCTTCCATCCATGGCAGGCGGTTCTCTGATGGGCTCAAGCGTAGAGATCACATTGGACGGTATCAACCTGGAGCTTGGCCAGGACTTCTTTGCCGAGGAGCGTGCTGTGCTTGAGGAGCACGCCAAAGACCTCTCCGACATGGCGTCCAGAAAGTGGGTTGGCTGGGCGTACGGCAAGCAATACACCCCAGCGCGAAAGTATTACGGCAAGAAGGGAACCTCCCAGGATGGCTGGCGTGCAGCCGTGACAGGCGCCGGAGATGGTCAACTTCTGGAAGTCTTCAACAAAGCCCGCGACCCACGCAGCGGCGACATGTACACGGGCTATATCCATCGAGTGGGCAAGAAGGGCATCCCCGCTTGGCACGAGGTCTTGGCTGGTGTGCTGGATAGCCTGCCCCTTCTTCGTGAGCGTATGGCAGAAGCCGCGCTTGAAGCTCTCGCCAATAACGGCACCCGCAAAACCCTCAGACAGAACATCAGTTCTGAAGCAGTCTTCGTAGAAATCACACGATAGGAGTTCAAGAACCATGGCCATTACAAACGTCGTCAAAGTCCGTAGGGACGGGACCATCAGCATCTTTGATTCGGGAGCCAGCAACACGTTGGTCGTCGATTATGAAGATGGCAACTTCACCTTTGACAACGGCGCGGAGCAAGCCGAGACGGTTGTGATCCGCGACCGTGGCTCCATCGTTGGGCTTCGCAAGACGGACGACCCGGTAGGCTCGTTGAGCTTCTCCGTCCACATGCGCGAGTTCACGAACTCCACCGTCGACAACCTGTGCGGTGTGCTCGATGGAGAGCGCAGCTGGGTATCTACAGGCGGCACCGGCTTTGAGCCCTACATGCTTGATGTTCGCGTCACTATTGAGGGCACTAATTTTGGCGATCAGGCCGACGTCACCGCGACCTTCACTCGCGTTTTGATGAAGTGGGACTTCTCCGAAGGCGATCCGAACGTGATCAACGTGTCGGGCGAAGTCTACGGCGGCATCACCTACGGCGGCATCAGCGCATAAACCGTTTCGCTTTCAGCAGGAGCAAACATGGAACCGATCAACCTTCCGCCCTTGGGGCAGATTCAAGTCAGACAGCCAAAGTCCTTCGCTGCGGTGTACGACGTGATGAACGTTTACTGGAACATCACCGGTCAGCCAAACAAGATGGGGCGTTTGATATGCGCCGCGCTTGGGATGTGCTGGAGCGATGAGAACGAGGGAAAGAAACCGCCCAGGTACAACGTCGCAGAATGTGATCCGGTCGCGTATGGCGGTGAGATGATGGACTGGCTGGCGAACCAGCAAACGCCTGTTGATGCGATCTACCGGCTCGGCCAAGGCTTCATTCTTGAGATGGCCAAGATGCTGCCATCTGGTGAGGAGGTCGAGGCAGAGAAGGATTTTACCGAAGTCGGCGCGGATGGATAGATCGGAACATCATGGATGTGGAACGGAGGTGGGGGCGTGAGCCTGGATGGTTTGCGACCCAACCAAAGCAGACACAAGCCAAGCTCCTCGCCGACACGTATCTCACATTGGAGACACCTGAACAGACAAAGCGGGAAGCGAAGAAAGCCAAGACGCGAGAGATGGACAGACGGCAGGAATCCTATCTAAAAAAACACGGGTACTGAGATGGCAAGAGACGGCGGCGAAATCAAGATCAAGATTGCGGGGGACTCCTCCGATCTTGAGAACGCATCAGCCCGCGCCGCCAAAGCCCTGGGAGATGTAGGCGGTAGCGCGGCCAAGGCTGGGAAGGGTGTTGACAAGGCTGGCACCAAGATGGTCAGCAACTCGCGCCGCATGGCTAAGCTGTCAGACTCAGCCGAGAACACGAAGGACGAGTTCGGTGAGATGTCCTCCAGTGCTGCCGCGCTGGGTGCCGCGCTTGACTTCATAGATCCGCGCCTGGGTACGGCTGCGCGAGGACTGGGCGACATGGCTGGCGCTGCCGAGGGTGCCGTCAGGATGACCAAGCTTCAGGGCGGCGCGTTGTCCATGGTGCTCAACCCGGCAGTGCTGGCTGTGACCGCCACCGTGGCCGCGATGGGCGGCGCCTACTTCCTGCTTACTAAGGAGATCAAGGCAGCGAACGAGAAGATCGAAGAACAAGAAGCCAGAATGGCCGCGCTGTTGCCCAAGTATCACACGCTGAAAATCGCCACGATGAATCTGGCGGTTGCTCAAGGCGCCATGAAGAAGGAGGACATGGCGTCCATACTTCTCCGAAAGAGCGCCCTGGACTTGTTCGCCCCAGAGAAGGCAGCAGCCGAAGAGAAGCTTGAGCTTGCCAGAGAAGCCGTGAGAACGGCGGAAGAATACACGATAGCGGAGACGGCAGCACAGGCAGCTGCCGTCCCATTTCTCCCTGTGGCTATTGCCATTCAACAACAACAGAAGAAAGCGGGAGCGGAGCGGCTCGCGAATGCACAGCAAGAGGTGGCCAGCCTTGAAGAAGAGATCAAGGGATACGACAGAAAAACCGGCGCCCTGATACGTGCGGAGGAGGCTTTAGCAAAAATCCCCCCCGTTCAAAAGGGTAGCGCAAAGACCGCCAAAGAGGCAGCAGCAGCCACCAAGGATTGGGCCGCTTCACTGCTCACAGCTCAGGAAGCATCAGCCGCCCTGATGGCGTCCATAGAGGCTGAAGGCACCGCGCTTGAGAAGGTGCAGGCTGACCGTGATGCGATGATTGCGGCGCGCGAAGATGCCCACGTGGATGAGATGGAGGCAATATCGAAGCTGGGGTTAGCGAAGACAGAAAGAGACGCAGCCTATCTCTCGACAGAAACCAAGATGTATGCAGACATGGCCGGCATTCGCGATGAGTTCAACGCTCAAGAAGTGACGGCACACGATGAGATGGTTGCCATCAACGCAGCAGCCCGTCAGCAGATGGCCAACGATGCCATCGCGGAAGGCGCGAGAATCAACGCGGCCCGCGTGGATGAGAGGGACAAGGCCATTTCATACGGCTCAGAGATGAGCACCGCCCTTATCGACATCTCGTCAGCCCGCATGGATGCGCTGATGGAGAACGAGGAAAACATGACCGAGGGCCAAAAGAAACGAGCTGTAATCCAGTTCGGAATCATGCAGGCCGCATCGGTTGCCCAGGCCATGATTGATGGGTACGCCTCCGCAGCCAAGACCATGGCCACCTATGGCTTCCCTGCTGGTGTGCCGCTGGCCGCTGCTGCTATCGCTGCCACGGGCGTCCAGGTAGCCGCCATCACTGCCACCCCGCTGCCCTCCTTTGAGGTGGGCGGAATGGTGCCGGGCTCAGGCGCTGTGCCTATCACGGCTCACGGCGGTGAGGGTGTGCTAACTGCAAGGACCACCGCTGGCCTCGGTGGCAAGTCTGGTATTGATGCGCTCAACAGTGGAGACATCAGCGGCCAACTGTCGCAACTAATCGGCGCAACCCAACAGGTGGTAGGCGCGATCCATTCACAGCCGGTGGTGGTGGAGATGACCTACAACCACCGAGTCTTTGACCGGTTCATCATCGACAACATCAAGCGCCCGAAGTCACCGCTCAGAGACTACATCTCAAGCGCCGCCAAGACAGCCGGGCGCACACGAGGACGAAACAGCTAATGGCCGAGATCATCAAATCAAGCTTTCGTGGTTTGCTCATCCCTGACGCCCGCGTCACGCCGGAGGCAATGACAACGGTGCCATCCCAGGCAGGCCCTACGCCGGGAGTGCCTGAGCCACTGACGAACACTGACATGGTCCTCAAAAGCTCAGGTAGCCAGAGCGCGTCCAAAGACCTACGCATTATCGCCAAGCGTGGCGGGTTCCCTACGCTGGGTCAGGCCGGTATCGCATGGAAGAACAACGCAGATGCGGCGACTGCCTATCGTGGCTTTGACGAATACAACCAACTGAACGGCTGGCAGGTTGCCGTCTCCGCAGATAGCGGCACGTCCGACTTTAGCGCCCCGAACGACTGCGAGCACCCGCACGCCATCACCCTCGATTCTGGGCGCGTTCTGGTGGCCTACAACGCAGAATACGCAGGGGGCACAGCGACTGACAATCGGTTTGAGGTGGTAGCCCTCAGCGAAACCACCAATCAGTGGGGTACGCCGGTTGTGGTCTATGGGCGCCCGACCATCGGAGCGGGTGTTGCCGCGTCAAGCATGAAGCCATCGCTTGTCGAGCTTCCGTCTGGGCGCGTGCTGTTGTTTGGTTGCTACTACAAAGAAGCCCTAAGCACAGCCGCCCAGGTTGACCTCTGGTATTCAGACGATCAGGGCGCGACATGGACGAAGGGCGCGGAAGATATCCTGATGGAATCTATCTCGCTGAGCGTGCAAACGATCCACAAGATGAGGGTCGCATACGGCAATGGTCAGCTCTGCATGGTGTTCCACGTTGCTAACGCCTCATCGAGCAGTGACTATGCCGACGCCATCCTGCAATATGCCAGCGACGACTTCGGCAACTCGTTCGCCAAGGTAGACCTCTGGCCCATCACAACAAGCTGGAGCCCCACCGCATACCCGGACACATACGGCGCCAAGCCTGACCTCGTGTTCGCGGGCAACATGTTCATCATGGTCTACCTGGGGCTGCGGGAATACTCCACGAACAACTACCGGATCTATGCGCGGAGCAAGCGCACAGCCAACGCCTTCCAGCCCTTCAGAGCCGACACCGCCGCTGCGGTATTTACGGACGCAGCCGATGAGGCAGTAGCAGGTAACAACACCAACGGATACCTCAACGCGGCCACAACTCCCGATACCTTTGTCCAGGGCGATACGGCTATTTGGACTGATGGAACCGGGGCTATTTTCGTAATCGCTCAGGGCTGGTATCAAGGCTCCAGCACGACCTACGGAGAAGTATACGAGGCTGTCTCCTATGACTACGGCGGCAACTGGTCGGTGATGGGCTACAACGCAGGAGCCCAAGACAACCAAGGCACCACCATCGTCACAGGCGTAACCGGCAGTGCAGCCGAGGAGTTCTTGGATGAGTGGACCGCCACAGCCCAACACGGGCGCACGGTATTCATTCACAACATGGGCAAGCCTGGAGGGACAACCACCTATAAGGGGAGCCTGTTCTGCGGCTACCTGGGCGGGTATTCAAACGTCAATATGCCGGGCGTTCTGGCTGAGTCGAGAGCCACGCGCCGCGTCGGGTGGGACGCCACATATATCGCAGTGGAGGAGCCCACGAGACTCGACTGGGCTGCGGCGTCTACAGGCTCGGGCCAGACAATGACATTGGGCGCGGGTTCGTTTCGAGTGCAGTCCAACGCGGGCGGAGGAAGTAAGTACTACTCTGCGAGTTGGAACTGCGAAATCGAGAATGGCGTGATGGCGCTGGCTGACTTTAAAGTGACAGCCGCCCCAGACCCAAGCTCAGCCAAGTATGGACCCTATGTTCAGGTGCTGCTGGGCGATGGCACTGGCGGGTCTGCGAGACAATACAAAGTATCTGTCTATGTGGGCACCACTAAGATCGTGTGCCGCGATGAGCATGGCACGTCCGACTACGCCACGGTGGGAAGTCTTGATACAACAAATGGAATACAGCTCTTAATAGCAGCGCGTGAGACTGCCCCGTCAGTGGCTAAGGTTTCCATATGGTACCGAACCTATACCCATGGCACCTTCTCCGATGATCGGGCATGGACAGTGGTGCCGGTTGTCAGGACGCTGACCGTGAGCGCGGTAGCCGCTGATAGCTTTGTGCGGTGGGGTATCGCCGGGGTTGGTGCCGATGCGCGAGACTCTACGTGGTATGGCGTGAGCGGCGTGGCGTACCTGTCCAATGCAGGCACGAGCAAGGCGGCAGGCTTCACCAATCCAACAGACCTCAACGCCAAGTCAGTGGGAGCGCTTCCCACCTATGTGAATGATGGCGTGAGCGTGGCGGCTGTGGATGGCCCAGCGTGGCCCGCTGATTCTTGGAAGGTGGCGACCCGGTACAGCTATGAGGTGGGGCGGTGTCATCCTCGGACATACCCAAGCCCGCGCACAGAGTGGCGCTCAACTGGCGTGACCGCTGAAACGTTGGAGTGGGATATTGCATCACTGATTGCCTATGACACCCTGGGCATTCTGCTCGACGGAATCAACTGGCGCACGGCTACGCTGTCAGGCTGGAACGAGTCAGGCTCTGCCTGGGCAACATTGATGAGCCTGGATGCTGCGGCTGAGTTCTTGGAGCTGCCCTACATCCGGGTAGACGACACCATCACCGTAAAGACAGACGGAGAAGCGGCCAGTGGTACGCGATACATCCACGAGAACGAAATGCGCGATGGAGTAGTGGACCTGGGCTCCTCCAAGTACCGCACCATCACTGACAACGCGGCGGGCATCTGGCGCACACAAGACACGGTGCAACTGCCATCACTGCGGATAGCTGGAGCAGACGGCACGGAGCCTGCTAACGGGCTGTGCAACATCTGGGCACCGCGCTTGCTCGGGATAGCTTCTGGAGTGGCGAACACCTACACCAAGCTCCGGCTCGTCATTGACGCGCAGACCACGCCAGATGGCTACTTCAAGATCGGCTCTGTTGTGATTGGGCAGGCGCACCTCTTGGCGCGTGACTATTCGTGGGCGCGGAACCTTGCGACCACCACGAACACACAAATCACCACCACGCGAGACGGAACCAGAAGCGCTCGGGTGCTTGGTCCTGTTCGCAGAAGCGTGGCGTTCGGCTGGTCTGAGCCTGTGGACGTATCGCCCATATCGGGGCTGTATCCCTTCCCTGACTATTACAAGGTGTCGGACAATACCGGCGCGGCTGTCGTCGCCTCCAAGGGCAATACACCCGCCACGATGCGCGGTATCGTCGAGGGGCTTGATGGTCCATCCGTGCCTGTTGTCTATCTGGCGAACGTGCCCCGGTTTGAGCCCAACTCAACATCGCTAAAAAGCGCCGCCCTCGATGGCACTGCCTATGCATCATCGGCAGACGCGACCTGTGCAAACTTTGAGCGCACCGATGCTTTCTCGATATCGTTCTGGTTCAAGCGCATCACGGTCAGCACCGTATGGCACCGCATCATCGACAAGCAGGTATCGACCAGCGCGACGGGCTACCGGCTCTCCTTCTATGGGGCAGACCCGGCTGAGGTGTCCTGGGCCATAGAGGATGACTCCACCAACGAGATCCGAATCAACACAAACATTGACACCTTCGATGATGAGGCATGGCATCACGTCGTCTGCACCTACGACGGCACAAGCTCTGTGAATGGCCTATCCTTGTTTGTGGATGGCATCGCGCAATCGCACACACAGAACGGCACCACGGTTGCGTCCACCATCCAGAGCGGTACTGTGTTTCGTGTCGGTGGTTCGTCGGGTGGCCTCTTGGCGAACCTGGACGACATGACCATTTGGGGCAAGGCTCTCGACGTGTCCGAGGTTCGGCGCGTGTTCAACCACGGAACCCCAGGCAGCGCCAGCGCCAACCTCAACGGCGCCACGCCGCTGCATCACTGGAAGATGGGCGACGGTGACACGCTGCCAACGCTGACCGACTCGGGATCGAACCCCAAGAACCTCACAGCCACTAACTTTGTGATCCGTGATCAGGCGCCGGGATACGGCCCAGGCTCAGACATTGCCAATGGCGTATATCAGACCACCAGCCGGGACCGGTTTCTATATGGCCGCGTCCTCGGAAACGTAGAGCTTGATACGGTGCTGGGTGAGGAAGACGACCCAGATGCGGGTGAGTTGATGACCATCGGAGCCCTCACCATTGAGGAGGAGATCTGATGGGTGGAGTGCGTGGAGACATTGGGTCACTCTTGGATCGTGAAGCGCTCCAGACGGGCGATCTTGTTTGGCTTCTGACGCTGACCCTACAGGGCGCAGACTATCTGTTCGCGTCTGAGTCTGTGGTTGTGTCTGACGCTGCTGGCACTCCCTACCAATACGATCCTTCGCTGGTGCCTCCGTCCATTGATACGACGTTCGCGTTGTTCGCAGACTCGGCAGCACTGCCGACCGCCACGGTGGAGTTCTTGTTTCCTGGTAGTGTCGCGAGGCTTGTGGCAAACGGCGCCAGCTTGTCAGCAGCTACCGGTGAGCTATCGCTGTGGGTTCGTGGCTCAACCCGCGATGATAGGTATGTCCTGATTAAAGGTTCGTTCATGGGTGCGAGCTATGGCGACACAGGAGAGCCAGTAGTTGGCACCATCAAGTCAAAGACGCTTGAGGATGAGACGCTATTTCCAGACCCATCAGCGGTCATCAATGCCGAGACTTGGCCGCTGGCTTCCACCAAGGTCACGGGTAAGTCATACCCATTCATCTGGGGTACTCCGGGCAGACTGCCAGATCAGGTTTCAACCGGCGCAGTTGGTGGCATTCTTTCTGGTACATCATTGGCGGGGACGCCCTCATATAAAGTATCGACCACACAACTACTTGTGGCCGGTCATGCTGTCATGGCTGATAAGGTTTCATTATGGAACAAGTCAGCAGATCCAGTGACTATCTCCACCGTTGATCTGATTCAAACCACTGACGGTCTCGGCCGGGTGGTCACAGTCATCGAGGCGTTGAGCGGATGGCCGGATGGAGACTTTCAAATTTCCTGGTACAACGCAGCGGCCACAACAGAGGGAGGCATTGAGAGTCAACGCCCAGACCGCAATGGCAAGCCGCTTAATGATTTGGGCGAGTTGATGAGCTACCTGTTCAAAGCCTCAACTGTGACCAGCGACACGGGCCGCATCATGGCTATCTCGGATCGTATACGATTCATGAAGACAAGCGGCACCATCACAGAGCGCGTCTCACCGTACCAATGGATCCTCGACAACATCGCGCCGCTACTGCCTATCTCGATGGCGGTGTCAGGCTCTGAGGGTGTCTACCCGATCCTGTGGGACATGGATGCAACAAGGTCAGACGCTGTGGAAGACTTGGTGGAGATGAGCGCCAGCGGTGGCAACTGCGAGCGCGTCTCCAATGTGCAGTATGAGGACATACAAATCGGGAATGAGATTGTGGTGCGGTATGCCTGGGACACCGTCAATGATGACTACGCTGCAAACACCACGCTTGACGGAAACCCAGAGCAACCAATCAAGCAGGCCACCTTCCCAGGCTGGCGGGTGATGAACCCGAACTCGGCCAAGAGCGGGCTGGCTGGCTTCAAGAATGCAGCGGCCACAGGATGGCCCAACGCCTACGCCCGGATGTCCTATCTGCGGCACGGGACACGAGCCATGACAGTCGAGGCCCCGTTCATCTACGACACCGCCACCGCATCGTTCATCGCGCAGTGGATGAGCAGGGCTAAGTGTACCCCGCCCAGGGTGATACAATATGCCATCGACAGAAAGATGGCTTGGCTGACAGCGGGGGATGTCGTGACGATTAACGATCCAACTGTATCCATCGACTCTGTGGCGCTTGTCCGAACCATTGAGTGGTCAGACATCACACCAGTGGTTGAGCTAATGATTATCGAAGACCCAATCAGAGACACCAACTCAACACCATAGGAGCCAGTATGGCTTATGCAGCAGTCGTAACAGTCCAACGCAAGGGCAATGACTACCTCGTCCAAATCAGTGAAACAGAAGCAGGCGCAGCCACGGAGGCGACCATCACAGGCGTCCCAATTCGTGGCCGCATTCTGCGCCAGCAGGCCACCAAGACGGCAGGCACGGCGGCAACCATTGATCCGATTCTGGGCAATGCCACAAACCCAAGCGCGGCCACTGCTTCAATCGTGGTGTCCAATGACACCGCTGCCGCCACTATCGATAATGTGAGTTCTCCCGCCGTGCCCTATGTCTCAAGCACAGGCATCCTCTACCATCGCTCTGTGTGCGCGAGTGCCTCAGACAACAGCGTCACCACGCTGTATTACATCAGCGGTTCTACCGCAGCGAATGGGTGGTAAGCATGGGCTACGCAATACCAAAATCACACGGATGGAAGCAGCGCCCTAATCCCGGTGGAGGTGGTGGCGGCGCCAGCACGCCCTATGCCGAGTGGGTAGACCTCGACCTAACCACCAGT
>TARA_R110000824_G_scaffold483_2_pt1 | contig 14264 bp, 17 predicted proteins | sample TARA_R110000824 | Tara Oceans TARA_R110000824 (sample SAMEA4397747) | marine metagenome | biome: Polar Biome; feature: [MES] marine water layer (ENVO:01000295) within the mesopelagic zone...; material: water (ENVO:00002006), including particulate matter (ENVO:01000060) such as...... | reverse complement strand
GTAGTCACCTCAATTATTTGTTAGTCAAAGTTTGTTATGGTGCAACCGCACCCAAGAACACCAACACCGTTGATGCTCGTGGGTGCGCTCAACTTTCGTTGAACGCTCCATGCTATCTGTCTTCAATGGCAATGGCATCGTCAGCAACTTGGTTCCAAATTGAGCCAGCGCGTTTTGCCTCACGCTTCGCTTGATGTTTCATTGCCGCAGGGATCAGAGCGATAGGAAGTAAGCAACCCAAAACAACGCCAACAAACATTCCAGCCATTGTTGGATCAACCAAACATCCAAGGCCGTCGCTCACGGTGTTCCCAATTGCTGCGCCGTAGATTGCACCGGCACCCTTTACCGCAAACATTCTTGGAAAGTATTTTTCTAATCTGCCTTCAACAGACAGGCCGTAAACACCGCCAAGAATTAACACGATGTTATCAGTTAAACCAAACAGTCCACCGTCAGGATAAAGTTCAAACATTAGTCACCTCATTTTTGTTTTTATTATTTGATGCAACCGCATCCATGAATGCCGACACTCATCGACACTCGTGGATGCGCTCACTCAAAACAAGTGAACGCATCAACGTCGCCACACTCCGATTGATTTCGGCTTCTACCAAATTTTAATGTGCAGCGTTGTCCCTCACTCGTGCCGACGCAAACAAATTGTCTACGCATCTGCGAACAGATTCACACAACCTTGGAACTTTATCGGCCTACGCATTTGTAGGCACCGGCGGGGGGCTTGAACCCCCGTGCGAGGTAGAACCGTGGGCGAGAGACTTAGAGAACCGACCCGTAACCTCTAAATCTTCCGCTTCGCGGGGGGCGAGAACCCAAAGCCCCTATGAACCAAACCAACAACAAAACAATACCACAATGGTCTCCCATTGCAAACCATCAATGCCCATCCACCCTCACTAGGCGTGGGCGGCTGTATGCCTCATAATCCAGCTATGGTTTGTTGCCGGTGTCCATGAATAAAACCCAGCGCCCATCACGGCAGCGCGAATCATTAACGCTAGTCAGGACTCTAAATATTGACGGGTGAATGTTTGATCAATCGACAAGCGATCGGATGGAAGTTTTTAACGAGCAGAGCAGCGTGCAGCGTGCGGAAACTTTTTCCCAGTAAAATTAAAAGCCGGTCTGGTTACACGGGACCGACAAACATCACGCACACAGTTAACGCCACGCCAATCGCGTTAGCAGTTGTGGGCAGTGCAAACAGTAATGACAGGACAGTGAGACAATGAGCGATAACACTAAGGATAAAGACAAGCACAACACGTTCACAGTTATCGATGGCGGTAAGACCAACACAACGCATGACACAACACACAACGCAACGCATGACGTTAACAGTGAAGACAGTGACACAACATTGCCCGACAACAACAGCGACACCAGTGGCCATGATGCACACACCACTACAACAAGCATTGACCGTGCAACTGATAGCAAGAAACCCAAACGCAAGTTAACTGCAAAGCAGGAGAAGTTTGCACGACTGTTAATAGAAGGTGAGCTATCGCAGAGTGAATGTTATCGACGTTCGTATAACGCTGAAAAAATGAACGATGCCACTGTGTGGCGTGAAGCAAGTTTGCTTGCAGCGCACCCCATTGTTACCACGATGTTGCGGCAGCATAAGGACCGTATGGCTGATGCTTCTATCACTCAGGGGGTGAAGAGGCAGCAGCATGTTTTGAATCGACTGATGGTTGAGAGTACTGACGATCAGTCAAACGCAAGCGCACGCATTCGCGCACTGGAATTACTTGGGCGCGTGGCCATCGATGGGCCAGCATTGTTCAGCGAAAGACTCGAGGTAACAACAGAGTCAGAGTCCGCCGACGATGTTCGGAAAGAATTGGAGTCACGACTGACTGCACTGCTTGGCCAGCGCAAAAGCTCATAGCCTAGCCAAGGCACCGCTCCACCTAATCGCTAAAAAAAGATCCCAGCGATTCGGTTTTGATCCTGAAAAAATCGCAGGGGGTAGGGCCATGAAGGAACCCTATTCCAGAGGCGTGGGAGGGAGACCCCCCACCCCCCCTTACGCGATGCCGCCCCCTCCACCCCCCTACACACTATTCCACACAAACGATTATATTCGTTTTAAGGAACCCTATTAGGTGGCCATTGCCCCACACTCATAAATAAAAAAAACCCCGCTCACAATCGTCATTGCAAGCAGGGCGCGGGACATGCGGGAGGGAGGTTCATGCCCGTCAAACTAATTTAATCTTTATCACATCTCTAATCATGAGTCTAGATTCAGTCTATATGAATCTAGACTATCTTAGAATCTAGTTAATATATTAATATAGATTCTAAATGAATCTAGATTCTATGAATCTAGACTCTGCATCTTGAAATTATATTTTAATTTTGTTAGTAGTATGTTCTTCAACAGGAGGGGGATGTGACACAGATAAAACTAAATGATGCGGAGCAGGAGCTTGCAGTTCGTCTGGCCTCTATGAGACATGCTGTTTGTAGAAAGACAGGGGTTAAAAATTCCAAGATAGGCCCACAGAGCAATTTCCTCACCGACCTTATTGGGATCGGAGGAGAACTGTCGGTAGCCAAGGCGCTTAATGTTTATCCTGATCTGACGATTTTCCCGCGTGTAGGGGGTGCTGATCTGGTAAGTCAGAAAGGGGCGAGGATAGATGTCAAGACAACGGATAATCCTGCGGGGAGGCTGCTGGTCAGGCCGCATAGTATTGACAATGCGGATATTTATATACTGGTTATTGCGGATTTCCCGGAGTTTGATCTGGCCGGGTATGCCACCAAGGAAGAGGTCTTCTCCGAAGACAATGAAGATGACCTCGGGCATGGCAAAACTTTTGTTGTTGAACGGGGCAGTCTGAAAAGATGGAGCGCCAGTCTGAATCATATCCCAAATCCTGACGGGGGGAGTTAATGTCTGCTAACGGTTCTTCGTATACTCAAGATCAATTCACTGTATTCAATCTAAAGCACATCCCCAGCCCTGACTTCTTTCACCTCTTAGCGGAGCTTGACGGGGGTCTTATGTACTTAGCCTCACCATACTCCAGCAAAGGTCTCGTAGAGGCCCCTGTGCGTCGCCGTAGGCTGATTAAGACTATAGAATTCACCCATAGGTTACTGGATAGCGGATGCTGGGTCTTCAGCCCGATAGTGTATGGGTCTGGGATTGAAGCCAATGGGTTCACACATGACAACAAATGGTGGATGCGGAGAGACTTTGAGTTCTTCAAGCATTGTGATGTTCTGGGGGTGTACTGCCTAGACGGATGGGAGGATAGCCCCGGCGTAAATAAGGAAATAGACTGGGCGTTGGTTACAAACAAAAAGGTTCTGATGCTGGATGAAGCGGGTGAGACAGCACAATAAGGCTGTAATACCTGTAGAGGACTGTGGACATTGTGGGAAAAGGCTGGCCGATGACTACTGGGTGGTTAATGGGGAAGGTGTCGTACTTCATGTCCTGTGCTTTAATAAGTATCGTGAGAAGAAACAGAAGCTCAAGGATATGGTGGAGGACTTCCTAGATGACATCTAATCAGAAGCAGGCTCTGGACTATATTAATAAGTATTGGGCAGAGAAGGGGCATTCTCCCAGTTATAGGGATATCTCCAGCGTTACCCGTGGGGGTTTGGGTAATGCTTTTAAGATTGTCAATGACTTACAGCAGCGTGGGTTTATCCATATAGACAGGGGCAAGGCAAGGGCGATATACCCTATGAATATCTGGTACAAACTGCGAGGGCAGGCTGATGGCGGAAATAAGACGACGAGGCAGACTAAGACCGAAGAACCACCGGAAGAAACTGGGGCCTAAATCTGCTTGGGCAGGCATGAAGAAGAAGAGGCGGGGGCAGGGCTGATGAGTGATCAGGATGCCTTCGTGACGGTGGGTAGCGTTAGATACCCAAGGATTAGTGTCTATTGGAAAGACATTATAGGAGATGCTTCTTCAGTTGATGTCAGGCTATCAAAGCAACTGTTATGTCCTATTATCTGTACTGAAGGTTACTTGTTTGATTATTTCACCGAGGACGGAGAGAAGTACATCCATACATTTGCCACTTGGTCGTACTATGAGCCGGAGGATGAGGCCAGTTTTGGGGACCGAAATTGTTTCCCTGTGTCTGTCCTCACCAAAAAAAGCAAGCGCGACCTGAAGGTAGCTATGGCTTGGATGGAAGCTAACGAGGAAGAGGTGATGGATTGAGGCGAGATTTTGACTTCTACCCTACTCCAATGAGTATTGTCCGGCTAATGGTAGATAAGTACGTCAAGAATACATCAACTGTGTACCATTCCACCCCTGTGTGGGAGCCTTGTGCTGGAGATGGAAGGATAGCGGAAGCCCTGAAGGACGCAGGTGTATGCGATGTTATGGAAACGGATGTGCAGAGGGGGCAGGATTTTTTTGATTTTGACCATGCGCCTATGCAGCATGTAGTGACGAACCCGCCATTCAAGGATATCAGAAAATTTATTGACCATGCTTTTGCCATAGGGGTGAAGCGTATGGCATTGGTCTGCCCGGAAAGACTGTGGGCCTGCAAGAAAGGCCATGAACAGTTTCAGCGCCATAGACCTAACATCTTTGCCAATATGGACTGGAGGGAAGATTACCTTGGTAAAGGAGGAAGCCCTGACAGGGCGCTGGCTGTTTCCATATGGTGGCAACCCTGTGCGGATACCTGTTATTTCGATGTCTGGTCTAGGGATGACATTATGGCCATATAGAATAAAAGTTGAACAGTTAATGTTGACGGTGTTTTGTCAATGGGTTAGTGTGGTATCGTCTTAGAGTACTAGCGACTTGGTAACAGAACTCTAAGGTCGGTTCCGGGGATACCGTTACCCGTGCATACTCCCCCTTTTAATTAGGAGAAAAGGACGCAAAAGCGTCCTTTTCTTTTGAGGCTATGGTAGATCAGGAATTACAGACCTACTTGGATAAAATTGATCTTCTTCCTTTTGAAGAGCAGAAATCTATTTTGACTTTGCTCAACAAGCTAGATGGTTTGAAAGAGCGTGAGGAGATATCACAACGGTTTCTCAAATTCGTCAAGAAGGTATGGCCAGCTTTTATAGAGGGCAGTCACCATTCAATTATGGCGGATGCTTTTGAGCGTGTCATTGATGGGAAGCTCAAGCGTTTAATAGTTAATATGCCTCCCAGACATACTAAGTCTGAGTTTGCAAGTTACCTGCTTCCTGCTTGGTTTCTTGGAAGATACCCCGAGAAGAAGGTTATTCAGACCGCTCATACGGCAGAACTTGCCGTAGGATTCGGTAGGAAGGTTAGGAATTTAGTAGGGGATAATGGCTTTCAGGAGGCTTTCCCCGGAGTAAGATTGAGACAGGATTCCAAGGCTGCTGGCCGATGGAACACGAACGCCGAGGGTGAGTATTTTGCCATTGGTGTAGGCGGGGCAGTTACAGGTAAGGGCGCAGACCTTCTAATTATAGATGATCCACATTCAGAACAAGAGGCTCGCTCGCCAGACGGCTCTGTTTTTGACCCTGTTTATGAGTGGTATACTTCCGGGCCACGACAAAGATTACAACCCGGAGGCGCGATAGTTATTGTAATGACGCGCTGGCACCAGCGTGACCTTGCAGGACAGATTTTAAAAGCCTCCCAACAAAGACTGGGGAGTGATGAGTGGGAGGTTATACAGCTTCCTGCTATATTGCCTTCCGGTAAATCCTTATGGCCTGAATACTGGCCGAAGGAGGAACTGGAAAAATTAAAGGCAGAACTCCCAGCAGCTAAATGGTCGGCTCAGTATCAGCAAGACCCGACTGCGGAAGAGCAGGCTCTGATTAAGAGAGACTGGTGGAGAAAGTGGGAAGAAGACAAGCCACCTTCATGTGAGTTTATTATACAGTCTTGGGATACCGCGTTTCTGAAAACGCAGAGGTCAGATTATTCTGCTTGTACTACATGGGGTGTCTTTTTTCGTGAGGACGCTGCGGGGAAAGAAGCGGCTAATATAGTATTGCTGGATGCCTTTAAGGACAGGATGGAGTTTCCAGAACTGAAGGCGGTAGCACGCAAGACTTATGATAAGTGGGAGCCGGATGCCTGTATTGTGGAGGCAAAGGCCGCCGGGTCTCCTTTAATTTTTGAGCTTCGTCAGATGGGTATCCCAGTTGGAGAATTTACTCCGTCCAGAGGAAACGATAAGATAGCTAGGGTAAACGCAGTAAGTGATTTGTTTGCTTCTGGTATTGTATGGGTTCCCAAGACAAGCTGGGCGGAAGAAGTTATTGAGGAGTTTGCGGCATTCCCTGTTGGGGAACATGATGATCTTGTGGACAGTAGCACGCAGGCTCTTTTAAGGTTTCGACAAGGTGGTTTCGTCCGTGTTCCAACTGATGAAGAAGAAAAGGAGTTCAAGGTTAAGCGTGCGGAATACTATTAGGGAGGCTATATGCCGAATCAATTTACAGACGATGATCTTCGTGAAGCGCAGGAAGCGTATGAATTTCATGGTACAATGGAGGCGGCAGGGGGTTCTTTGGGTGTTTCCAAGTCTGCTATAAGTAGGCGTCTTAATGCTGCTAAAGAAAGATTTTCCAAGCCTCGTGAATTTTATATTGATAAGGATTCATTGGCGGATGAGACCGCCCCGCTTGAAGAGATTATCCAAAGAAGGAGATCAGAGTTCCTCCGCAAGGAGGCATCGGAGAAATCCCGTAATCTGATTTCCTGTAAAGTAAACATTGACGGGCCAATAGCTATTCTTCACATGGGGGACAATCACGTAGATGACCCCGGTACTTCGATAGATTTGTTGGAGCATCATGTCGGCTTAATCTCCAAGACGGAAGGTTTGTTTGGGGCCAATGTTGGAGATATGGCCAACCACTGGGTTGGACGGCTCGCTCGTCTCCACGCGCACCAGACTGTTACTGAAGCGGAAACGTGGAAGCTGGTGGAGTGGCTTATTACCAGTGTTAACTGGTTGTATCTGATTGGTGGCAACCATGATCTCTGGGTTGGAGACGGTGATCCGATAGAGTGGATGGTCCGTAATCAGACCGGAGTGTATCAGGCGCACGGTGCCAGAATTGGTTTGAAGTTTCCAAACAAGAAGGAAGTCCGGGTTAATGCACGGCATGACTGGAGTGGCCATAGCCAATGGAACCCTGCTCATGGGCCTGCGAAAGCTGCACAAATGGGCATAGATGACCACATAGTTATCAGTGGACACAGACATATTTCTGGGTATCAGATAGTAAAGCAGGCAAACTCTGGATTGATCAGTCACGCAATAAGGGTGGCAAGTTATAAAATATATGATAATTATGCGAAACAGCTTGGATTAAAGAACCAGAATGTATCGCCTGCCGTGATGACAGTAATTAACCCGGAGCGTTTAGATGACGACCCCGGTCTTGTGACCGTGCTGCATGATATGGATACAGGCGTTGATTTCTTGAAATTTCTTAGGCGTAGAAGTAAGGTATGATTGTATGGCCATAGAAAAATCTATAGCACAGGCACCTAGTCGCAGGGATAAGCCTACAGAGATCGCGCAACTGGACTCTGATAATGAGGGGGATGCTCTTGATATAACTGTGGTAAACCCTGAAATTGTTTCTGTGGAAACGGAAGACGGCGGTGTGGTTATAGAGTTTAACCCCGGTGGTTCGGAGGCTAGTGAAGACGAGCATGATGCTAACCTTGCGGAACTGTGTGATGATGATTGCTTACAGAAGTTATCTTCCCAACTTATTGGAGAGTATGAAGGCGATAAAAATTCTCGCTCTGATTGGGAGAGGACTTATGTTGAGGGTCTTGACCTATTGGGGCTAAAGGCAGAAGACAGGACGACACCTTGGCCCGGAGCCTGTGGAGTACACCATCCTATTTTGACGGAAGCTGTAATTCGTTTCCAGTCACAGGCGATTACTGAGATTTTCCCTTCCAGTGGTCCTGTCAGGACTAAAATACTTGGTGAACTAACGGAGAAGAAAGAGAAGCAGGCTTCCCGTATTCAGGATTATATGAACTATCTTCTGACTGAGAAGATGTCGGAGTACAGGCCGGAAGCCGAGCAATTACTATTTAGCTTGCCTTTGGCAGGCTCTGCCTTCAAGAAAGTTTATTACGATCCCAATATGGGGAGAGCTTGCGCCCACTTCGTTCCTGCGGAAGATTTCGTTGTAAGCTATGGGGCATCTGATCTCGTATCAGCAGAGCGTTACACTCATGTAATGCGTAAGTCCAAGAATGATATACGAAAGTTGCAGGTGGCAGGTTTATATCGTGACGTAGATATTGGGTCATCGATTCATATTGGTAGTGAGATACAAGAAAAGTACGATGATCTTGAAGGAGATACTCCTTCGTATGAGAACGATAATCGTCATCTTCTTCTTGAGATGCACGTTAATCTGGATATGGAAGGTTTTGAAGATACGGATGAGAGTGGTGATCCTACAGAGATAGCTCTACCTTATGTGGTGACGATAGCCAGAGGGTCCAATCAGATACTGGCGATACGCCGTAACTGGTATGAAGACGATCCTCTCCGTATGAAACGGCTTCATTTTGTGCATTACCAGTATATGCCGGGGCTTGGATTTTATGGATTTGGGTTGATACATCTTATTGGGGGCATCGCCAAGACGGCAACATCGCTGACACGACAGCTTGTTGACGCAGGTACTCTGGCTAATTTGCCGGGTGGTCTGAAGGCGAGGGGGCTGAGAATCAAGGGGGATGATTCTCCTATACTTCCGGGTGAGTTCAGGGATGTTGATGTTCCGGGTGGTGCCATACGGGATAACATTACGTTCCTTCCGTACAAAGAACCATCGAATGTCTTGCACCAGATGCTTACGGAAATTGTGGAGGAAGGGAGAAGGTTCGCTTCTCTTACTGATCTGAAGTTGGCTGACATGAAACAGGATGCTCCTGTCGGCACAACTCTTGCTTTGATAGAGCGCAGTATGAAGGTGATGACCGCTATACAGGCTAGATTACATGCGGCCATGAAGCGTGAATTTGTTCTGATCTCTAACATTATAAAAGATTACGCCCCCGAGGAAGGGTATGAGTATGATGTTGATGAGGAAGCGTTAAAGTCTGATGACTTTGATGGCCGCGTTGATGTTGTCCCTGTCAGTGACCCCAACTCATCCACCATGAGTCAGAGAATTATGCAGTATCAGGCGGCTTTGCAATTATCGCAGCAGGCTCCGCAGATGTACGACTTGCCTGAGTTACATAGGCAGATGTTGGATGTGCTTGGTATACAGGATGCAGATAAGATTATTCCATTGAGTGAAGAGATGAAGCCGCGAGATCCTGTTTCGGAGAACATGGATGTACTCAACAGTAAGCCATTGAAAGCATTCATGTATCAGGATCACGAAGCGCATATTCAAACTCATATGCTTGCTATACAAGACCCGAAGATACAGCAGCTTGTTGGTCAAAGTCCTATGGCTCAGATGATAGCTGCTGCTATGGCCGCTCACGTTCAGGAGCATCTTGGATTCCAGTATCGCAAGGAGATGGAGAAACAGTTAGGTATAGAATTGCCGCCACCGGGTCAGCAAATGCCGGAAGATTTGGAGATAAGGCTATCTTCACTGGTATCTCAGGCAGCGCAGAAACTATACAATAAGGATATTGCAGAAGAGCAGCAGAAGAAAATGCAGGAGCAAATGGAAGATCCAAATCTTCAGTTGCAGAAAGCGGAGTTGGAGTTACGGGCGCAAGACTTGCAGCGTAAGGCACAGGCAGACAAGGCCCGTGTTGTTAGCGATATAGCCAAGGCCGAGATGCAGCAGGAGACAGAGAGCAAGAGGATTGAAACGCAGGCTAATTTAGAAGGCGCTCGTCTTGGTGTCGAAATTGCCAAGGGGAAAGAGGCACTGGCTGCGAAACAGAATGAGGCGGGCCAGAAGAATGTGCTGGCGAAAGCCAAGCTGGCGGCAGAGGCGGCGAAAGTTTTGGTTGATGATGATCGAAAAGCAAGGGGGCAGTAAGTATTGGCTGAAGAACTTTTATTTGAGACCTACCAGAAGAAGTTACGGGAACGTATGAATGATAATGCAGATTCTATTTCTACTGGTTCTGCAAAAACTTATGATGAGTATTCCAAGATGGTAGGAGTTATAGAAGGATTGGCTCTCGCGGAACGGGAGTTGTTAGATTTGGTAGAGGCAATGAGAAAGGGGAAAGAATAGTATATAGAGTCCACGACTCTTCAATCGTGAGCAGGGGGCCGTTCAACCCCGCCAATGGCAGAAAAACGTGCAAGAGGAAATCATGTCAGATAATACCGTTGTTGATTTAGATGAGAAGAGGAAGGCATCACAGCTTCCTATCCCCTGTGGTTATGTTCTTTTAATTGCTTTGCCTGAAAAGGAAGACAAAACGGAAGGTGGCATTTATGTTCCTGATGATTTAAGAGACAGGGAACATACGGCTAGTATTTCAGGAATGGTCTTACGAATGGGGCCTGATGCTTATGGAGATAAGAAGAGATTCCCTAGCGGTCCTTTCTGCAAGGTAGGAGACTGGATTACGATGAAACCATATACAGGTGATCGCTTAATCATTCATGGGCAGGAGTTTCGTTTAATAAATGATGATTCTGTAAGATCCGTCGTTGAAGATCCGCGAGGAGTTAAAAGAATATGAGTGAAGACAGGAGTATCGCTGCACTGCCAGAGCCTGATTTAGCGGCGGTGGCAGCAGAGCCTACAGAGGTGTTAAGTAATGTTGATGATGTTGAAGTAAGCGTTGTTGATGACACCCCTGAAGAAGATCAGAACCGCCCCTCCCGTGCAGGTGGTGGTGAAGAAGATGATATTGATGAGTCGCAGTTTAGTGGTCGTATTCGCAAGCGTATAGATAAGCTGCGGTACGAGTGGAATGAGGAGCGCCGTAATAAAGAAAAGGCGTTAAGGGAAAATACGGAAGCGGTTCGTTACGCCCAGACTATACAGGGTGAGAACGAGGCTCTTAAAGGCCAGTTAATAGACCAGCGCAAGTTATTGTATGATCAAGTGTCTGCCAAGAATGATGCTGAGATTGATGGGGCGAAGCGTAGGTATCGTGAGGCTTATGAGGCTGGTGATGCAGATTCCATCACAGAGGCACAGAGTGAGCTTTCTAGGCTTCATGCTGAGAAGTCTCATGTTATGTACGCTGCTCCGCCTGCACAGGAGGCGCAGCCAGTACAGCAGGCTCCTCCGCAGCAGGCCCCTGCTGTTCCACCGCCAGACCCATTGGCTGTGGATTGGTTAAAGGGTAATCCTTGGTTTCAGCAGCCCGGTTACGAGGAAGTGACTGGGTTTGCTATAGGAGTACATGAGAAATTAGTGAAACAAGGGTTTGACCCTCGTGGCAATGTTCAGTATTACCAACATGTAAATGAAGCATTGCGTACACAGTTTCCAGATAAATTCGGGAAGGCAGAAGTTGCTGGTAATGCTCCGACTTCCCGTAAGACCCCGGTTGTTGCACCTGCTAAAAGGGGTGGGGGCAAGGCCCGCAAAGTGGAGTTGACCAGTACTCAAGTTTCGCTCGCTCGTAAACTTGGGCTAACGCCAGAACAATACGCACAGCAGCTTGTGAAGGAGATGGGCAATGGCTGACGAAAAGGCAACAGAGCGCAAACCAAGAGAAATAGAAACCAGAGCAGTGTCTGAGCGTGAACGCGCTTGGGAACCGCCACAGGTTCTTCCTGATCCTACGCCGCAAGACGGTTATGTTTTTCGGTGGATTAGAACTTCCTTAATGGGAGCCGCTGATAATGTGAATACATCGAAGCGTTTTCGTGAGGGATGGGAACCAGTGCGTGCCGAGGATCATCCAGAGTTAATGATTGTATCTGACCAAGATAGTAAGTTTAAGGGGAATATCGAGGTTGGAGGGCTACTACTTTGTAAAACTTCTACAGAGAATGTGAATGCCCGTAACAAGTATTATAACGAGATGGCCCAGAGGCAAATGGATTCTGTGGATCAAAATTATATGAGGGAAAGTGATCCTCGAATGCCGAAGCTCAATGAGTCTAGGACGAGTATTTCCTTCGGAGGCGGCACTAAGCCTAAGTAGGCTGGTGTCTTGGTTTAACTCTAACTCCTTTAGGAGGATAGCAATATGGCGACTTCTGCTACGCCGCATGGCTTCCGTCCGGTTGGTTTGCTTGGTGGTGGTGCATGGAGTGATTCCGTGCGTCACATGAAAGTGACCAATTCGTATGGAACATCTATCTTTTACGGGGATGCTGTCAAAGTTGTGGCTGCTGGTACTGTCGAAAAAGACACTGGCACTACAACTATGACCCCCGTTGGGATATTCGTTGGGTGTTCTTACACAGACCCCAACACTAATCAGCCAACATATTCACAGATGTGGACGGCAAGTACGACTGCCACCGATATCAAAGCGTATGTTGTTGATGACCCGAATGTTGTTTTCCAAGCTCAAGGCGACGCTACGCTTGCCCAGACGGCGCTTGGTAATAATGTCGCGGTTGTTCAAACTGCTGGATCAACGTCAATCGGAACGAGTAAGAATGCAATTGACTCGTCTACGATTGCCGCAACTAAAACCCTGCCAGTCCGTATTCTTGGCTTTGTTGATGGCCCCAATTCTGCTGTAGGTGATTCCTTTACGGATATCATCTGTAAGTGGAACTCGGGTGGAGACGCCACTGGCGACTCCTGTGCTTCTCATCAATGGCAAGATACGACGGGCATCTAGGAGGATTGAGATATGGCTATTTCACGCGCCCAAATGCTCAAAGAACTCCTGCCCGGACTGAATGCTCTGTTTGGCCTTGAGTATGCCAAGTATGAAGATGAGCATAAGGAGTTATACGAAACTGAATCGTCAGACCGTAGCTTTGAAGAAGAAGTTGCGTTGAGCGGTTTTGACGCAGCGCCTGTTAAGAATGAAGGTTCTGCAATTGCGTATGACAACGCGCAGGAGAGTTATACTGCACGGTATAGTCACGAAACGGTTGCAATGGGATTTGCGATTACTGAGGAAGCAATGGAGGATAACCTCTATGATAGCCTTAGTGCGCGTTATACCAAGGCTCTCGCTCGTGCGATGGCGTACACCAAGCAAGTCAAGGCGGCAAATTCCATTAATAATGGTATGCCTTCTGGCTCGTTCCAATCAGGTGATGGTGTCACGCTCTTCAATACCTCGCACCCACTTGTATCTGGTGGCACGAACTCTAACACGCCTTCCACGGCTTCTGATTTGAACGAGACCTCTCTTGAGGCAGCGGTCATCCAGATTGCCAAGTGGACGGATCAACGTGGCCTTTTGATTGCGGCTCGCCCGCGTCGGATGGTTGTTCCACCGGATCTTATGTTTGTTGCCACTCGTATCTTGGACAGTGATGGTCGTCCATCTACGGCTGACAACGATGTCAATGCCATTAAGAATAATGGCACGATACCTGAAGGATATCGCGTTAATCATTACCTGACAGATACAAATGCTTGGGTAATTTTAACGGATGTTCCAAATGGCTTGAAGCACTTTGAACGTGCTGCCATGACCACCGCAATGGACGGCGACTTCAATACCGGGAATGTACGGTACAAAGCCCGCGAACGCTATTCGTTTGGCGTTTCTGATCCACTAGGTGCATTTGGCTCACCCGGCGCTTCGTAAAGTCTGTTAGAGGGAGGGGGCATTTGCCCCCTCTTTCTTTTTTATTTCTGGGATTAATAAGCCCTAGCGACTGTCCCAGCAGACGCTTACGGAGACTCTAGGGCTACTTTCGTAAGAAGGAACTTTACTATGGCTAGAACTACTTTTTCCGGCCCAGTGCGCTCATTGCGCGGGTTTATAACCGCTGGGCCAGATGCAGTTATTAACATTACTGCCGAAACAACTCTTACCTTTGATGACCATGCTGGTCGCATCATGGAAATAAATGATGCCGATGGTGCGGTAACGCTACCAACCATCAAAGCTGATTCCAGTAGTGCTTCTGCTGGAGCAGATGATCCGAATGTAGCCAATCACCTTGGGGCTGTTTACAGATTCTTCATTGGAACAGATGCCACTGATCTGGATATTAAAACAGACGGCACTGATAAATTCCTTGGCTCTTTAGCTGTTGGTATAACGGACAGCACTTATAAAGTTTTCATACCCGCTGCATCGAATGATGTGATTTCTATGAATGGCTCAACGCTAGGTGGAGACAAGTTTTCCTACCTTGAGATAACTGCTCTTGCTGATAATGAATAC
>TARA_R110000824_G_scaffold101736_6_pt1 | contig 14271 bp, 13 predicted proteins | sample TARA_R110000824 | Tara Oceans TARA_R110000824 (sample SAMEA4397747) | marine metagenome | biome: Polar Biome; feature: [MES] marine water layer (ENVO:01000295) within the mesopelagic zone...; material: water (ENVO:00002006), including particulate matter (ENVO:01000060) such... | reverse complement strand
CCTAGTGATTTAGAGGTGATGGCTGCTCTTATACAGACTAGCGTTCCGGTAGACAGATGGTTCGCTGGTCCTAATCTAGATGTGTTAGTTGCTTTGATGTACAAAATCAGTGCTCTTGCTACTGTGGAGACTCTGAAGAATGCTAGTCTTGTGGAGACTGATGATGGTAAGTTGAAGTTCGAGTTTGTTGACGCAACACTTCTCCCTACTGTTGACAGTGTAACAATGGAGAATAACACCTTGGCTACAGCGGCTCAAAACTCCATAACTGCGGCTCACCAGCAACAACAGGCTATACTCAATATGGTTCAACAGAATCTGATGAGTGATGCTCTTGGTGCTGCAATGGCCAATCCTGGCTTTATGCAGCAGGTAGGTAGTACTGTAGGTAATGTCTTCAGAGGTGCTGTAGGATTACCAAGTCAGAGTTCACTTCCCCCAACGATGTGATTAGATGAAAGCGTCCAGTATGAACCCCCTGCAATTTATCCCTATTGACAATGTTTTGTATGGTATACATGACATGACGAATGTGAAGAAATCGTCTCTGATTGATATGATAATGGTGCAGGTTATCAGCATCACTCTAGGAGCATTCCTAATGATAGCCTTCAATGCCAATGACATGAGGCAGACTGAACTCACATACTCGATGGCAATTCTGTTTACCAGCCTACTAATGACTGGAGCCGTCTATCGCAGACTCTCCGACAGAGGCTGACCATTTCCCTATCGGACATTCGCTGTTCGCTAGTTTTGTTTTGTAACTGAGAAAGCATCTACAAAGGTTACAACGGGTCCCACTCTTGTGTTCACATGTATCACAAATCACTAGTCTTTCATTTTGCTCATCGTGTGTCACATGGTTAGTCTTCATAATATCTACAGCCGCTTTCCTCAAATCTGAAATTGTGGAGGCTAGGGTGGCTTTTTGTGACTTGGTTGCAGCCATATGTGTTGTCACCTTTGGTGCCCGCCCTAGACCTCTCACAAAGTGTGGTGCAACAGAAAGGGCTTAGAGGCTTCCCCCCATCCGTCCACTAGATGGGCGAACGCGTTACTCGGTCTTCATGCCGCCTGTGTCAAGATACAGAGAGAGATTCGTTGGAGGAAGCCTTGCTTCAAGGGAGTGTAATTCCGAAGCAATTGGACAAAGATAAGAATTGGCGTGAGGGCACTTCAGACCGCCATTTCAGAAACCATATGGGAGAGTTTCACATGGGTTCAAACAGTGATTGTATTGTATGTACTCATCCAGAGAGACATGAGTTTGAGAGTTCCTATTTCCTAGGTGGTATGACTAGTGATGCAATAGCCGACTTAGTTGGTTGTAGTGAGTCTACAGTGTATCACCATATTCGACATCATCTCAAACCCCTAATCCAAAAGACGGCTGCTCCTCTAGTGGCAATACGAACAGGGGAGGAAATGGATAGTCTCAGGACCAATGTAGAAAGATTGAATGGTGAGTTGGGGGTTTTCTTGGATGATGCTGACCGGAATGACCCTGCCTATGTGAAGAACATTACCGCTCTACACAGAGAGGTCAGGGAAACTCTAGGTCTGATGTTGAAACTTCAAGAGAGGGCCATAGGAGATGTACAGCAAACTATTCAGGCTGACACCGTGAATATACTCAAGGTAGAACTCGCTAAGGAGTCACCTGAGGTCTGGAAGAGAATTCGTAATAAGTTGCTCCAAGAGGAGGAGGTGGAAATAGATGAGCGGTGATGTAAAAGGTGTTTTTGAGGTTCCGGTACAGAAGTTGATGTGTTCCGATGTTAAGATGGGTAGTATATTGACCGAGCCAAGACCCATACACAGAAAAGAAATGCCACTCTTTCTGTCACTATTGAATGAGGTTATTGAGCGCTGGTATGAAGGAATTGGACCTATGAATACTGATATCTATGCTACTTATAATTTCCATACTGAGTTATTACAACAAATTCGGGAGAGTTATGAGATAATAGCAAATGATGACTCTCCAAGTGTTTTCAGAGAGAGGGAGAGATTAGGTACTCTTATGGAAAGTTTTTCTGATATGTTACAATCTTTCGCTGAAGTCTTTGTTTCTCCTGAGCAACTCAAAGGTTTCTATTATAAAATACTAAAGCGTGTCAATATGACAAACAACATTATCTTGGAGGGGGAATATGGCTGGTAAGGTAAGAGTTTTGAAGGATGTTGGTGGGGGCCTTAGAGGCTCCACCAGTGGTTTGAGATTTAATCCTCGAGAGGCTCCTGAATTCGCAGAAGAGGATAGGAATTTTGGGAGGGATGACCCAAAAGGGAGGCAGAAAGAGGATGAAGAGAAGCGTAAGGAGAAAGAGGCTCGTCATAAGAAAATAGCAGGTTTGCATCACATCTCTTTGAAGGTTCCAAATAAAAAGCGTGCTAAGGGCGATAATGCAAGGAATGATGAGGAATTATCTGAAATGACAGGTCCAGCAAGTAGTACTGGTTATCCTTTAGATGTGTCCACTGGTGCTAAGACTGGTGGAGGCTCTGCTATGGGTGGTCCCAATATCATGACTGGAGAATTTATGGCGATAGAGTCTGATATCTTGAAGATTTTTGGAGATAGAAAAAATCCTAGAAGTGGTGGAGGTAGAGGTAGATATGGTAAAACCGACACCATAAGAAGTATCCGTGCTAAAGACGCAGGCGAGAGAACTCATATGCAGAGAGGGCATATGGGCACTACTACTGAGAGTGCACCTTATCAGGCCCAGAAAGGGCTCCCAATCAATAACAGTAAACAACCTTGGTTGTTAGCCACAAGGATGGGTAATATAGTCAAGAGAGTGAAGGGGGATGCTAGTAAAATCAAAAGGGGTATTAAGACTCACGGGAGAGCCTTCGCTGCCAAAGGTGGTTCTTATCAGGGTGACTTCCGAGACTACCAGACTAAGACATCTAGGAACCAGATTCATCGGAGAGAGGGTGGTGGTAGAGGTGCTGCCAAGGCCACTAGTGTTTTCGGCAATATTAGTAAGAAGATATCCAAGAAATTTAAGATGCCGAAGCCTCGAGTTAACACAAGTAGACCTGGGCGTGGCCATTCTTCAGGAACCCCTGTTGCTACTACATTGACTCCCTCTGAACCTAGAGAACCCTATCAGTCCGGGCAGGCTCGAAGTACATCTGGTGTGGATATCAAGGACCCTGGTGGGTCTTCCAGTTCTGGATATGGTGGTTTTGAGATTCAATCTCCTACTAGTGCGCCTCTAGTCCAACAATCTGAGGATGTCTATCAAGAGACTGCTGACCTTCTGATGAAAGCCGCTATCAGTCAGGCTGACCTTGTAGAATTCAAATGGCTAGTGAGAGAACTCAGAAGACTCTTGCGTTCTGGTGGTTTGAAGAAGGCTGGTTTAGAAGATGCTGAGCATGATGATGATAGACCTACTCCCAATGCTCACAGGAAGACGACTTCTTCTCCCACAGGGGCTACTTCAGTAGACCCTGATGATGACCCAAGATATTGGGGTGCTCATCCAATTGGCTTACTATCACCTAGGAGGGGACACCAATGATGATGATATTGAAGGGTCATGGCGGCTATCTCATTGGCTCTGCTATGGACCAATATGGTATGCAGCAAGTCCCCTCCCCTGGTGAAATTGGGGATGATTTGAATCCTTTTCATCATTTCTACAATCCAGAAACGGGAAAGGTAGAAGAGTTTACTGGCCCTAATGTCATCAAAAAGAATACATATCAAGCACTAGTTGATGCCACTCTTAGAAGCATTATACATCAAAAGCCTCAGTTAATATCTCAGAAAGAAAAGATTAGAAAGAGGTTGAGGGAGATTGTCAACGAATCTGCCCATAAATGGAATATACTCACTGACAAGAAAACGGAGGAGGGGCAGACTCATCATAAACCGGGATGGAGAGGCCCCGATGCCTTTCCAGATGTGGTCTTCCGGGATACTAATGACCACAATAGTGTAAACCCTGAATTGAGGAGTGGAGGATTTGCTCCTAAGTATGTGAGTATGGTTACAGAGAAACATCCAGATGGAAATTGGAATCAAGGTAAGAAAGGGCAAAGATTGTTACCTCACCAAGTCCCAGTTCGTCGTAAGGATGGTAAGATACCAGAATTTGTATCTAGTAATGCTGACCACATGCAAAGTGGTCACATGAGTGAGGGTGGTTATGTACCGATAATGTCAGTATATCTTGATGAGGTGAGAAAAGAGTTTGATATCAGAACCCCTAAGTCACTTCAGGCTGGACATGTTGATGGAGGAGAATATACTTGGTTTGTAGATGACAATGGTGAGGAGCATCCTGCGTATGCAGTCTATCGGCAGAACAACCCTCCTGATGGGGGTAGAGCCAAAGTCACTAACAGGGCTGCTATTCATGGTCCTCATCAAATGGATAGGGCTCTTGCTAGTTTGGACCCGATGTTTTTCGCACCAGTTCATTTGGGCGCTAAGGGGGACCACGGTCGTCTTCCTAATGGTGAAGAAGGTCCAAGACACCGATTTGCTAGAAATCTGTTGGCTGGAGAACTGTGGCAGCATCATATGGAAGGTTCGTTAGATGAAAAACTTGTTGACGATTTCTCGAAATCTTACATAGTTAATGTCATGTATCATTCTCAAGAACAATATGAGAGTGGTAAAAGTGCTAATCAATCTGGGATAAAGGCCGGAACGAGAAGTGGGCAACTCTTAAATAAATACAAGGATGCTTTGGGGATACCTCTCACTGAGTCAGATGCTAAGAGAAACGGCATGCAAGGACCGCTGTGGGCTAGATTCAAAGAGGCTAATCATAATGCTGGAAACATGGGTGTAAACACAGATTTCGGTGGTGATGGCCACAAGAGTAACCCTAAGGGTAGAGGTGGTATTAATTGGGCTTTGTATGTTACACTGGAGGCCCAAAGAGAGCAGGGTCATGCAGGCCGAGTGCATCAAGTGATGAATGAAGCATATACACCGAGCCAAGTAGAAGCGGGAAAAACATTGCGTAACTTGTTCAACAGAAACTGGAGACAGAATGTACCCATAAGCAACGAAGAAGTGGTCTTAGCCCCCCCTGAGGCAGTACCTGAACCAAACCCAAGATTCAGTCCTAGAGTAGATACTGGTGAATGGCTTCGTAGTGACCAGGCTGGTGGTGGTACTGGGCAGGAGAAGAGAGGTGAAATAGATGGTGCTGGTAGTATGAGGAGTTTTGAGCCAAGACAGGCTTATGGGGCTGAGGGTTCTAATACTCAGACTGGGTTTGACCGACTGAGTGATATCATGGAATCTCTACAATCCGCCGATGCTAGGATGGACAATATCATTTTGAAGGCTTTACCAGCCAAGCGTAGATTCGATATTGGTGATACTATAGATTGTCATATACTCTGTGATAATTATGATATCGAAGTGAGAGATTTACATTACATCAACAATAGTACTGGTGATTGGTCGCGTTTGGCAGACGATTTGAAAGTTGATGCTAGTATTGTTAAAGGTGTGAAGATTGCTCTGAGGTGGTAATATGACGATAAAGATGCACATATGGGATATCAAGAAATGGGAACAAGTAGGTGTTGCTGGTACCCAAGGTACCCAACCTTCAGTCTGGAAACCTTGGACTTGGAGCAATCAGAACCTTCCTTCAGCGCATCACTCATCAGGTACTCTTTCTGTTGATAGTGAGGGGAATTCACATACTGTACCCGGCAGTCAGAGTAACTTTAGTTACACTCCCAATGTACAGATGCCAGAAGCCGGATTCGATGATGGTAGTTATTTCAATACGCAGGGGCAATACCAGAACCCAGCCTTTGGAGGCCAGGTAGAAGAAGCCCCTGTTCCTGGTAAAGGCACTCCAGAAGGTAGGGGTATAACTGCAGAATTTGCTAGTCACAGGAGCCCAGGGCAGCAAGCAGTTAACAGATTCCAAGACCAATCAACATACAGCAATTTGTGGCTTCAGCAACAGAAATGGCTTAAGGAATTACATACTGCTGGTAAGCCTTTACCTCCTGGTTTCGCAAACCTCCCTGAGGGTACTACTCCTAAGGATTTGATTAGAATAAGGAGCGAATCGGGTCGCCTACCTCCCGCATTGGGTGGGGCTGGGAGTGCTAAACGGAACCCTTTCAAATTGTATACTGACGAAGGGGAGCGTGAGATAAGCGGCCCTCTTGGTTCCAGATTCCTAGATAATTTTAATTGGGGAGCAGGTCTACAGAATGTCATCCCTGGTACTGCGGGCTGGGAAGAAAGAAAGCAGTTCGCTCAACAGGCTTCGGTTACGGCTCGGGCTATGAGAAACATGCTTACTAGAGGGCGTACTAATCCTGAGTACTGGGGTAATGAGGCTGACAGAAAGGTCCTACAAAGGGCCCTTAAGGCTGATATGCTACCCCGTCTTGGTTTTGACAAGAAGGATGTCAACTGGGTTATGAGAAATGTTGGTGGGGGGCCTGAAGCGTTACAAAGTGCGAGAGATTTAATTGAAAGGCGAGCCGTAGGAGCCTACAAGAAAACTGTTAACGAACTGGAGGAATATCTCAAAACCAAGAGTCCTGCTGAACTGCGTCTTGAAATCGCCACAAAATTCCCTCATGTAAAAGAGTCTGATAGGGGAACTTGGGCTCGAGGAGATGGTAAATCATCAAGAGGTCTCACCAAACCAGATTTGATACGAATAATTCAGGCGGGGGGTGACCCTACTACATATACTCAATTGTTAGGAGGGAAAGAGGACGAAAGACCAGAAGATAGGCAACCATGGGAACAAGAGCAATTTATAGAGCAACTTAGGAATGCTGGTATTGATGATGAGAAGATACGCGAAATATTGGCGGACGATACTACAGAAACCCCCTTAGTGCCCGAATCAAAAGTAAATGGAAATCAAGATTACTGGAGAGGAGTACACGGTGACCGCGGAAAGGGTTCCAGTATTGAGAGATTAGAGGCAGCCATTTTCCAAGCCCGTGAGGATAATGATGATGATATGGCTGACGTACTAGAGGCTGAACTGTATAAATTACAACAAGGTCAGAAGATTAGCCCAGATAATATGGGGGCTGCCTTCACCGATAGGGACTTAACAATCGCAGGTATGCCAGAAGGAGGGGCCACACAAAAGGAAATTATAAACCAGATAACTCGAGAACATGCTAACCCTGAATCCAAGTGGGATAATGAGTATTATGCTCAGACTGCTTATGAGTACATCAAAGGGAAAGTTATTCCCAATATGGGTTCTACACGCACACAAAACGTTCTTGCAACAATAGTCGACCGGGCTGAGAAGGGTGATGATGATGCTAAGATGATGTTGAATAACCTCCTGCACTTACATCTTCTTAGTGTAGGAGGTAAGGATTATGATTGGGGTAAGTTCAAAAAATCTGTACCTGAAGACCCAATGGATATGGCTTGGGCTATATTGAAAATAGGGTGATTGTTTGGTTGATACCGAGACTCAGGATGTTATTGAGGATATAGACTGGGAGATGTCTAAGAGGGACTTCAAGTTCTTCTTCGAGGAAATACTAGGCTGGCAGTTGGCTGACCATCACGCTAAGTGGTTTCACAACCTCAATACCCATAACAGGTACTGTGTGAAAGCGGCTCGTGACCACGGGAAATCTACATTATTTTTAGGTTATGTGCTTTGGAAAGCAATCTTTAATCCTCGAACGGACATCATGATATTCAGTCACAGTCTAGACCAGTCAGTCCGTCATATGAGAGGTCTCAATGACCTAATAGAGAGTAGTCCTATGCTGGCTAAAATGAAGGATAAGGATGCTTGGTCTAAAACCTTCTTCGGTTTTACTAACGGCTCTCGTATCAACGCTAAGTCGGTTGGTGGTGGTGTTCGTGGTGCTCACCCTGACATCGTCCTCCTAGACGACATTCTATGGGGGACTACAGAGACTGAACTCGCACGCGTAGCATCTTGGTTCTATGAGGTCATGGTCCCAACAGTTCACCATACTTCCCAGTTGTGTATAGTGGGGACTCCTTTCACACCTACTGACTTGTATACCGAACTTGAGGCTAGGGATGGTTATCTAGTTGAGACCTATCCAGCAATCAACGAAATGGGTGAGCCTCTTTGGCCTTGGAGATGGTCATTAGAGGCTCTCGATTCTCGAAGGATGGACATGCCAGCCATAGCCTTCACTCGAGAGTATCTTTGTGAACCAATGGATGACATGTCTAGCCTTTTCCCTTCGGGTATTGTTAATGCCTGCAAAGACCCTTATCTCACCATTATGGACAAGAAAGAAAAGGACTCTGATGACCAGTATTTCATAGGTTGGGACCCAGCGATATCATCTGACCGTCAGGCTGATTTTACTGTGATGGTGGTGTTACGAAGGCCAGCAAAAAACCCTGAGTTGTTGGAATTAGTGCATGTGGTGAGAAGGAGAGGTATGGATTTCCGTACTCAGATTTTCGAGATTACCAGACTTAACAGTCGATTCCAGCCCGAAGTGATAGAACTTGAGGCTAACCATTTCCAGCGAGTTTTCGCTACAGAACTGAGAGCGGATACCGACCTACCTATCAAGACATTCATCAGTACTAAGCAGAAGAGGGAGAGCCTTCTTATGGGATTAGTCCTACGTTTTGAGCGCGAGCAGATGCGTCTGCCATGGGGAGATGAAAGGTCTCGTGACCTCATCAGCCAATTGGAGCACGAACTTATCATGTTTGGTATGAGTAAAAAGGGTAAGTTAGAGAGCATTGCTCGGCACGATGACTTTGCTATAGCACTTGCTTTGGCTACTTGGGCTACTACTGAGTTCCGTGAGAGAATTATAGATTTGGATGAGATAATGGCATTTGGGGGGTTGATAGATTGACTTGGGGTAGCATGTTAATTGGTGACGATTACGATGCTGAGACTGATGAGCCTGATGCTGACAGGGCTTGGGTTGTTAAGCAACTCATGCAACACCCCTTGTTCAAGACTGGTAGTATCGCGGGCCCCACTTTTGCTACTGGTGCTAGTTCTGAAGGGAAACTATCCCCTGGAGATTCTGCCTTAGATACAGAAGAAGAGAGGAAGAAGAAGTTACAGCAACTTGAGATAAAGGCTGGTGAAGTTTTAGATGGTTGGTTTGAAGACCAGTTTGGGATGACTGCTTTAGATTTGGTCAAAGATTTGCGCTTGAAACGCAGAACTCACAAAGATTTTAGTTCTGAAATTGATGAGGCAGTATCAGTCATTCGTGGGTTGAGGAAGGCTGAAGTAAGAGATATTCTAGATGGGGTATCTTGGTCTGGAGAACATATGAATACCATAGAGTCCTTCAATTGTAATGATAAGGATTTGAAGTCATTCAGAAAGTTTGGAGGGGTTCGTGAAGTATCTTTGAAGCAGGCTTGTATTCAATTTGAGAATGCTAATGATATCGTCACCAAATTATCTCAAGTAGAGGGTGATTTGAATGAGCAACAAAGAGAGTTGTGGGTCAATGCTAACAGGATGAAGAAAGAGGCTAAAGGGATGTGGAAATCTACTTTGCACCAGGCAGAGTCTTTGAACAAGAGTGAATTGATGGCTTTGCACAGGGCTCGGGACCTGCTTGATTCTCATGGCTCCATGAATTCTCGAACGATGATGAGTTATATGATGGATGGTGATGGAAGAAGTAAAGGGCTACCTTCAGTCCAGAAATTAGGTGCACTTCTTAAGACATATGGCCCAGAGTACAATATCACCAAACACCAAGATAAATGGGAGTTACTGTCTAGAGACATGACTACCATAATGAAGGACCCTTGGGCATATACTGCCGGGTTTCTAGATGCTGATGGATATATCACAATCTCGAAGCGAGGGGAACCTAGGGCTGGTATCATTGCTACTGGGGAGAGAGGTAAAGTCCATTGTGAGAATTTACACAAGATGTTAGGGTGCGGAATTCTTCAATTAGATTTGAAGATTCATAAGAATAGTCGCAGGAGTCAGCATAGACTTCAATTCTATAGTAAGGCTGACATCACTAAACTGCTTAATGGTACAAAACCCCACCTTAGATTGAAGAAGAAGCAAGCCTCATTTGTTATGGAACTCCTCAATTTGAGGGGTCGTGATGGAGACCTGATTACCAAACGGAGAGATGAACTCTTCAAGTTGGTTAAGTGGGAGAATTGGAAGGATGTCAAGGCTGAAGAACTACTTGAGGAGTGGAATGTTGATGAACAGGAGGTCCTCTCATGGGGTGAGAGTGACCCCGAGGTCATCAGGCTTGTGGACGATATGGCTGGTTTGGTAGGTGATATCTGATGGCTGAAGAAGAGAAAGGTGTAGTCGGCAGGTTCCTTGATAGGCTCACTGGCGGGATGCGTAAGAAGACTACCCCTGAGCCCATAATGCCGCTTTGGAAGGCTGGCATACAGGAGCCAGTCCTAGTCCAGGGTGTCAGTATTCCTGCTCTATATGCTACAGTGCAAGAGAGCATCATTCTTAGAACTACAATCAATACCCTCTGCCAGGAGATATTCAGGAGAGGGCATTACTGGAAGAAGAAGTTCCACATGAAGTGCTCTCAGTGTGAGGAAGAGTATCAGCACGATACTGTAAACGAGTGTAATCTGTGTGGTGGTACGGAATTCCAAGGGCCTAACGCAGACCAAATCCTCTACCCCCGTTGGTTCGTCAAGCAAAGGAATGGTATGGACCAGTCATTCACTGATGTGATGAGAGAGGTTGAGTGGGATATGGATATAGTGGATGATGGGTTCATTGTCCTCATCAAGGAGTATTTCTTGGACCCAGAGACTGGAGAGATTCAATTCTATCGAGTTAAGGAGATGATGAGGGGAGACCCCACTTTCATGAGGATAGTAGCAGATAAGAGAGGTGTCAGAGGGGGTAGATACCTCATCTGTCCTGTACATAGAGATAGAACCTACCCTTTTACTGATGATGAGCATACATGTGAGGAGTGCAATCTCGACTTACAGGATGTCCATTTCATCAATACTGCTGGTTCAGGGAAGACTCAGTATTACATAGATGGAGAGATTGTGCATGTTTCCAAGTTTAGTCCCTCCAAACTCTATGGTCGTAGCCCGGTAGCCACTATGTGGAGGCAGGCTATGACTCTAACAGCCATGGATAATTACATGTATTTGGCTTATCAGAAGCGCAGAATTCCAAGAGGTATCTTATCTATCACTACTGATAACATCCAGTCCACTGCAGCATTTTGGAAGGGGACAGAGGAGAAGATGGAGCGTGACCCCAACTACATCCCTAAGATAGGTGTGGAATCTGCTTCTGGTAGAGGTCGTGTTGAGTTTGTTAGATTCATGGACACACTTGACGAAATGCAGTATGGTGGAGTTCGTGATGAGTTACGCATGCGTATAGCAGCATTCTATGGTGTTTCCAATATTTTCATGATGGACTCTGGTAAGGGTGGGGGTCTCAATAACGAAGGACTCCAAATACTAGTAACCAACCGTGCTGTAGAATTTGGGCAGAAGTTGTACTCTCGAGATATTTTCCCTAGACTCTTTGGTGAAATGGGGGTCTCAGATTGGGAAATGACTCTCTATCCAAATGAGGAAGAAGATGAGGTTACTCGTCTAAGGAGAGATGAACAAGAGGTCAATATTGCTCAGAGAATGGCCCAACTTGGATTTGAACCTGAACTTACAGAAGACGCAGGTAGGGATATCAGATTCGTATACAAGAAGCCTGACCCACAAGAACAAGCAATGCAAGACCAACAACAACAACAACAAGGTGGTGGACAACAGCCTCCACCACCAGATATGGGGGCTCCCGGAGGCGCCCCTGGTTCCATGGGAGCACCACCTCCTGCAGGCCCAATGCCCGGAATGGGAGGGCCTATGGGAGCAGGACCTATGGCAGCACCTCCGGGGGCACCTCCTGGAGGACCTGGTGCTCACCCACCAGCCTCTCAACAACATAGGGACCCCTTGTCAGAGGATAGAAACAGAAGAAGTATGGCAGGTAATGCTCCGGCTTTGAATGAGATGAGTCTCCAAAATCTCAGGGCTAGAAGAAGCAAGGGTGGGGAAGAGGGGCATCCAATGATGATGATGGATAAGGCAGTGAATATGGGGTCTGACAGTGATGGTCAAGGGCTCAGGAGTAGTATGTCAGGTGTGAAGAATGAAACCGCTCCTACTGGAACTCCCACTGGTAAAGTCAAAGTTGGTTCGAGAGGGGATAAGAAGAAGAAAGGTCCTATAGAGGAGGCTTTAGATGCTGTCCATGATGCCAAAGAGAAAGTGGCTAACCCTCTAGGAGACAAGAATGGGAAGTCTAATTTCCAATAGGTATCACGATAGATTGAAGTGTAGAGGGGGTATGCGACGGTTATGGCTGAGGCAATTATCAAGTTGGACCCTATGGTCAGAAAATTAGAGACGACGATGGCAGAGTTCAAAATGGCTCTAGAAAATGACGATTTGGTATCTGCTCAGCAGTTACTTCGTGCACTTAGTCAGACTAGTGATTATCTGGCAGAAGATGTGACATCAATTCACAAGTCTGATACAGAAAGTGAATCTTCTATTGGTGTAAATGATATCTATGCTGGTGGTGCTCCTGTGATGGAGTTCAAGGACCAAGGTTCTCTCATAAAGGGAGAGCGCCCTCTAGGATATATCGGCCCTGATGGAATCCAGAGCAATTGGAAATCTCAATATGGATTCGGTCAGAGGGTTGATGGTCAATGACTGACGACGTTACTAATCTAGTAGATGCCCTCATCACTAAGATGGAGCGTATGGATGGTGACATCGGTACTCTCAAACAGCAGAATCTAGAATTACGCAAGATGGTTTCTAATCCTGCTTCATTATTACAGAAGGCTGGGTATATTAGTACTACTACTCCCGCTACTGAAGATGTGTGGGGTGACCCTCTTCGTGGAGACCGAAATGCGGTTATCGAAAAGGCTGCCGTAATGATAGATGGAATTATGGTAGAGCCTCCTACTAACAACGAACAGTGGCACAATATGGAGTGGGAAGATATTCACGCTATGGCTGAGACAGCCGCAGTATCAGAAGGAAGGCCGGTGGACCAATGAAGCCAATGCAGGTAGAAGCAGGGCAGCATGCCCCAGATGTAGATGAACTAGTAGAGAAAGCAGGTAGTATGATGGAGAAGTTACAGATGGACAACTCTCAGATTCGTAATATCACTGGAGTCGAAGAGGCTCCAATGAATCATTATCATACTAATCAGTATATCGAGGATTCTGCTGAAGAAGTTACTAACAAGGGAGCCACTAGTGAGAATGTGAAATTCATAGATGCTAATCCCCATCAGTCGGGTTCAACTTTAGATGCTCATGAGAACCCCTCCGGTGGAGACCCCCACCCACCATCTTCTTATACACATTCCAGTGTGGGTAAACCTCCTTCTGATGTGAGGAAGAATATCGAGATTATACTCAAGAGACGATGTAAGTGCGGTGCTCAATGTGGTAAGGATGGTATATGCAAGAATGTCTCTTGTAGTGTCAAGAAAGCAGGCGACCCTCTAGCGGCTTTGCTTGCTGGAGCAGGTAAGGGTGGACCAGGTGGTCCAGATGGCCCACCAATGGGCGGCCCAGATGAAGATAGTGCTCCTCCCGGATTACCTGGTCTTGAAGGTGAGGATGATACACCTGAAGACCCCCCCTCTATAGCCATGAAAATCAAGGATTTAGCCACTGACCTAGTTGAGCAACTAGGTGGTGGTGATGAACTCGCTGGTCTAGGTGCTGGCGGGGGTGGTGATGAACCCCCTCTAGGTGCTGGTGGTGGTGGTGGTGGTCCCCTCGGTGGCGGTGCACCCCCACTTTGATTGAGGTGGTGGTGGTGTGCAAGAGAATGCTGAACAGTATTTTCTAAGCACCAAAGCCCGTTTTCAACTTTCTGAAGATGAAGAAGACGCCGCAGAGTTATACTTTGCAGCACACAATCTAGCAAACCATGGGCATGAAGTAGAGTGGGACACCATTCTTGAGAAGATGGAAGATTTGCTCAAGAAGAAAGGGGCTAAAACTGAAGGGGTAGTAGGCCCAGCAGTTGATGTTGGGGGAGGACCACCTGGAGACCCTAAACCACTACCAAGGGGTGGCAAGCCTGAAGGGCCAGACGATGAAGGAGAAACAATAAGTTTCGCTCCATTCATACCTACTTTTACTACTACTGTAGAGGGGAGACCCAAGAGTATGGGTTTCAAAAATTCTCCAGTCAATGCAATTGGAGAATCGTTTGGTGAGTCAGGAAAGAGAAGAAACAAG
>TARA_R110000824_G_scaffold102677_2_pt1 | contig 14274 bp, 7 predicted proteins | sample TARA_R110000824 | Tara Oceans TARA_R110000824 (sample SAMEA4397747) | marine metagenome | biome: Polar Biome; feature: [MES] marine water layer (ENVO:01000295) within the mesopelagic zone...; material: water (ENVO:00002006), including particulate matter (ENVO:01000060) such as...... | reverse complement strand
ACTGCACGTTTTCTTAAGTATTTAACTGATCGCGGCATTAAAGATTGTTCTGGTCAACGGGTTTATTGTTTCCTAGGCGATGGTGAAACTGATGAGCCCGAATCATTAGGTGCTATCGGCTTAGCAACACGTGAAGGCTTAGATAACTTAACGTTCGTGATCAACTGTAACCTACAGCGTTTAGATGGCCCTGTTCGTGGTAACGGTAAAATCATTCAAGAACTTGAAGGTACTTTCCGTGGCGCAGGCTGGGAAGTGGTTAAAGTTATTTGGGGTTCATACTGGGATTCACTGATTGCCCGTGATACCTCAGGTAAATTATTACAGTTGATGAACGAAACAGTTGATGGTGAATACCAAAACTGTAAAGCGAAAGGCGGTAAGTACACTCGGGAGAATTTCTTCAACAAATATCCTGAAACTGCGGCACTTGTTGCCAATATGTCAGACGAAGATATTTGGCGTTTAAATCGTGGCGGTCATGATCCCGTTAAAGTTTATGCCGCTTATGAAAAAGCGATGAACACTAAAGGTCGTCCAACGGTAATTTTAGCTAAAACGGTTAAAGGTTTTGGTTTAGGTGCTTCAGGCGAAGCATTGAATATTGCTCATAACGTTAAGAAAATGGACGTTGATGCGATTAAACATTATCGTGACCGTTTCAATATTCCGGTTAGCGATGACCAAATTGCTGATCTACCTTTTTACAAATTCCCTGAAGATAGTGAAGAATTCAAGTACATGAAAGCGCGTCGTGAAGCATTAGGTGGTTCATTACCTGCACGTCGTCAGCAAGCTGAAGAAACACTTGATATTCCAGCATTAAAAATCTTTGAACCTATTTTAAAAGGTTCTGGAGATCGCGAAGTTTCATCAACAATGACTTTCGTGCGTGTACTTAACAGCTTATTAAAAGACAAAAAAATTGGTAAGCGTATTGTGCCAATTATTCCTGATGAAGCGCGTACTTTTGGTATGGAAGGCTTGTTCCGTCAAGTGGGTATTTATGCTAGCGAAGGACAAAAATACGTTCCTCAAGATGCTGACCAAGTAGCTTACTACCGTGAAGATAAGAAAGGCCAAGTATTACAAGAAGGTATTAACGAATTAGGTGCTATGGCGTCTTGGGTTGCCTCAGGTACTTCTTATTCAACGTGTAATGCAACGACCATTCCATTCTACATTTACTACTCAATGTTTGGTTTCCAACGAGTTGGTGATTTAGCATGGGCGGCAGGTGATAGCCAAGCACGTGGTTTCTTACTAGGCGCAACGGCCGGTAGAACAACGCTAAATGGTGAAGGTTTACAACATCAAGATGGCCATTCACACGTACAAGCCGGTTTAATTCCTAATTGTGTCACTTATGACCCAACTTATGGTTATGAAATCGCGGTTATCGTTCGTGAAGGTTTACGTCGTATGTATGAAGAAAATGAAAATGTTTTCTTCTACTTAACGTTAATGAATGAAAACTATCAACACCCGGCAATACCTGATAATAAAACGGTTGAAGAAGAAATTATCAAAGGTATTTACCAACTTGAACGTGTTGAAGCTAAAAAAGCTAAAGCCAATGTGCAATTAATGGGCTCAGGTACTATTTTACAAAAAGTACGTCAAGCAGCGCAAATTTTGTCAGCTGATTATGGCGTATCAAGTGATGTGTACTCAGTAACTTCATTTAATGAACTAGCACGTGACGGACAAGAAGTTGCCCGTTGGAACATGTTGCACCCTGAAAGCAAGCAAAAAACGGCTTATATTTCTAACGTTATTACTGCTGATAAAGGTCCTGCCATTGCAGCAACTGACTATGTTAAAAATTATTCTGACCAAATTCGCGGTTATATCAATACCGAATATCGTGTTTTAGGTACTGATGGTTTTGGTCGTAGTGACAGTCGCGCTAACTTACGTCAGCATTTTGAAGTTGATCAAAACTACATCGTTGTTGCGGCACTTTATGAGTTGGCAAACCGTGGTGATATTAAGCATTCAGTCGTGAGCGAAGCTATCACACGCTTTAATATTAACGCTGAAAAGCTTAATCCGCTTTACGCGTAATTAAGACGAGATAAGGAATTAAGAAATGTCTGATATTGAAAAAATTCTCGTCCCAGATGTCGGTGGCGATGAAGTAGAAGTTATTGAAATATGTTTTGCTGTTGGCGATAACCTTGAAGCTGACGAAGGTATTGTCACCGTTGAGACTGATAAAGCATCTATGGATATTCCTGCGCCATTTGCCGGTGAATTAGTTGCTTTAACCGTTAAGCTTGGCGATAAAATCAAAGAAGGCGATGTCATAGCAGAAATGAAGCGAGCCTCCGATGATTCTGAAGCTGAAGCAAGTGAAACAGCAACTGAAAGCGAAGCTGATACTGAAGTTCAATCAGAGGTTGCGCCAGAAGCTGAAACTTCTGCTGAACCAGCTGATGTAAGCACTGAAAGTAGTGAAGTTATTGATGTCGTGGTACCTGATATAGGTGAAGATGGCGAGGTTGATGTTATTGATGTACTGGTTGCTGTTGGCGATGTTATCGAAGCTGAAGATGGTTTAATCACCTTAGAAACTGATAAAGCCACCATGGATGTGCCGTCATCACATGCAGGTACAGTAAAAGAAGTGCTCATCAGTACCGGTGATAAAGTTAAGCAAGGCTCACTTGTGATCAAGCTTGAAACTACTTCGGGTGCGCCGGCGGTAGCTGAAGCGCCGGTTGCTGCTCCTGAAAAAGCGGAAGTAGCTGTCCAAGCACCGACAGCGAAAAAAGCAGCACCTGTGCCACATCACCCACAAGTGGGTTTAACGAATGCAGGTTCAATTTATACTTCGCCTTCAATTCGTCGATTAGCGCGTGAATTTGGTGTTGATTTAACGGCAGTGAAAGGTTCTGGTCGCAAAGGACGTATTCTTAAAGAAGATGTACAATCATATGTTAAGTATGAATTGTCGCGTCCGAAAGCCAATGCCGGTAGTTCGGTAGCTGCAGGCGAAGGTGGCTTACAGGTAGTGAGCGCTAAGCAGATTGATTTTGCTAAATTTGGTGAAATTGAAACCAAAGCCTTAACGCGTATTCAGAAAATATCTGGACCATTTTTACACCGTAACTGGGTAACGATTCCGCATGTTACTCAATTTGACGAAGCTGATATTACTAATGTTGAAGCATTCCGCAAAGAGCAAAATGTCATTTGTGAAAAGAAAAAACTTGGCTTTAAAATTACACCTTTAGTGTTTATTTTAAAGGCAGCTGCTGATGCTTTGCGTGAGTTTCCAACTTTTAACTCAAGCCTGAGTGAAGACGGTGAAAGTTTAATCTTGAAAAAGTACATTCACATCGGTGTTGCGGTTGATACTCCAAATGGTTTGGTTGTACCGGTAGTACGTGATGTTGATCAAAAAGGCATTCATCAGTTATCACGTGAGTTACTTGAAATTAGCATCAAAGCACGTGATGGCAAGCTTAAGGCTGCTGATATGCAAGGTGGGTGCTTTACCATTTCAAGTTTAGGCGGTATTGGTGGCACGGCATTTACGCCGATTGTCAATGCACCAGAAGTGGCTATTTTAGGGGTTTCAAAATCTGAAATGAAACCCAAGTGGAACGGTAAAGACTTTGAACCTAAGCTTATGTTGCCATTATCAATGTCATACGACCATCGGGTAATTGACGGTGCGTTGGCAGCACGCTTTACTGTGCATCTATCAAATGTGATGAGTGATATTAGAACACTCATATTATAGTTCACTAACATTTGATATATATCAGCGTTATGTTGCAATAAGTTGGCAAAGTGAAAACCAGTGATTGATTTTCATTTTTGCCCACTTTTCATCAATAATTGCTGATTAAAAGATAGCGATCCTTGTGCGCTTTAAGTAAAATTGCGACAAGAAAAATACCAAAAGTGCTGAAAGTATTAATTGTTAATAGCTTTAATAAACGTTTGGCAAATATAGGCTGGCATAACCAGCAATAAATACATCAATTTTTGAGGTTAGCATGAGTAACGATATTAAAACTCAAGTAGTAGTTTTAGGTGCGGGTCCTGGTGGCTATTCAGCAGCATTTCGCGCAGCAGATTTAGGTTTAGACGTAGTGTTAGTTGAAAGCCGTGAGACGCTTGGTGGCGTTTGTTTGAATGTGGGTTGTATCCCTTCAAAAGCACTTTTACACGTAGCTAAAGTTATTGATGACGCGGCAGCAATGGCGTCTCATGGTGTTACTTTTGGTACTCCTAAAATTGATTTAGACAAAATTCGTGACTGGAAAGAAAGCGTTGTTGGTCAATTAACTGGTGGTTTAGGCGGTATGGCTAAAGCACGTAAAGTTAAAACGGTATTTGGTTACGGTAAATTCACTTCTGATAAAACTGTCGAAGTTGAAGGCGCTGATGGTAAAACAACCATTACTTTTGATAATGCGATTATTGCAGCAGGTTCTTCAGTAGTTGATTTACCTTTCATCCCAACTGAAGACCCACGTGTTATTGATTCAACCGGTGCTTTAGAGCTTCAAGACATCCCTGAAGAAATGTTGGTACTTGGTGGCGGTATTATCGGCCTAGAAATGGGGACGGTATATAAAGCACTAGGTTCAAACGTTTCTGTCGTGGAATTTGCTGATCAATTAGTGCCAGCTGCTGATAAAGACATTGTTAAAGTTTACACTAACTTCAACAAGAAAAAATTCAACATCATGTTATCAACCAAAGTTGTTGCAGTTGAAGCAAAAGACGATGGTTTGTATGTAACATTTGAAGGTAAAAATGCACCAGCTGAGCAAGTACGCTATGACAAGATTTTAGTTGCAGTTGGTCGTAAGCCAAATGGTCACTTAGTTGCGGCTGATAAAGCCGGTGTTAATGTTGACGAACGTGGTTTTATCAATGTAACTAACGAGCTTCGCACGAACGTAAACCATATTTTTGCTATCGGTGACGTTGTTGGTCAACCTATGCTTGCTCACAAAGCCGTACATGAAGCACATTGTGCTGCTGAAGTTATTGCTGGTAAGAAGCACGTATTTGACCCTCGTTGTATTCCTTCAATTGCTTATACTGATCCAGAAATGGCTTGGGTTGGTGTTACTGAGCGTGAAGCGAAAGAGCAAGGTTTAAACATTGAAGTAGCTAACTTCCCTTGGGCAGCTTCTGGTCGTGCAATTGCCTCTGCACGTACTGAAGGTAAAACTAAGATGATCTTCGAAAAAGAAACTGGCCGTGTCCTTGGTGGTGCTATTGTTGGTATCAATGCTGGCGAAATGCTAGGTGAAGTTTGTTTAGCCGTTGAAATGGGTGCTGATGCAGAAGATCTTGCATTAACTATTCATGCTCATCCAACACTAAATGAATCAATCGGCTTAGCAGCAGAAATCTTTGAAGGTTCAATCACTGATTTACCTAATGCAAAAGCAGTTAAAAAGAAAAAGTAATTTCTTGGGTCTTAAGGTTTCAGTAAGTTAATTAGAAAGCCAGCCGAGATGCTGGCTTTTTTGTGTTCTTAATTTGCAGTAGCTATCAATTTTTTGCACGACTATACTGATACTACAGACGTTTTATTTGGCTATAGGATATTTTAATGATGAAAATTACCGCTTTTTTAATAATATTATTATCAATTAGTGCTTGTTCAAGTCTTGCCACTACAGCCAATGGTGCGTCAGAATGGGATTTTGATCATCAAGTGCAGTTTAAACAAACAGATTTAATAGATGGTAAGTATCACCTACAAGTGATCACAAAACAAAATACAGAGTTTAGTAAATTAGCAACATTTTTAATGCGTCAGTCACTGCGTATTTGCAAAAGTTACGGTTTTAAAATTGAAGTGTTAGCAGGGGTAGAGCGCTTTGATGATAAATTGTCATTTCCTAATATGATTCTGCCTTCATTATCAGCGAATATTGAGTGTCCTAATCCATAATGTATTGAATGTCTTTCTGCGGTTAGTAATAAGTAACAAGACAGCAGTATGGGCGGCATTGAGCCGCTAAATTAACCTTACTGCTAGCTAATATCAATTTAGCGAAGACATAAAAAAAGGTGACTTATATTAAGTCACCTTTTTTGGTATTTAACCTTAAATGTTCTCTCAACTCTTGATTTAAGCATTAAGTCGAACATCGAGTTTAGCTAACGTTAACGAGCCATGTTAGCTAAACAAATAGACCAAGCTTATACCATTTTAATCGGTACGTACTTAGTGCTCATCTCTTCTGTAGGAGGAGCGAAGCGAGTTAAGTCAATACCTTCAACAGCAGCTTTATATTCTTCTAATGATGGGAAACGGCCAAGTACAGCTGAAAGCACAACTAGAGGTGTTGAACCTAGTAATGATTCACCTTTTTTCTCAGCAGTATCGGCAACAACACGACCTTGGAATAAACGCGTTGATGTTGCGATAACCGTATCGCCAGGTTCAGCTTTTTCTTGGTTACCCATACATAAGTTACAACCTGGGCGTTCTAAATACATAATGTTTTCATATTTAGTACGTGCTTCGCCTTTCGGGTTAGCATCATCAAATTCAAAGCCTGAGTATTTTTTAAGAATATCCCAGTCACCTTCAGCTTTTAACTCATCAACTATGTTGTAAGTTGGTGGCGCAACAACTAATGGCGCTTTAAATGATACGCTGCCGTTTTGCTGTTCAATGTTACGTAACATTTGAGCGATGATTTGCATGTCGCCTTTATGTACCATACAAGAGCCAACGAATGCTAAGTCTACTGGCTTGTCGTTGTAGTATGACACTGGACGAATAACATCATGTGTATAACGTTTTGAGGCATCGTCGTTGTTTACATCAGGATCAGCAATCATTGGTTGGTCGATAACATCTAAGTCGATAACAACTTCTGCATAGTATTTAGCTGCGTCGTCCGGTGCTAGTGCTGGACTAGTGCCTGATTTAACTTCTTCAATACGCTTGTTAGCTAATGCGATTAAACCGGTAAGCGTTTTAGCTTCGTTTTCCATACCCTTGTCGATCATGATTTGGATACGGCTCTTAGCAAGCTCGATTGACTTAATTAAGGTTTCATCATTAGAGATACAGATTGAAGCTTTTGCCTTCATTTCTGCAGACCAATCAGTGAAAGTAAATGCTTGGTCAGCCATTAATGTACCAATATGCACTTCAATGATACGACCTTGGAAGACGTTTTCGCCGCCAAATTGCTTAAGCATTTGTGCTTGTGTTGCATGCACAACATCACGGAAATCCATGTGAGCTTGCATTTTGCCTTTAAAGGTAACTTTAACCGACTCTGGAATTGGCATCGCTGCCTCACCTGTCGCCAGTGCAATGGCAACAGTACCTGAGTCGGCGCCAAATGCGACACCTTTAGACATACGCGTATGCGAGTCACCACCAATGATGATAGCGCGGTCATCGACAGTAATATCATTTAATACTTTATGAATTACGTCAGTCATCGCGTGGTAAACACCTTTAGGGTCACGCGCTGTGATTAGGCCAAACTTGTTCATGAAACTCATGAGCTTAGGAATGTTAGCTTTAGCTTTGCTATCCCAAACTGATGCAGTGTGACAACCAGATTGATATGCACCGTCAACTAAAGGAGAGATAGTTGATGCTGCCATCGCTTCTAGCTCTTGGCAAGTCATCGGGCCGGTAGTGTCTTGTGAGCCAACAATGTTCACTTTAACGCGCACATCTGAACCGGCATGAAGATCGGTTTCAGAAAGAACACCAACAGCATTTCTGTTGAATATTTTTTCAACGGCTGTCAGGCCTTGACCTGCATGTGAAATTTCTTTCGAAGCAGCATAAACAAGTTTAGTGGCTACGCCTAAAGCTTCAGAGGCAAAGGTTTGTAGTTTCTTACCAAATACAACAGCGTAAGAGCCGCCAGCTTTCATGAATTCTACTTTTTGCGGGGTAAAGGCTGAAGAGATGTCAGCTAGTTCTTTATCACCGTTTAATAGTTTCTTCGCTTTAGTATCAATCGTTAACACAGTACCAGTGGCAACTGAGTAAGCTTCTTCTAAAACAGCATCGCCATTTTCGTCAACAACGTTATTACCATTGGCATCTACTTTCTTAACCCAGTTTTTAAGATCAAGACCAATACCACCAGTGACATCAACAGTCGTTAAGAAGATTGGAGAAATACCGTTAGTACCTGCAACTACAGGTGCAATGTTAATAAATGGTACATATGGACTTGCTTGTTTACCGGCCCAAAGTGCCACGTTGTTAACACCAGACATACGAGAAGAACCAACGCCCATCGTGCCTTTTTCCGCAATAAGCATAACTTTTGCTTTCGGGTGCTTAGCTTGTAATGCTTGTATTTCTTTTTGTGCTTCTGGCGTGATCATACACTGGCCGTGTAACTCACGGTCAGCACGAGAATGTGCTTGGTGACCTGGAGAAAGTAAATCAGTTGAGATATCGCCTTCACCAGCAATATAAGTTACAACTTCAATTTTTTCTTCAATGTCAGGTAGTTTTGTGAAAAATTCAGCTGCGGCATAACTTTCTAAAAGCTCTTTAGCAACGGCATTGCCTGCTTTAAACGCGTCTTCAAGACGAGCTGTATCAGCATCGTATAAGAATACTTGAGTTTTTAATACGTTAGAAGCTGGTGTCGATAATGCTGAATCGTCACTTAATGCTAGGTCAAGTAGTGCTTCGATAGATGGGCCACCTTTCATGTGCGACAGCAATTCAAAGGCAAATTCAGGTGTTATCTCTGCTACAACTTCTTCACCTAAAATGATTTTTTTCAAAAAGGCGGCTTTTTCACCGGCGGCACTGGTAGTACCTGGTAAGGTGTTATAGATAAAGAAGTTCAAAGAATCTTCGCGGTGTGCGTGTCCTTGATCTTTAATTTGCTCAATGATTTCCGCTAATAACTCAGCACTATCGATAGGCTTAGGTGCTAAACCTAGCTCATTTTTACGATTTTCAATTTCTGCTATATATTCTAAATACAGGCTCATTTGATATTCTCTCTCTAGCTATAAGATGCTAATAACATGATCATTAGCTGGGACAAATTTTGGCGCTATTTTACCTGATTTTTTAACGACTATGAATCATTTGATAAAATAAACACTATTCATGGTGGTTATACCGGATAGAAGCTTTAGTTATGTTGATTATACTTTTCAATAATCTTCGCTTATATGCTTAAGCTGTTTATGCCAAACAAGCAGCTTAAACATAAACTTGCTGATTCGCTCTAATCATTTAGTCGTAGATGCAGTCCTCGTAAGAATCGCACATTATTGATTTAAAAGAATTATAAGTAACATTCATAGTAAGGATACAGTTGATGATTACCGCTGTAGTTCAATTAATGTACATGTTGTCGTATAATCGTAGTGAAAATTTTTTTAATCTTAGATACTTAACAAACTTAATTCGCGCCAACCTAATCAGGGCGGCTAAATAAAAGAATTAAGGTTAGCTATCCTTACCACAGAGGTGAACACCGTGCTTCAAGATTATCGTAAACATAGAGACGAACGCGCTGCTGAAGGTATTGTGCCAAAACCATTAGATGCTGAACAAACTGCAGCTTTGGTTGAATTAATTAAAGCACCACCAGCAGGTGAAGAAGAATTTTTAATTGATTTATTAACCAATCGTGTGCCTGCCGGCGTTGATGATGCCGCTTATGTAAAAGCCGGGTTTTTAGCGGCAGTCACCAAAGGTGAAACATCTTCGCCCATTTTATCACCAGAGCAAGCAACGAAATTACTGGGCACTATGCTAGGTGGTTACAATATTCAACCGATGATCGAACTTTTAGATAACGACACGCTATCTGCTGCTGCCGCTGAAGGTTTGTCACATACTTTACTGATGTTCGATGCTTTCCATGATGTGCAAGAAAAAGCCCAAGCCGGTAATACTGCAGCTAAGCAAGTATTGCAATCTTGGGCTGATGCCGAGTGGTTTACCGCAAAAGAGAAAGTCGCGACAAAAATTACCGTTAAAGTATTTAAAGTAAGCGGTGAAACTAATACTGATGATTTATCACCAGCGCCAGATGCTTGGTCACGTCCTGATATTCCTTTACACGCAAAAGCTATGCTTAAAATTGAGCGTGAGGGTATTACACCGGATGAAGATGGTGTTGTTGGCCCGATTAAGCAACTTGAAGCGTTACAAAAAGATGGCATTCCATTGGCTTATGTTGGTGATGTTGTTGGTACCGGCTCTTCACGTAAGTCTGCCACTAACTCAGTGCTTTGGTTTATGGGGGATGATATTCCTTGCATTCCTAACAAACGTAGTGGTGGTGTCTGTTTAGGCGGTAAAATTGCGCCTATTTTTTACAATACCATGGAAGATTCAGGCGCATTACCGATTGAATTAGATGTGCAAAAAATGCATATGGGTGATGTTATCGACATCTATCCATATGAAGGTGTTGTTAAAAGTGCGACCGGTGAAGTTATCGCTGAATTTAAACTCAGCCCAGTGTTATTAGATGAAGTTCGTGCTGGTGGTCGTATTCCATTGATTATTGGTCGAGGTTTAACGACCAGAGCTTGTGAAGCTTTAGGTTTACCTATGCCAGACTTGTTTGCTCAGCAAGCGCCAGTAACATCTTCAACTAAAGGTTTTACCTTAGCCCAGAAGATGGTCGGTAAGGCTTGTGGTGTTGATGGCGTTCGTGCTGGTCAATACTGTGAACCTAAAATGACCACCGTTGGCTCGCAAGATACCACCGGCCCTATGACACGAGATGAATTAAAAGATCTCGCTTGTTTAGGTTTTTCAGCTGATTTAACCATGCAGTCTTTCTGCCATACTTCTGCTTATCCTAAGCCGGTTGATGTCGTGACGCATCATACCTTACCAGATTTTATGATGGATCGTGGTGGTGTCTCACTGCGCCCAGGTGATGGTGTTATTCACTCATGGTTAAACCGTATGTTATTACCTGATACGGTTGGCACTGGTGGTGATTCACATACCCGTTTCCCGCTAGGTATTTCATTTCCTGCCGGCTCTGGTTTGGTCGCCTTTGCTGCCGCAACCGGTGTGATGCCGCTTGATATGCCTGAGTCAGTATTGGTACGTTTTAAAGGTGAAATGCAACCGGGTATCACCTTACGTGACTTAGTGCATGCTATTCCCTATTACGGCATTAAAAATGGTTTGTTAACGGTTGAAAAGGCGGGGAAAATTAATGAGTTCTCTGGCCGTGTATTAGAAATTGAAGGTTTGAAAGGCTTAACCGTTGAACAAGCATTTGAATTATCAGATGCTTCAGCTGAACGTTCAGCTGGCGGTTGTTCAATCAAGCTTGAAGAATCAGCTGTTGCTGAATATTTAAACTCCAACATTGTGATGTTGAAGTGGATGATCAGTGAAGGCTATGGTGATGTGCGAACGATTACGCGTCGTATCAAAGGTATGGAGGCATGGTTAGCTGAGCCATCATTGATGGCCGCCGACCCTGACGCTGAATACGCGCATATTATCGAGATAGATTTAGCTGATATTAAAGAGCCAATTGTTTGTTGTCCAAACGATCCTGATGATGCAAAGCTGCTGTCAGAAGTTGCCGGCACTGCAATTGATGAAGTCTTCATTGGTTCATGTATGACCAATATTGGTCACTTCCGCGCTGCGGGTAAATTGATTGAAAACTTTGGCAAAATTTTACCCACACGTTTATGGGTTGCACCACCAACGAAAATGGATAGAGATCAATTAACGGCTGAAGGTTATTACAGTATTTATGGCAAGGCAGGGGCTCGTATTGAAACGCCGGGTTGTTCATTGTGTATGGGTAATCAAGCGCGTGTTGAAGAAAAGTCTACTGTGCTGTCAACCTCAACACGTAACTTCCCTAACCGTTTAGGTAATGGCGCGAATGTATACTTAACCTCAGCTGAGTTAGCGGGTGTTGGTGCTATCTTAGGTAAGTTACCGTCAGTTGATGAGTACATGATGTATGCGTCGAAAATTAATGCAACAGCAGCTGATACTTATCGTTACTTGAACTTTCACACTATGGATAGTTATACCAAGAAAGCTGAGACGGTAATTTTACAAGTAGAAGCTTAACTTGCAGTCTTGCTGCTGATTTATAGCACACTAGAGCGTAGGTTTTGGTGTGTTATTGAGCTATGTATTGGCTTAATGAAAATAACTATAAACGTCGGTTGGTTTTTAAATCAATCGGCGTTTTTGTATTTTATTTCAATTGTTATAAAACTAATCGAGAGACTTTTTAAAGCGCAAGGCCGCAACCATCAAGCCTAGTAAGGTGAAGCCGATTAACCATACCATGTCAAACGTCATATCAACTACGGCTACATCACGTAAAACAACGCCACGCACCAGTCGAATAAAATGAGTTGCCGGTAAACCTTCTGCGATGTACTGCGCTATTTCCGGCATACCTTCGTAAGGAAACATAAAGCCGGATAATAATATCGACGGAAGTAATATAAATACCGTCATTTGCATTGATTGTAATTGGTTTTTCGCTAACGTAGATATTACTAAACCTAGTACTAAACTTGCAGAAATAAACAGTAGGGTTGCGAAAGTTAATTGCCATAAACCGCCATTAATTGGCGCGTTAAAAAAGAAATATCCCAAGCCTAAAATAATGATGACTTGAATGGCGCCAATAAATATATACGGAAAAATTTTACCTATCATCAGTTCAAGTGCAGCTAAAGGCGTGGTAATTAATAGTTCCATATTGCCACGCTCTCGCTCGCGAACAATAGCGGCTGAGGTAAACATGATCATGGTCATCGTGAGAATAATGCCGACCAGCCCAGGGACAATATTGACCACACTACGTTGCTCGGGATTATACAGTAAAGTCACTTCAAAGGTTGGTACATTACGGTTAACCGGTTTGTCTAATAATTCAGCTAAGGGCATATTGCGTAAACTTTTTATGCTAGCTGCAATCGCAGTATCAGAGCCATCGACTAACCATTGCGCAATCGGGCGGCTAGTTTCTTCATCGCTGGCTGGCGGTAAGCCAAAACCGACAGTAGCGTGGCGCACTAGACGTTGGCTAACATCTTTTGGAATGATCAGCACAGCGCGAACATCACCACGGTCAATAGCGGCTTGCGCTTGCGGTAACGAGGTATAATGATGGGTAAAATTAACGATACTAGTTGCTGAAATGGTTTGTTGTAACACCCGACTCAATGCGGTTTGGCTCTGATCGACGATACCAACCGGAATATGGCGAATATTGGTATTAATGGCAAAGGCAAAAAGTAGCAATTGCACTAAAGGGATCATGATCACCATCCCAAAAGTCATTCTGTCGCGTCTAAGTTGAATTAACTCTTTTATAACAATGGCTTGAATTCTTAATAAGGATTTCATGCCTTCACCTTATTTGTCTCTGCTGGCAAAATAGTATGACTGCCTGTTGATAAGACAAAAACATCTTCAAGACTCGCTCGAACTAAGTGCATTGCTGTGTGGCTCGGCATAATATGGCTTTGGTTTAGAAAGTCGATAGGATCGGTAATCGATTTATTGACCAACACGCGCAAATGAGCCCCCAGTTGTGAGGCCGATACCACTTCGGGTAAAGCAATTAACTGCTGTTTTAATTGTCTAAGATTATCGGTTGATACTTCAATAACATTCGCCGGCATGTTGGCCATTAATTGTGCGGGCGAATCATCAGCGCGCTTAATACCATTCTCTAAAATAGCTAATTTATGACAGCGTTCAGCCTCGTCCATGTAATGTGTTGAAACTAAAATCGTCATGCCTTGATCACAGAGATCAAAGAGTTGCTCCCAAAATTCACGACGATTTTCAGGATCGACCGCCGAGGTTGGCTCATCTAAAAACAATAATTTAGGTTGATGCATTACCGCACAAGCCAATGCTAAACGTTGTTTTTGTCCGCCACTTAAACTGCCAGCCAATTGCTTTTTAAGCTTTGATAATTGGTAAATACTGACCAGTTCATCGAGGCGAGCTTTTTGCTCTTTTGGGCTTAAGCCGTAAATACGAGCAATAAACTGCATGTTTTCGGTGATGGTTAAATCATCATAAAGCGAAAATTTTTGGGTCATATAACCTATTTGTCTGCGCAAGCGTTCCGCATCTTCAGGTAAATTAAGTCCTAAGACGTTTACGCTGCCGCTACTCGGTTTGAGCAAACCGGTGAATAAGCGAATAGCGGTGGTTTTTCCTGAGCCATTGGGGCCAAGAAAACCATAAATGCGCTGTTTTTCTACCTGCAAATTTAATGACGATACGGCGGTCGTTGCGGCAAA
>TARA_R110000824_G_scaffold2416_3_pt1 | contig 14279 bp, 4 predicted proteins | sample TARA_R110000824 | Tara Oceans TARA_R110000824 (sample SAMEA4397747) | marine metagenome | biome: Polar Biome; feature: [MES] marine water layer (ENVO:01000295) within the mesopelagic zone...; material: water (ENVO:00002006), including particulate matter (ENVO:01000060) such as...... | reverse complement strand
GTGTTGTATGAAACATCATTTCCAATTGCCCCAGTCGATGCGTTGATCTCTCCATAGAATGGAGACTCGGAGCCAGTATAATTGAATGTTCCAGTATCAAGAGTGATTAGAGTTCCATCGATGTAAATTTTATATCTGTCAGTCATTTCAGATTGATCACCGGGTGAAAACGCGTCATAGCAGCACAAAACGTGAGACCATGTGTCAGCAGAACAAGTAGCTATGCTGGAAGTCACCAAGTCTGTAACGTATCCGAAAGAAGTTGAAATTACGGTTTCGGCGCCGATAAACCATTCGGTGCTGCTTGCGAGGTTCCCTGTCAAATATAGCTTTACAGCGCAAGTTCCAGGTGTTGGGGTGACAGGCCGGGGATGATCAGTCGATGAAAAAGAAATTATGTGATATTTTTTCCCATTTTGTGTCGCGGCATTACCGCCTCCAAACGTTTTAGGGTTAATCCAGGCTGACAAAGTATAAGAATTTTTAACTCCGTTATTTTCATTTCCGACTGCCCAGGCTCCAAACGTCTGTGCGTAAAAATCTTTGTTTATTACGGGATCATTGTAGTCAAGTAGTTCGTTATACAAGCGAGTGCCAAAAAGCAATGGCGTACCGGCGCCGGGAGTACCGTTGTAGGATTCAATTCCGTCCATGCTGCAACTCAAAGAATAACTAGCAGAATACAAATTAGACCCAAAACACTGGGAATAATCATTTTGTAATTCTCCTGCGGCGCCAGAGTTGCTGTTTTCGGATGTGTATATTTCGGATGTTGTGAAATTTTCAACTGCGTCGAGGGCCCATGCTGATTGTGATACTATATATCCTTGTGAGTTTGGCATTAATCATCTCCATTAAATTTTGAGGCGCCTAGGGCGGTTCTTTCTACTCTGCTATTTTTCCAAAACGTGTTTAAGTAATTAGTTCGTTCTCTGGATGTTTTAGCAAATTTGTTTTGGGGGGAGGGGTAGATGGGAGCTTCGTAAATCAGTTCGGTAAATCCGGATACTGGAGAACTCTTATTTTCAAGGCCTCCGCGTAGATACATACTGGTTACAACTCCATATGGAGTGTCAACAGATAAACAAGAATTTTTAAATTTTTCCGATTGTTGCGTGGGCGGAGTATACCAGAGTGCGGCGGTATCGGGGGAGGAAGAGCCCATGATATTATCTATTTCTACTCCCTGCGAGCAGTTATATAGGTCAATATTTATAAAATTGTATGTGCCGATTATAGAAGCGCCAAGGTTTACATAGGTTAAGGCCAGTTCGGCCTCATTGTCTGGGTGGTCGGACTTAAAGTCCGGTATTGAAGAGTCTCCAATCCCATCGCCATTCTCATCGGGCCCGCACTCGTGGCTTTCTGTGGGTGCCGTCGCCAAATTAAACGTCAACGGTACGGACATAATCGATACGGCCGGCTCATAGTAGAAAGTTGTTTTTGTTTCTTCTACTAGCGACTGCTGTGATGAAGACGCTTGGCCGTGGATGCTGACTATTGCGTATTTGTTTTGTGTGCAACCAATAAAGTTGCTTCTTCTCAAATATCTTGAAATCGGGTGTTGTCCGGTTCTAGATTGCTTCCAGGCCGGGCTTTGGTACGGGCCGTTTCTGTGAAGGTTCAAAACATTCAACATGTCTACGGCCGGTACCGTGGTTATCTCGTCGTTCTTATAATTTGTAATGTCATCGTAGTTAAAAGCCTCAGCTTCGAGTTGGTCTTCAACATTCCAAGCGGGGAAGAGCGTATTTGACCTTAGCGCGAAAGTATACCGGGCTGGAATTGGCTCATAAACTAAATTATTCATTCCCACGAAGTCAACTGGAATGGAATAGCTCTGTGCGCTTGCCGAAACAAAGTTAATGGGAGAGATATACGCGTCTGTCTTTGACGGGACATAAAAGTTTCTTGGCCAATACCCGAAAGAATATGGAGTTATTGATTCTACGGAAGACGTAATCCAGGCATATCTCAAATCAGTTGCGGGAATTGGGTGCTGGACATAATAATTGTCATAGACTGAAGAAGTTAAGACTGTTCCATCTAATTGTTGCTTTAATACTGTCCTCGTGTTTCTATTTATTTGATAAAAGGAGCCGGTTCCATCATAATTTATTGGATTTGCTGTTGAGCCGCTTATTCCTAAGTTTGGCACACCAGAATAGTAGCCAAACTGGTTAACGTGAGGAGTAAGCATATATTTTCTTAAAGGATTTCTAACCTCATTATTTCTCCAGTTTATATCATTATTTGGAGAAAATTCTGCGGCAAATCTGTCTAACCCGGGGCCACCATTGCTGTCCCCCATGGTGTCAGGTCCGCCCGGGCACGAAAATCTATTTACGATGACATACTCGGTTCGGCCCCGGTCAATTTTCGAGGTTTCAATCATATCTGGGACTGCGAGGGAGACTACAAAGGGTGCAGAAGAAGTCGTAATACTATCATAATCAGTCAGAGACCATGGGCCGCTTTGTACCCACTTGCGGTTGTTGGTTGTTCGGCCGCCTGCTGCCTGAACAACTTCGTAGTCTTTTGTATAATTGCCAATATTTGATACAAGTGTTCCCGAAACAAATTTGGTACCTGTATCATTTACTTGCTTGATATTTCTGATGTTCACGGGTCGTTTTGCGATTTGATCGCGATATAACATTGCTCTTGGGCGGTTAAACGGCTGTCTTGCTATTTTTAACACACCAGTACTAGTTCTTAACCTGTAAGCTTCTGGGCGTGTTGAAAAGTCATCAGTACCATTGTTTAAATCAATGTGACGTACTTGGAGGCCACCAACAAACTTCTCTGTAAAGGGGCCCTGCATCGGGACTCCGATTGGAGATCCATAGGAATCATCATGATTGTTTGTTATGTCGAGATTATGACCCAGTGCGGTGATGATGTCGCTCGCGTATTCTGGAGGATTTGAGGCGCTATAAATACTAAAGGGAGTAAATTTATCGCCCTTTCCAGAGGTAGAATTATACGGATTTGGAAAATTGGAGAACCCCGCTGTTGTTGTATATGCTCCATACTTTAATTTTCTCTTTTCAGGTGGACTTTTAAGATCATTACAGGTATATGGCTCTACGTTTCCAGAGGTTATATAGATTCCAGTTGTGCCACCGGCGCCGTCATCAAGCCATGGTATTGTATTTTTGGCATAATCTATAATTTTATTCTCATAAAAATTTGATCCGCCATCAATGATTTTCTGCTGCTGCATATTAAAATTAAGAGGCGAAGAATAGCTTCGGTCTAGTGTCTGCAAACTCGCGCTTAAATACGCGTTGCGATTTTCGTCTACATCTGCGTCTCCAGAAGATATATTGGTAGAATAAGTTCCACCTTCTCTTTCGGCGCGGTTTTTCCACCAAAAACAATTCTCCCCCTGGTCATCATTGAGCGGGTGATGCCCCTTTTCCCAATTATATCGAAGTTCGTTGATGCCTTTAATTCCAGTCTCAAGATCTGGAGTTTCAAAATCTAATGTTGGAAACTTTGTCCAATATTTGTTTCTTTCAAGGACATGGCTCTCAACAATCGTTCTCATTTTATCTGAGAATTTGGCGGAGGCCGGGATTAGCTGATTTAAGAAGTCTGATAGTGAATTGTCAATCCATTTATAAAAGTCTATGTACCTGTCTAAATCTGGCTCATTTTGTACGCGTTCGAAGAAGAGTTGTCTCAATTTTGCCAATTGTTTATATTCTTGTCTGTATCTATTGACAGGATCGCCGATTAAAGTGTTAAAATCAACAATTGTGGCAAAAACATTTAATATCTCTTCGGAAATATTCTGATACATACTTTTTTCAATCGCGAAGAAATATTCAACCGGGCGCGTGGTAAGTTCAAAAACACTATCACTCTCGTTGAGATTAACCATGTCAGAACTTTGAATATTCTCTGGGATTGTCTGCTTCCCGCTATAAACGAATTTGGTGTCCAGGACCTTGCTGCTGTCTGTTGGGAAGAAATCTCCACGGCCTGGGTGCCTCATTCCTACCACCTCTCCCATCCATCCATAAAGGGAGCGTTTTTCGGCTGAACCTGATGACAGGTCTTGCACAGCGAATTGTCCATTGGCGTTGGATCCGGTTAGTGTATCAAAAGCCCAGTTAAGAGCGAGGGTTTCCATTTGCGGGACAAGGACACCAGAGAGGCTTGTTGGGTACAGATATGTGCTTTTACCAGGACTCAGAACACCAAAGTTCTCGGGGTCTCTTGCGTGAGTTTTTATTACTTCGTTATCTAAATATGATGTCCAGTACCTGACGGATCCTAATTTAATATCCGTTGAATTAAGAGCGGACCCCGTGAAATTTGTGCGATGGGATCCTGCGTAGATTCTCTTTGACTCGTCGATAAACCCGGTGCGGTCTGCGGAAGTTAGTGTTTCTGTCAAAGTGAATTCGTTTGCGACGGCTCCAGCATCAGAATTTACTCCATATAGTTCCAGAATTCTATTTGGAGAAGCAGTTCCACTTACCAGGCTCAAGCCATAAACATCTGGAGAGAACTTTAATGCAAAATTCCACTTGTCGTTGTTATAAACATCATAAAATAAAGAACTGGTTAACTGGCCAGCGCCACCGATAGAAGAACTATAATCTAGCTGAAAATATACATTGTCCGATTCGAGGGCCTCGCGGATAGCATACACTTGGATATTCCAATCATCCGAGGGCCAAGTAAAGTCCCCCGCGATGGGGCCTGCGGTATGAAATCCGAACAGAGACGAGGTTATAAAATTTGTTGGAAAATAATCTGGGTGACTTTCTGATAGCTTTTTCTGAAAAATCACCTCCGATTCCAGAGTAAAAGAAGTGCTAGCTTCTCCTCCGATAACAGCCGAAGCGCTTATGAAAGACCTACTGTCCGATCCCAAACCTGCATCGTGCTGATAAATTGATCCCTCAAATCTGTATGGATTGTTAAAATCTATATACTTCTTTCTTGTCGAATTAACTTCGTAGTTGTCTCTAAACCGATACATTGAATTATCGCCGTAAAGATTGATTTTAACTAAATCCGTGTCAATTCCGTAACATCTCATCAAATTCCTAAAGGATTTCATATTTCCTTTGGATTTGTAGATATATGTCAAGTTATTGTAAATGTTTTTATAAATTAGGTTTTTGATGTCGGTGAGTTCGGTATCGAATTTCATATCCTCGTTTCTATTCGATATTTGCTCAAGGATCGTCGCGTCGACAAAAATTTCAGATGTTGATAATCCCAAACCCTCAAGCAGCTTATAAGCAAAAGGGAGGGGCTTTGTTTTATTGCCAGGATATGATATATCCTTTAATTTTGGATAGTTCTCAATTTGAAGGTACAGAGTATCAAAATAGCTTGATAAAATTTGACTTAATTTTAATAATTCTTGACCTGATTCGTCGTCCTCCTCAATAATCCAGGTCGGCATAGAATAATAAAATGAAGCATTGTTTCTCAGGTCGTAATACGAGCCGGATCCCTCTAGGGAGGCGCGAGTAGATACGACGCTTGGATTAAAAGAGTATATAATCGGATCTTTGAACTCGCTCTCTTTGCCGAGATATAAGTCAATTGCCGATGAGGTCGATCTTGCCTCCGAGGAGTATCCAACCCATGTTCCGTTTGAAATTCTGCCGGAATAATCGAGAGCGATAGAGTCGGTCGCGGCAACTCCAGTAATTCCCTCATTAAATTTTAGATAAACACCGAGATCAGTATTCGCATCATCGTCGTTTGTTCCCCCACCGTACTGAACAAACCAATATCTGCCAATTTCTTCTGATGTTCTTGCTGTTTTCCAATAGCGGAATTCATCAATTGAACCAGAAAGCTTTGCGGATCCTTCTGGAACTCCGATAAACCCGCCGTATGAAAATGGTCTTGTAGCGCCCAAGTTGGCGATTAAAGATCCGGTAACTTCGCCAATTGCATTGCCGGCGCTGCTGGTTGTGTCTCTTAATTGACCGTCAAGATATGCCTTAGAGACGGCATCGCTTCCGGAATTTTGAAAAGAGATGGCGACGTGATGCCAATTATTATCAATAAGCTCGCTAGTCGTTATCCCCGAATAGATATATGTATCGCTTATGGTACCAGAAACAAAAGAGGCCACTAGAGGAGTATCTGATGCTCCCGAATTGCTGGATGAAAAGAATATTTGGAGGGATCCCGAAGTATCTGTGCCCGTTTCATCGTTTGTTAAGTGAAAAAGGTATTCAACGTCCGAAGATGCTGTCGGAATAAGAGCTTCTTTCTTAATCCAAGTTTCAATTGTGACGCCCTGGTTAAAATCAAATTTTAAATTAGATTCACGATTTTTATCTGGATTATAAAAGTTGGAATTTTCAAAAGTTTCTGAAAGCTCTTTCCCAATCATACCAGAAGAAGCTGTGTGCGGGCCTCCGACGATTTGAATGTATTCCACAATATTAGGGAGGCCGATCGTTGTAGAGCCCGATGTAATGCTTGAATCCACGTCTCCCCAGCCATTGGGTGAAATTATGGCATAGCCAGTCGTTCTTGGATAAATATTATCATAAATATATAAATCTAGATAAGTAGACTTATTAAAAAACTCGGTTCGCTCTCTTAAAGACCCGTCGTACGGGTACTGATTGATAATTCGATCAAAAGAGTCGCTATAATATTTCTCAGCAGACCCAAACTTAGCAAAATTTGCAGGATCAGCATAATTCTTTTGCGGGATGAACCTGTTTTTTTCTATAATCCTCTGCTGAATATTTCCTGAAGATTCAACAGATTTTCCAAGATCTTCCATGTTAGTGGAAGACACAATAGATTGTGGGATTTGCTTATCAAAAAGCTTTCTAATACTCATTTAAACTTTCAACCCTAAATTTCCAAAGGTATGGTTGCTCAACATATGAATTTTCGTCATAAAAGGCAACCTTTATCCCGTAAGAATATCCTGTTTGCAAGACACTCATATCAAAATCAAAATAATTTCCACTTACATCATAAGACATTTGCGTATAATTGTCACTGGATGTTCCATAAGGAACGATCAGCAAGTCATCTACAATTCTGTGTATCTGGTATGACGCGCTTTCAATTGTTAAGGTTTCAATATTTGAATTTGCTACAGTATAAATAGTAGGAGACCAATCTTTTTGTCGAGAGTAGAGTCTAAATCGGACTTGTTCGTCTTTGGTGTAAGACGGCTTGAGGTTTGTGATGTTGATGACGTATTTTGGGTTTGGATTATATGCGGACGCAGCATGCGATTTGACACCTATCGTTCCGGTGTGATAGCAGGTTGTAAGCCCAGAGTTGTACCAGCGGTCGTAAACGGTCGTTAGTGAGGTTTCCAAGGCGAAGGAGGCCGAATACACCCCTGTTGAAACGAAGCCCCCTGTGACGGCTGTAGGAGTTAAATCTGTTCCGCCTGACGAGGAATTAAAGGCTTTAATGTAGATTTCTCCGGTCCCCACTCCTGGGATATTTTTCAGTTTTCCACCGAAAATATTATAGAGGTAAATTGTGTGAAGATTGTCTTCGGCAGATAACAGAGAACTACTGGCGTAGAAATTTCCCCTGTCGTCCTTGAGGGCTGAGTCCCAGCGGGCCTCAATGTATGGGCGTTTATAGTAAAATTCGGAATTTCTGCCAAAAAACTTCTTGGTATAAAAACTGTATTGAGATCCGCTTAAATTATTGAGTTGGCCTCTCGTTGAGGTTGACGAGACGTCCGTAGGTGTGAATGACATTAGGCCGATTGTGATAGCTGTCGAGGCATCGTCGATTGATACGGAAGATGGGCCATCATCTTTGTTGTCTGAGGTAATTACGACAGTACCGGGAGTGGATGTTCCATCAGCTATGGCTCCGACAAGCTGGCCCGGGCCGTTTAGGCTGGCTGCAACTTCTATTGAAGTTGTGGGGTTACTTAGGCCTCCGAGGACTATAGTTTGAGGCGTCCCCCCATCAATAGATATTATTAATTCTTGAGCATCGAGGAGGTCAAAGCCCCAGATCGCCACATCATTGGAGGTCGAATAGCCTCCGACACCTGAATAATAAGCCTCTTGGGTTCCGGTCAAATGAACTCCAAATCCGTAATTATCTTTTGTTCCCGCTATCCATTCTTCAACCAGCGGCGTAACATCAATCTCTAGATCCTCAATCCCCGTATCAAAATAATCCGTGTAAACTGGCGAGTCATGATAATCGCCGCCCATTCTTGTCCAAGCTTCTGTCTGGGAAGCCGACATCCAAGTTGAGCCTTCGTTGTTTGGATAAACTATATCGGAGTACTCGTCCATGTCAAGGCCAAAGCCTTCTTCCCAAGATCGCGAAACCGCAGAAACATTCATTGTAAATTGTCGAGGGACAGTTTGTGAGTGCCTGGCATTAGACATTTTTAGATAAAAAGAAACACCGCCGGCGATTGGCAAGTCCCCGGTAGATCTATCTCCGGTGATTTCCGAAATTGGGAATTTTATTAAAACTCTCTCCAGTTCGGTAGATCCGGATGAAGCTTGGCCATAGACGGAGAACACTTCTAACACATCAGAGGCGCCCATGTTTGCATCTGTGCCCCGGGAAGTTAGACTGGGCCTAAAAGCATTCGTTATGGTGTTGTCTGCATCTGCAAAATATCTTTTAATTGCCATTATTTAACCGCTCCCTTAATGTCTAAATTTGGAAATTTAATTTCAAAAGCCGAATTTTCTGGAGATACAACGTATCTTCCATCAGCAGACATTAATTCTTCTATGTCAACAAAGGTGTCCGAATAAGCGCCGCCGGTTCTTAAAAAAACTTTGACTTTAGTAACATCAATAACGCCGGTGACATCATTTAGATAGTTATAAATATTTGTTATGTAAAAGGGTTCTCCGATCATAAGTGGGGCAGACATTTTAGATGTTAAGGTTTGTACGCAGGCAGATAAAACATCGTATTTATTATAGTCTTTATCGTGAATTACTTCAAAATCAAAACCGATATTCACGATAAATGCGTCCAAAATATCGACTGTATCGTTAACCATTCTAATTTTGTTTATCCAAGTTTTAACATTCTTTTTTAAAGTAGACGTCGGTTGTGATAAATAACCGTCAGCGCCCTCCGACAATAAATATAAATTTAGATTTCTACGGAATGAGCCGTTGTCCTGTCTGATGCTACACCGTTTTACAGCGCCAAATTTATTTGGCATCTTATATATCATAGCTTGGTAATCTTCTCTAGTTACAGCGCGGTTTTGGGCTGCGGCGAAGGCAATAGCTCGATGTCTTATCTCCTCCGAAGAAGGCGCTGAGACATCTCCGACCATTGGTTCGTCGTTGGTACACTCCAGAGAATTCTTAATAAGAGATATTTCGCTTGACAGGAGGGAATCCCCCCCCGTGAAAGACCAAACTGGGTTGGATATGGACGTTAGTGATGTAGCACTGGCATTGACATCCGAAACCGTGTTTATTCTGTAAGATACAGTTATGACAGTATTGGTGGGAGAGATTCCAAATTTATCTGAGAAGATTAGCTTGGATGGGTCAAATGCTTCGTCTCCTATATAATTTTTTGCATGAAATTTTAAAATAGTATTTGATGGGTCGACTGGAGAGGCGCGATCTATTTCATTATCTGATCCATACCCGAACTGAAGAAATGTGACACCTCCGGCCGATTCCACGGCGAAACGCCTAGGAACCGAATAGGGTCTCAAAAGAGAGGGGACCACATCTCCATCAGAAGCTCGGTTAATTACATCTCTATAAATAATATCTTGAGATAGGTTGGGCACCTCGTAATATTCGTTGCCCTCGGAGTCAAAAACCTCCATAATTTCTGCAACCCGAGGTACGGAGACGACCAATTTTCTAAATCTCTCGTAACTACCAACGGTAAATCTTTCTTGTACGAATCTTCCAGAAAGAACTTTACCATAAGCTTTTACTGCGTAGTGTGTTGGAACTCCCGTGCCGGAATTAATTCTTGCGGCGACGATTTCGTTTGTTGGGTGGGAAAAGTCCACGTCAGCTGACAAAACAAAGCTTCCGCCGCCCGTGGAAGAACAAGTGGTGCCTCTTCTTAAAATGGGCAAGTAGCTAGAATCGGGCCCGAGCCCCAAACTGTTCGCGGGTACTATTATAAAAAAGGATAGTATTCCAGCAGTTGTCGGAACTCCTGGGTTTTTATACCCCTGTTGGCGCGCGAGGCGAATTACATTATTATATTCGGCGGCCGAGTCGAGAAAAGATTCGTTAACTTGATAATCTAGATAAAAAGATAGAATATCTCCAACATAAGAAACTGTGTCCATCATCAAGGCGCCGAAAGAGGCCTCGCCGAAATCTCGATAAGATTCTGGATAATATCTTTTTGCATATTCTACTAAATCTTGCTTGATTGTTTCGAATTCTCTACTCGTATATCTAACTGGTGTCCTTTTCTTGTTTGCCATTGGTTTAAAAGCTCCCTTGGTTTTGTAGTATTGGGAGAGTCAAGACGTTTGATGAGCCTAATGAGCCTATCCTAAATAGAATTTGAACATAAAGGGCATTTGAATTCGCTACTGAAATTATGTCCGCCTTTTGATTTGACCCACCGGAAAATCTAACATCCAGAACCTCCACTGCATTTAAATATTTTCTTGCTTGTTGCCGGATATTAGCAATGATATCGCTTTGTATGTCAATGGTTTCCAGTTCAAATAGATATTGTTTTATTCCAACTCCGAAGTCCGGGTCCATTATTCTTTCGCCCGGATTGGTTAAAATCAGGTTTTTAAAGTTTTGAGTTATCGCCTCTTTCGTCGATTTAGTTAAACGATAAGGGCCGTCTGACTGGTCGTAGTCTAGTGGTAAAGCTGGTGATATTCCTATTGCCATTTAATCTTTGCACTCCTCTGCTGGTTTTGGCACTTGTAGTCTTTTTTTCCACCACTTAATTTGCTTATCTGTTGGCAGTTTTCTCTTGACTTTGAGTTTTTTTCTTGTTCTTTCTTCTTGAGTTTCCATTTCTGGGTCCTGATATGTCGCGTCTCTTGAGTTGTAGAATCCCTCGAATAATCTCCGGAGGTTCTTTCTGGTTTTCTTAAAAGAGCCCTCCTTGTCCCAAGTTTTAAATTGACTTCCTGTTGCGCCACCAGGGCGGTCTTTTCCTTTTTGGTCATCCCATTCTTCTCCTATTGACAAAATAAATGTTTCTACAGTGTAAATAGTAGCTAAAGAAAGTAATGATTGTAAAGGAAAACAATAATTAAAAAGAGTTTTGTATTCGGCCGTATTAATTAATTCAGCTATCATACAGTTGATATCAAAGCCTGATGTAGCCTGAGCGCCGAGGGTTTCCCCCGGGATGGGTATTTCTGCTGTCGCGACAGGAACTACAAATTTTGCACCGGCAGCAGTGGAGGATCCGAACTTGTAAGATCTTTCTCTTTTAGCTAGCTCTCCCGGAATTGAATTGTAAAAAGAGTCAATATCTGGAATTCCTGTCCTTGTTTCTCCCGACATCACCATGCTGATCCTCAACCCATAGCTCCATTGTCCATAGTTCTCTTTAATGGGGGTAGCAAGTGTATTATTGTTGGTTAGAGCGTTCGTCAATTCTTGAAAATTATAAATTTGGAAATCATTCGGATCCAGGCCACGACCTACAAGGAGTGGCGTCTTCGATATCGGCCTTACTTTTATATATTTTTCTAAAATAAAGGGAAAATATCCAGCGGAATATGGTTCTGTTGAGAGGGTGTTGCCGTCACCCATGCCTTTAATTTTTTCAACCACAGTATCTAGATCATTTAGGGGATTTAGCGATACATCCATTGGACCTACTTGGGTTTTCAAAGATCCAAGAGACATCCAGGTTTGAGATCCAAAAAACCAACTTTCCAAGCTAGGGATCGAAGATCCGAGAGCATTGCTAAAATCTTGCGACACCTGCGTAATTTGTTGATTAACATAATAATTTAAAAGCACCAAACATTGATTTTCTACTGACATTATCATATAAATCATATGATCTCTTACTTTTTTATTGTAATTGGTATCGATTGCTTTCTTTTTTGGCTTTTGCCAAGTTTCCTGAACCTCATTAATCTTTGCCATAGCGTTAATTTGGGACTGCGTTGGGATTATTAACCCTAGATCTACCTTTTTACCGAAATTTTGAACGACTTCTTCAAGAAAGGTGTAATAATATCTCTTTTTGCTGTCTTTCGTTCTAAAATTTATTCCTGTGTCTAGTAGTCCGCGCTTTATATTGGAGGTTATATAGCTCAAAAGTACATCGTCGTATATACCTGGAAATTTGGGATCAAACATAGAAAATGCTGGAAGTCCCTTAAGAAAAATCTCCATAACATATAAGCGGACTGTTGCCATTATGGCGCCATCCGTTCCTGCTAGTGCGGCGCGGGGCATGGCGCGATCGAATGGTCGTTCAGTGTCTACAACACAGGCAGCTGGAAATTGCATCCTGGGATCATCTGCCAACTTATTGCTATATTCACTAGTTTGTGCTGAGATTGAATTAAAATTTAGAATTGGTTTTCTCGAACAGCCGTCGACTTCGGGGATTAGATCATCGTACAGTCCTAACCAGCCAGTATGGACTGGTGGTTCTACATAAAAAGCTGGATTTTTTTCTGTCCCTCCGTATTTTTCGGGGTCTAACTCTATAACCAAACCTGTAGCTCCAGTTGTGTAGCCGAATTTGAAAGCTCTAGGATTTTTGGATATTTTTCTAGCAAATTTTTCAATAATTTTTTCAGTTATATAGGGGAATTCTTTAGTTTGGTAGAGATTTTCCAAATCGCTAGATTGATTTATCGTAGCTCCGGCCCAGGCCGATGCCATAAGTTTGCCAAAAACATATTCCTGATTTCGGATATACAACCCTTTGCCCGCTGTGTCCGGAGATTGGGCGCCCAAAGAAGAAATCTTGTCAATTATATCAGAATCATAAGATTTTATAACTTTGTATTCCAATGGTGGGCCGAATAGATCTTCTTCGGAGCTAATTTTCATATCGATTATTTTATCATTATTAAACCTATAATTGTAGTCTACGTTTATCCAATCTGGAAATTTGTTATCATTTTTATCTGGGTGGCTGCCGTCCCACTTGGGATCAAACGCTAATGTTATATTTTTGGTAGAACTATCACTATAATCTACGCCCAAATCATCAGCTAGAATATTTTGAAGGTATGAAGCGACGGTTTCTGGATAAGTACCAAGTGGTTTACCTCCGAAGGCGGCGATATCCAGCAAGGCCTTTGATGACTGTCCCACCTTTTCATCAGCATAAAAATCTAAATTTCCGAAATCCTTACTTAGCGCGCTTCCAAAAATTTGAACCCAAAACTCGTTATGCTTTTTGAAGCCGGCGCCGCGTGAATCTGCTAATATCATGTTAAGTAAGCCCTTCTTTGTTAGCAATTCTTTCATGAAGGTGGCATTTATTACTTCGTAGTTCGAATCAAAAAGTTCTTGTGTTAATTTTTTCGTATGGGGATCTTCTCCGGGATAAATTCCAGTATCTGGACAATTTGGGCTTCCTACTATCTCTGGATTTCCAAATAAATTCGCGCTGACGACGTCTGCTAGATCATTGAAGTCGCACTTTGCTTGCTCTTTTAATTTGTCTAATTGGTCCTTGCACTCTTCCAATGTAAGGCCTTTTTCTCTTAAAATACCGCAACGTATTTCATCAAAAAGTTCTAAATGCTCAGGACTACCGCATATTGCTGGGCTTATGGGTTTAAAAGCAGATGCTGCGACCCTATCTCTAATTTTATTTCTATCAAAAACTTTACCAAGCCCTACAAATATATTTTTGATATCTTCATCGGTCTTTAAAACTGCAAGAAGATTTGGAATTCCTTTAATAATTTGTTTAGCATAAGATATGGCCTGAACTGATGGATTTCCGTCTAAGAAATCTAACAGTTCTTCCTGCGTCAAAATGGCAGAAATTCCATCTATAAATTGCGACATGTCGCTATTATCCGGCTTCGGAACTCCCGGTAGACCAAGAGAGCCAAGAGACTCATTCAACTGGTTGAACGCTGCGTCGACGGCAGCGTCGTTGAGACTGTCTCCGCAAAGATTTTCGGCGATTATTTCTCTGAAGTTTGAGCCGCCGGCGATGTCCTTCAGTATTCCAGCTGCATCTTTAAGAACTTCGCATGTTAGGTTAAGTGAGAAGCTGAGTAACTTCTCCAAAATTATAGTTATTGCACGAACCACCAATGCCTCAACGGCTTCCTCGGCCGCTTCAATAAGAATCGTCCATACGTCTCC
>TARA_R110000824_G_scaffold192359_1_pt1 | contig 14281 bp, 16 predicted proteins | sample TARA_R110000824 | Tara Oceans TARA_R110000824 (sample SAMEA4397747) | marine metagenome | biome: Polar Biome; feature: [MES] marine water layer (ENVO:01000295) within the mesopelagic zone...; material: water (ENVO:00002006), including particulate matter (ENVO:01000060) such... | reverse complement strand
TTTAGATTATGTTAAAGACTAGTAAAGTTGTTATTCTCACGGACTTACATCTTCGCGCCGATTATTTTCCGGGCTTCTTAGATAAACAAGTAGAGACCCTTCTACATTTAACTAATCGTAAACCTTGCTCCCACGTTGTTATTAATGGGGATGTGTTCGAACGCAGAAATCCTCGTAGCGAGGAGCTCCTAGCGTTTGGGTACCTTTTGGATAATATTAAATGTAAAAATATTATTGTAAATAGAGGTAACCATGACACCTTACGTAAGGACGGAACTTCGGACACTATCCTTTCTCTCTTCTCTGAGAAAGCTCGTATCGTTAAAGACACTGAGACTATCAGGATTGGCACGGTAGACTTTGATTTCATTCCTCACTATGAGGACGAAGATAGAATCATTGCTGACCTTAAGAAAACTAAGAATCCTGTGTTTGGACACTTTGGTTTTGATGGGTGTGTTTCTAATGGAAGTTACGCATATGAAGCGCGGGTAAAGAAGTGGCACTTCAGGAAGAAGCCCTTCGCTTTTCTTGGACACATTCACAAACCTAGAATCTATGACAACGTTGTTATTTTAGGTACCGCATACTCTAATACTTTTGGGGAAGCTAACGCACAAAAATTTGTGCATGAGTTGGTAATCCGAGACCAAGAAATAGAACTTATTAAAAATCCTATAGGCAGAGGCATTAAACATATTGTAGGAACTATCGATGAGATTCCCGAACTCGCCAAGAAGCATAAGTTCGAAAACTTTTTCACTATACTTAGGGTAAAGATGGACAAACTAGATTCCTATACCGAACAAAGATTGAAGGACGAAATATTCGCTGAGTACCCCATCCAAAGCTTAGAACTTGTATTTGAGGACATACTCCCAAAGTTTGAATCTGGTTACATCCCTAAGAATCGTATCTTTAGTCTTGACGAGAAGGTCATTGATGAGTATATTAATGCCAGTGACTCGATATTCCCTAAAAAAGAATTGCTGCAGGGGCTGAAGGAGATTAAAGATGCAGTTAAATAAACTAGAGATACATAATTTTCTATCTGTAAAAGAAGCCGTTGTAAATTTTGATTCCTATGGGAATCTCGTTCGTATCATAGGGAAAAACTTTGATACCAAACCGACAGGGTCTAATGGTGCAGGAAAAAGTACTATTATAGAAGCTGTAATGTTTGCGTTATTTGGTAAGACCATTCGCAAAACAAACGACAAGAGTTTAAAGAACTACCACACTAAAGGAAAGTGTCGCGTGGTTCTTACCGTAAACGGAAATACGGTAATTGAAAGAATTAAAAAAGCTCCTATGCTATCTGTTACTGTAGGGGACGAGAACTGCACACAGGAATCTATTCAGTCCACTCAGAGATATCTTGAACAGATTCTTAATATTAATCATAATGTTTTTCTGGCCTCTATTGTTTTTGGTCAGTCGAACAGTACCGATTTCCTTACAGCAACCGCGGAGGAGAAAAGGGCAATCATCCAGAACTTTCTTTCAGTAGGAGACCTCTTCAAGAACCGGTCAACCATTAAGTCTTTTAAATCAAAGTATTTGAATGAGAAAAAAGTTAATTTAGCTCTTTTAGGAAACGGAACAAATAAAGTTGATAAGATATCCCTCAAGCTTGCTAAATTACGAGCCATGAAAAAAGAGTCTAAGGCTTATTTCTCTTCTGAGAAATATAAATTTATTTTTGGCAAAAGCCTTACAGAGATACAAGAACAGGAAAGGGCTTGCCATGAAAAGGATTTGGAGTATGAACGCTGTGCCTCACACAGAGACGTTCTAAGAGACCGTATCCAAAGGACGCAGTCCATGCTAAAGAATCTCACAGACGCGCCGTGTGACCATTGTGGAAAGCTCTCCCACGGTAACTGGGATAAAGCGCAGAAACTTGAATCCGATATAAAGAAGTGGGCGGAAGAAGAAAGAACTTCAGTGAAAAAGGTTGTTAGTTTAGGAAAAGAAGTAGACGCCTTACGAATACCGGTCTCCGTAGCCGATTTTGAGACTATCGAAAAGTTTAAAGAGATTGATACAGAAATAAAAATTCTGGGAAGGCAACGAACTGATGAAAAAAAATTGATTGTCAAATATGGGAACCTTGTTACAAAAGCCCAAAAAGGTTATGATATTCAAAAGTTCTGGGAACATGCATTCTCTGAAGCTGGGTTAATTAAGTATGTTATTCGTAATATCCTAGGGTACCTTAACGAGCGGTGCAATTCCTACCTGAGCACGCTGACCAAGGGAAATTTTGTCATAAAATTTGACGACTCTTTGAGCGAAAGTATCTATAATGACGGGGTCCAGTGTTACTTCGACTCTCTCTCAGGCGGAGAGAAGAAGCGAGTATCCCTCGCGGTAATGCTGGGCCTCAATGATTTACTCCTACTGACAGGAAAAGACCGTTCAAATATTATTTTCTTTGATGAAGTAGCCGAGAATCTAGACGCAGACGGGGTAAAAGGCTTGATTGAGCTTATTCACCAACTCACTAAACACAAGAAATTGTTCTTGATAACCCATAACGAATATCTAACTTCTCTTTTAGAAGAATATTCCGAAACTTTAAAGGTTGTAAAACGTAATAACCTTACCAAAATCACTAAATAAAAGGCATAGAAAAATGAAATACACCCCAAATGGACAACGACTTATTATCACTCGTAAAAAGCACGAGCTGAAATCTAAATTCGGCATTATTATGCCTAAGACTATGGCTGAAACAAAACTCAGTGAGGGGTATGTCACTCGAATTGCTGCTGGGTGCGAAGGAGACCACTGGGAAGAAGGAATGCATGTTATCTTTGCTCAATTTGCAGGTCAAGAAATTAAAGTGGATGAGGATATTTACCTTGTACTGCCCGAAGAAGATGTGCTAGTTTACGGCTGGGATACCGAGGAAGGTTAGCAATGGGCTTTGAGATTAAAGAGGACTCCCTAGGGTCCAAGATTTTCATGGATAAGTATGCTTATCCGGGTGAGACCTCATGGAAGGAGTGTGCGAAACGCGTAGCTAAAGCAGCCGCTGACCCTGAATTTCCGGAGAATAGGGAGAAGTTCGAACAGAAGTTTTATGACGCTATCAACAGCGGGGATTTCTGCCCTGGAGGGCGCATTCTTTACGGCTCCGGAAGAAGCAAGCAGAACATGCTTAACTGCTACGTACTAGACCCAGAGGATTCTGTGGACAGCATCGGTAAAGTTATTTCCGATATGTATAAGATTTCTTGTGGGGGAGGAGGTATCGGTTTCAACTTCTCTAAGATTCGCCCTAAGGGGGATAACATTCAGAATATTAAGAACTCCGCTCCTGGGTCTATCTCAGTGATGCGTATGATTAACGAGATTGGAAATCATGTCCGTGCGGGAAAAAATCGTAGAACTGCACTCATGGCTATACTAGATATAACCCACCCCGACTTCTTGGAGTTTCTCCACGTTAAGTTAGACCGTAACGAACTAACTAACTTTAATATCTCTGTGGCTATCACCAATAGGTTTATTACTGCAGTTGAAAAGGATGAGGAGTGGCATTTTACTTTTGGGGGTAGACAAAGCAAATACTATGTTTATGAGGTACAACGCACTTCTCAGGAAGGCACTGATATTGTTGAGGTTGTTGCCAGGAATGAGGAGGACGCACTTGGACGAGCCCATCTACATCATCTTAAACATTACGCAGATACATTTACAAACCCTAAGAAGACAACAATCCGTGCCCGAGAACTATGGGAACGCATTATAGATAATGCAATTGAATCAGGCGAACCTGGCATCTTTAATATTGATTTTGCTAATGAATACACTAATGTCTCTTATTTCGAACATATGCCTTCCACTAATCCTTGCGGTGAAGAAGTTCTTCCCGCATATGGTAACTGTTGCCTTGGTCATGTCAATCTTGCTAATATGGTTGATATGGATGGTAATATTGACTGGCGCAGGATGGCTCGGACGATTCGTACGGGTACCAGGTTTTTGGACAATGTCCTTACTGCGAACCATTTTCCCATCCCTGAATGCGACGAAGCAGGTATCCGCTCCCGAAGAATTGGATTGGGAATCACAGGACTCCATTATTTCCTCATTAAAGCGGGATATAAGTATGGGTCAGAGGACTGTCTGGAATTCTTGGAACGGTTATTCGCAACAATAAGAAATGAAGCTTATAAAGCGTCCATGTATTTGGGTCGCGAGAAAGGTAGTTTCCCTGCTTACGACTGGAATAAACTAAAAAATGAAAAGTTCTTTAAGACGCTGCCTTCTAGAATCCGTTCGGACATTAAGACAAACGGTCTTCGGAACGCTGTTCTACTCACGGTTGCTCCAACTGGAACTATTTCTATGGTATTGGGTGTCAGTACTGGTCTCGAACCGATATTTGCCCCTGTCTATAAGCGTCGTTGGCGCACTGGGACTGATGGCGTCTGGAATGAAACTCTTGTGGTGGACTCCCTCTTTAAGGAATTGCACCTAAGGGGTCGTGATGTTTCCCATTGTGTGGGGGCTTATGATGTTACGCCAGAAGAGCATATTAAGGTTCAAGTGGTCGCGCAGACATACATCGACTCAGCGGTATCCAAGACTTGTAACCTCCCTGCGGGGTTTGAACCAGCCAACCTCTATGATGACCTTTTAACGTATGTCGGGGACATGAAAGGGTTTACATTCTATCGTGCTGGTTCCCGTGGGAATGAGCCCCTAGAAGCTGTGGATATTTCCTCTATTGATTTGGACAAACTTATCGTTGAGGGCAAAATTGAGGAGCAATCCCAATCCATAGAAACTTGTATAAATGGCGTCTGTGAACTGTAACAGCGGACTATAATAAGTTATGCCCATGGAATTTGCAGGAGATAAGAATACTAGCGAGGAGACTCGTTTTAGGTTCGCGTGTCCCGACCCGAAGTGTAAAGGGAAGGAAACTTTCTTCGCAGTATGGGAGACAGCGCCGGACATTGTCCCTTCGGGGATGCCGTGTCCTTTTGAAGGCGACCATGACGCAAAGTGGATTGTCGCCGGAATCGCAAAGGTTCATATAGCTGGAAGTGTCGGGGGCATTAGCAATCCTCACTACACGACTGTTCGTGCTGATGCGGAACACAAGTGGATGGGGATGCAAATAGAGGAAGCCAAGAGGGCATTGGCGGGAGATGAGCAATTGGAAGGAAAAGCTGCAAGCCCCTATGGAAAATGGCAGTTAAATGAGAAGGAAGCCCTTGATAGAGGTGTGATTAAAGCGGCGCCCGCTGACCAAGCCGCAGATAGACAGCGTCTTATGGATGAAAGGTCCAAACAAGTAGCTGACAAAGCTAAAGATAAATTAACTGATATAGAAAAGAAACACGTAGGACATAGACATGACGGATAAAAAATTCAAGCAGATGGATAAGGTGTACATTTTTAATAAGTCCCAGAATCCAGACCCCGAATACAAAACTGAAGGAGCTGCCGGTTTCGATATAGCATCTAATGAGGATGTTGTTATCGCTCCTGGGCAAACGGTTCTAGCAGGAACAGGGCTTCACTTTGTGTTGATGCCCGGGTACGAAGCTCAAATCAGGCTTCGTAGTTCGTGGGGATTAAAAGGACTTATCATTCCCAACGCACCGGGAACAATAGATGAAGATTATAGAGGAGAAATTAAAGTTATGCTACATAACCTAACCCCTTTATCAATCAAGATTAACACAGGTGACCGCGTAGCACAAGCAGTTTGTGCTAGAAGTTTAAGTCCAAAAATTTATATTATGGACTCTGATGAGTGGAACTCACCTTTAAATAAAACTCTTCGTGGAGAAGGTGGTTTCGGTTCAACAGGGGACAACTAATGGCATACGCATTTCAAGAATCTATTCAGCGGGGCATTGTGTATCTCGCTAAATCTGACGATAACTTTCTAGTACAGGCAATGCCTATGGTGAAGGACTCTTACTTTGAGTTTCCCCAACACCAAAAGTTTTGGTCCGTTATCAAAGAATATTACGGTTCTTATAAGAAGTTGCCCTCTGACGAGCAAATTCTAGAACAAATTAGAGAGATGAAAACCGACAATGAGTTAATGTCGGACTTCAAAGAAGAGCTCAAGGAAATTAACACCGTTGACGAGAAGTCTTTGGAGAACGAAGAGTTTTACCTAGATAAGGTTGAGGAGTTTGCTAAAGAGCAAAGCCTTAAAGACGCTATTCTCAATTCCATAGACCTCCTTAAGCAGAAGAAGTTCGGCCAGATTGAAGAACAGATTAGAGAGGCTCTCTCAGTCAGTCGCGATGTAGACCTCGGCCAAGATTACTTTGGGGGTGTGGAAGAGCGTTATGAACGGCTAAGCAACTCCAAGGTTAATGCTCAGTTCCGCACTCCTTTTGAGACTATTAACCAGGAGCTTGAAGGAGGGCTTGCCCCTAAAGAATTAGCGATGGTTGTAGCACCTCCCGGTGTGGGCAAGTCTTTGTTCTTAGCCAACCAAGCTGCTAGGTCTGTAATGGACGGCAAGGATGTTCTGTACGTTTCTCTAGAGATGTCCGAGGACCGCGTTGCACAGCGTATGGACAGCATATTTACTCGCATCAAGCAATCGGAACTGAAGTCTGGAGTTAAGATGCTAAGTGACCGATTGACCCAGATGCAGTCTGCCGCACCTAACATGGGGCGTCTGAAAATTAAGGAATTCCCTACTAAGAGACTTTCGGTTGCAGGACTTCGTGCCTACTTAAATCAATTGTGTAATTATGAGGATTTCAAACCTGACATCCTTGTTATTGATTACCTTGAATTAATGACGAACTCTGATGCCACCATGTCTGAATACATGGGACAAGAGCGTATTGCCCAAGAGCTTCGTGGTATTGCTGTAGAGCATAAGTGCCTTGTATGGACTGCCACACAAACGAACCGGAAAGGAAAAGAGGTGGATATTATTACAGATGCTGAGTTGGCTGATTCATATGGCAAGATTCGTGTGTGCGACTTAGCCTTCTCTATCAATCAAAAAGAACAGGAGTTTGATGAGGGCAAGGCTCGTATGTTCGTAATGAAATCGCGGAACGGCAGGGCACGTTATATTGTTCCAATCCGTATCGACTATACAAGACTGACAATTACACAACAATGAATGCTAAAAAATTCCCAACGTACGAACACCCGATGACTGTTTACACGGGCATCAAAACTTTCGATATCAAACAAATGTCATTAAAGAAAGATAATCTTTATGGCTGTGTCGAGTTTCCAAAATATCTTTTAACGATTGACCCGAACCAACGTCCTGAAGATTACAAAGGAACTTTACTCCATGAAATATGCCATATAGGTTACGAAATTTTTGGTCTGAATGACGATGACGAAATCCCTAGTATGAGTAATGAATACTTAACTAGTGTTACCTCAAATATGGTTCAACAGATGGCGGGTTTAAATCCCGAACTATTCCAATTTATTTTTGCAAGCCATGATTAACATTAAAGAAATTTACGATAACATTGAAGACTCCTATATGGAGATTACTAAGAAGTACATTGCTATTTCTGAACATAACTTTCAAGAGGCGATGGGAAACCACCCTTCTACATTTGCATTCTTCGCAGGTGTGATGGCTTACGCTAAGAAAGAGGTGGACCGAGCCAACCTCATCTGCGAGACGAGAGAAGCCGAGCTGAGAGAAGCCCGACGTGAGGAGATGCGGCAAGCTGGTCAGAAGACTACTGACCGTGCCCTAGATGCATACCTGAAGACCCAGCCCGAACTCCAAACCCTTCAACGCGGTATCGTGTCGAAGGCGCATAAATTTAATTTATGTAAGAATATTGTCTCCAGTTTGGACCACCAAAAGGATATAATAATACAGCTGTCCGCGAACAAACGAGCGGAAGCTAAACTAATAGAACAACTTTAAAACTATGGTAAACATTGACCAACTAAGAAAAAAATATGCTGAGATTAATAATCAAGGCGGCGGAAGCAACTCCGATTTCCTAAGCAAATTCTTCATGATGGATGAAGGTACGTCTGTCGTGCGTGTACTCCCTGCAAAAGATGAGGCAGCTCAAGAATTTTATGCTGAAACTGCAATTCACCGTCTTAATGATAAGAATTATCACTGCCCACGTGTAAAGGGCGGTAAGTGTCCCGTATGTGATACTTACTATAACATGTGGAAAGAAATTAATTCCATTGGCAAAGAAACTCCTAAGGGCAAAGAGCTCCAAGAACTCGCACGCTCAATCAAGTCTCGCAAGCGTTACTACATGAATGTGGTAGACCGCCGGGATGAGTCTGTTAAGATTCTATCCGTAGGGCAAAAGCTTTTTGGAAAGGTTCTAGATTGCTTCTTCGACGAAGACTTTGGTGATATTACTGACATGCAAGAAGGTTGGGATTTCAAGATTGTAAAAGATACCCAAGGACAATGGCCGAATTATGATAAGTCTTCCCCTAAGCCGAAGAAAAGTGTCGCAGGTAGTGACGCGGAAAACGCAAAGTGGATGGATGAGCTTCATGATATCCATGGTCTGGTTAAGGTCGCTGATTATGATGAACTCAAAATAATGATGGCGGATTTGGAGGCTTCGGTTAAGGGACCCCCGCCCCAAACAGTTGAATCAACAACCCAAGCGCCAGATGATGAAGATTACATGGCACATCTCAAAGACCTTAAAGTGGACTAAGAATAATGGGAAAGAAGCTAAAAATTTTAGCTTGCCCATCGAACCATGGAGGATGCGCTTACTATCGCATCCTCCTTCCGATGCAAAAGCTTGAGGAACATTACGGTGACGAGGTAGAAGTCCGTTGGGACGACAATCCTTTGGGTTGGGTGCAACCAGCCGACGGTAAGCCTGGGTCTCAGACGCCCGAAGGATTCACTTTCGAGAACCTTCAATGGGCAGACATTGTATTTACCCAAAATATTCATAATTTTGGGGGACAGTATACGGTAGAGCTTTTGCGCAAAGCCCACGAGGTGGGCGCATTTACACACTTCGACACAGACGACTTACTAACCGACCTGTACGAAGGTCACCGACTCTTCGATGTGTATACTGACCAACAACTTGGTAAAATCACGGAGTACATCTATAACAATGTAGACCTTGTATCGGTAACTCAGCGAAAGTTTGCGGAGAGAATTGCACCCTTCGTAAAATGTGCGCTGGTGGTTATTAAAAACACAATTGACTATGACATGCCTTCCTGGAATATGCCTAAGAGGCCAGCCCCTAAAAAAGTTACACGCTTTGGTTGGGTGGGAGGAATCCATCATGATGTCGATGTAAAGCATTTCGCAGGAATCCCGTTCCTTGTAAACCAGAGGGTGGGCAAGGAGAGGGTTCATTGGGGATTTTATGGAAAACCAACCCAAAAGCCCGGGGAAAGAGATTGGCAGTGGGATGTCTGGGAAGGGTATGAACGCATTCTCTCTCATGGGTTTAAGGGGCACAAAAACTACACTGTTTATCCCGCAATGCCTCCAAATAGTTACGGTCAAATGTACACTAATATCGATGTTAACATTGCTGTGCTAGACCATAATAATTTTAATGATTCCAAGTCTGAAATTAAGGCAATTGAAGGCGCTCGTTATGGGGTACCTTTGGTGGCTACAAATACTGGGTGCTATGATGAGTTACTTGTGAATGGAAAAACTGGATTCCTTATTGACAACACTAACCCGAAAAGCGAATGGGTGAAGGTATTGTCTCGGTGTTCTAAAGACCCCAAGCTCGTAGCTGAGATGGGCAAGAACCTTAAGCTTATATGTGATGACCTATACGACATTAATAAAGTTATAGGAGGCCGGTTAAGTTTGTACAAAGAACTAATGGATATGAAATTTGGGGCGATAATTAAGTCCCAAGAAGAAGGGAGAGACAAAAACATTATACCAATCTAATGAAATATTTAAGTGTAGTAGCAGTCATGAAAGATGAAGGAAAGAACCTAAAAGAGTGGTTAGACTTCCACAGAGCCGTAGGCGTTGAACATTTCTATCTTTACGATAACGGAAGCACGGATAATACTAAAGAGTTATGTGCCGGACACAAGGACATTTCTTATTTTTATACCGATATGGACATGTGCCAAATGTCCTGCTATTTTAATGCTCTGACCGCCTTCAGGGACCAATCCCGTTGGATGGCGTTTATTGATTTAGATGAGTTCCTTTACTCGCCCAAGGGGGATATACAAGTACAGTTACGAGGATTTGAGAAGTTTCCCGGAGTTGCAGTAAATGAAGTGTTCTACGGGTCCAATGGGCATAAGACTCGCCCTTCCGGCGGAGTTCTTCTTAACTATACTAAACGAAGAAAGGAAGTGGATAAGCACATTAAGACGATTTGCCAACCCGCCCTAACCCTTTGTTCAGCGTTTAACCCCCATTCCTTCATTTACACTCAAGGTATGGCTGTTAATGAAAACAAACAGGAATGCCCAGGACCCTTTAATGTCTACGCCACTGCGGACATATTTAGAATTAATCATTACTGGGTTAAATCTAAAGAGGAATACGAAACGAAATTAACGAGAGGGAGAGCCGATGTTCCTTCGCGGGACCCTCAATTCCGTTACACAACTGGTGTTGGACGTAAGTTAGATGAAGTGTTTCTACAAGATAACGAAGTAGAGGACACAGGTGCGTGGCAATTTTTGGAAAGCGAACATGAGTAAAAAAATAAAAATATTAAGTGGATGGTCTGCCCCCGGAGGGTCAACAGTAGCCTTCATAAACCTATGCAATCTTTTTAATGAAAGAGGTTACGATTGTACGTTTTATGGACCACATGAATGGCATACTAAGCATTGCAAAGGGAAGTCTATCCATGAAGCCCCTTTAGGAGAGGACGGTGAAACTGTGATTGCTCATTATCTTAAGCTACCCCATCGCCCTGAAGGGTCAAGTAAGGTTGTTTTGGCATGTCACGAAAAAGAAGTATTTCCTATCAAAGACATAACACCTTTTTGGGATGATATTGCCTACGTGTCGGAGTCCCAAATGGAATGGCACGATGTGTCCGGGACCGTCATCCCTAATGTTATTTCGGACCTAGTACCCACCCAAAAGCCCGTATTCGGGGTTGCTGGTATTATAGGCAGTGTAGATGAAAACAAGCAGACTCATCTCTCCATCTTACGCGCCGCAAAGGATGGCTATGATAAAATTTATTTATATGGAAAAATAACTAATAAAGATTATTATGACAAGGAAGTTAGACCCCTTGTAGACAAGCATAAGGTTACTTTGATGGACCACATGGATGACAAGCAAAGAATGTACGACGCTGTATCTAAAGTCTTTCATTCCTCCCTAAGCGAAACGTTTAATTTTGTTAAAGCCGAGTGCGGGAAAACCGGCACGTTGTATGATGGGCTAGAAACAGCTGAGTCTGGAGCTGAGTACTGGACAAACACTGAAATTTTAAAGGCATGGGAAAAATTACTAAACCTTTCGTAACTCTTCTTTGTTCAACCTTTAACTCCGCTAAATGGATTGAAGGTTACTTGGAGTGTTTAAACGACCAAATCCTAGAAAACTTCGATATTGTTTTTGTGGATGCTGGTTCGACAGATGGCTCATTACAAACCATTCGGGACTTCACGTTCCGTAAAGGTATTAACTCTAAAATCCTCGTTGAGGATGGGTGCGGTGTATATGAAGCTTGGAATCTAGCCGTAGCAGAAGCACAGACTCCGTATGTAATGAACTTTAACACGGATGACCGGCTTTTTTCATACGGTCTAGTAACTGCAGAGCATCTAACGAAAAAGCATTCAGACATGGACATGTTTTATTTCCCGTGTTTCTTGATGTCGGATGAAAAGCACGAAACCTTGAAGGCATATAATAGGAGAGACATCCCGTTCAATCGGTATAACTTAGATGAGCACTGTATATGCGGTCCTTTTCCTTTGGCTAAGACTGAAGCTATTAGGGAGCTAGGGGGATTCGACGAGTCCCTAGAGATTTCGGGTGATTATGATATGTGGACTCGGATGTGTTACGCGGGCAAAAAGTTAATGCCCGCCAAAGAGCCTATTGGGTCTTATTACGAAAACCCTAACGGGCTAAGTACCGAAGAGAGTAGAAGGGACCTACACTTTGCTGAAGATATGGCTATCAGACGCGCACAGTTAGATAAGCAGAGGAAAGTAATTTCATTTAGTTTATGGGGGAACGACCCAACATATACTATAGGTGCCATTAAAAATGCTGAGCTTGCTGAAACAGTATACCCCGGATGGGAGTGCTGGTTCTATGTAGGACAAAGCGTACCCGAGGATATTCTACAAACATTAGAAGAGAAAAATAACTGCAGGGTAATCAAGATGGATGAAGAGGGGGACTGGGACGGCATGTTCTGGAGGTTCCTACCTGCCTCTGACCCTTCTGTTGATATTATGATTTCCCGCGATACTGATTCGCGCCTTAACAGCCGTGAGTCAGTCGCTGTTACACAATGGTTAGAGATGGGCAAACGCTTTCATATCATGAGAGACCATCCTCACCATGGAACTCAAATCCTTGGGGGTATGTGGGGTGTAAGGGGAGATATACTGCGTAACATGGAAGACTTAATGGGTGAATGTAAGAAAGGAAACTATTGGCAAGTAGACCAAGACTTCCTTAAAGAAAAGATTTATCCTGTTATAGAGCCCTACGCCCATGTTAATGATGAGTTTTTTCAAAAAGTAGCTTTTCCTACCGCCAGAAAGGGTAAATTATTCGTAGGGCAAGCCTATAATGAAAATGACGAACCACTTCATCCGGAGCACATGGAAGAATTATGAAAAATTACGCAAGCATTTTAAAAAGTAAAACTACATTAAGCCCTCAACACATTTTAGAAATTGGCTCAGGTCATGGGCGGGACGCTGAAGAATTAGCTTTAGAGTTGAAAGTCCCTCTTAGTAATGTACATATTATAGAAGCTAATCCCATCGCTTATACTAATATAAAAAAAAGTTATCCTGAAATGAATGTTTATAACTGTGCCGTAGGCAGTGAAAGTAAAGAGCTAACATTTTGGGTTCATGATTATTGGCCGGAAATAAGTTCTTTGCGAAGGAGAGCGGATAATATAGATTCAAACTCTACAGCTGTAACCGTTAAAGGTATACGAGGGGATGATTTTTTAACGCAACAAGGGGATTTAACTTTTGAAGCCTGTAAGTTGGATGTAGAAGGCTGTTCTTATGAAGTTTTACAGGGACTAGGGGGAAAACTTAACCATATAAAAAGTTTCCATATTGAGTGTGAGAACTATGAAATATGGAAAGGGCAGAAAGACGTCAACGAAATATCTAAGTTTTTAAGTTCCTCCGGGTATATCCAACTGTGGCACATTACAACCCCCTCCCAAACTGATGCGATTTGGGTTTTGAAGGAGTTCGTGAATACGGGAGAGATGGGGCAATGAATATAGATTGGGTTGTTATATCCTCAGACGAAAAACCGGCTTACGCGGATTATTACCACTTTACCGCCAGTCAATGGAGACACTTAGGTTTTAAGGTATGCTACGTAAAAGTGGCGGAAGAGCCAGAGGAGATTGCCAAGACTGAGTATGGGCTAAAGGTAACCTTGCAAAGTGTTGAAGGAGTTTCCCCCGTGCTACAAGGTCAAATCGCCAGACTGTATGCCGCAAGACTACTACCTCCCTCAAATATGCTAATATCGGATATAGACATGATACCAATAAATGCGGAGTATTTCCGAAAATACGCTGAATGTTTTGATGCTGATAATTTCTTGCTCTACTCCGGGCAACCTTATGGTAGGGTCCCTTATTACCCTATGTGTTATGTTTTAGGAAACACAAACCACTTTATTGATGTATTAGAGATAGACCAGTCTTTTAAAAACTTCGCGCTTAAATTACGAGACTACCATAATTCGGGATGGAATACAGATGAGAAATATATGTATGATAAACTGGTTAATTATAAAAATAAAATTATTCTTAAAAGACGCTTTTGTAACAGAATAGACAAGTCGTGGCCGGATATAGTAGAAGGGGTGGATAAGGCGAAACTTGCCCAAGGTTACTATGTAGATGCGCATTTACCAGTACCTTATTCTGACCATAAAGATAAAGTTAATGAGTTAGTAAATCTTATTAATAACTTTCCTTCCTCCGACCGAGGAAAAAAGATATCTAAGTAGACAAATGACTCCTAAAACAACGAAAAGATTAATTATACACCGCCAAAAGCATACCCTGAGGGCTATAATAGGCAATGAAGTTTACACTTACTAATTTAATCACATGCT
>TARA_R110000824_G_scaffold296991_1_pt1 | contig 14287 bp, 12 predicted proteins | sample TARA_R110000824 | Tara Oceans TARA_R110000824 (sample SAMEA4397747) | marine metagenome | biome: Polar Biome; feature: [MES] marine water layer (ENVO:01000295) within the mesopelagic zone...; material: water (ENVO:00002006), including particulate matter (ENVO:01000060) such... | reverse complement strand
TGTTATTGGCCCTGCGCTCATTGCGTTCGTTGTGCCGCTCGAACTGATCGTATAGTTATTGTCGATCTGCGCTTCGTTTTCCCAAAAGACTTCTTCACCGCTTGATCCGGTTGCGCCGCCACCTCCACCCGACCCGCTGACCTGTAGCCATTGGGTTCCGTCATACGCTAAGAGGTAGAACGCATCTGAATCAAAGTCACCGGCTGAAAGAGTTTGTAGGGTTCCGCTTGAAACCTTTTTGATCGTTACCGCGCCGTCACTCGTACCGAGGTTCAGCGTTGATGATGCGGTGTTGGTTGTCGCCGGTTTGAAGATGATGCTGTAGCCGGTTGCCAGGGCATCCGATCCTGTCGCCGTTGGATTGCTGACCCCGGTGTATGTCGTTGTCGATGAACTGGTGTCCGCAACGTACCATCTCGTATCGATTGCGGAATTGAAACCGGGTGCGCCACCACCGGAAAGTGATGCAAGATCATCGCTGTTGTTCTTGAGGTGTTGCGCTGAACTTTTCGCGTACTCGTACCAGTTGGTCGTGCCTTTAGCGAGAGCAATGATCTGCGCGGTTGTGTATGTTGGGCTTTCTGCCATTACAGACCTTCCTCTATTGAAAATGTGATGGTCGATCCGACCTTTGAAATGTCGGCTGTTCCGTAATCCATCAGCCGTCCAAGAATTGTGTTGCGCCGTGTCTGAGCTGTGGCGTCATCAGGAAACGCCGACCAGAGAACGTCACCGCGCTTGCCGACACTGCGGAATATCTCAAGCAGATCGCCTTCCTCGATCTTGTCCAAGACCGCGCTTGTGGCGTTGGCGTAACGGAACGGATCGCGAGAGTCAGATCGCAATGCGCCGCCTCTTGTTCTGGTCAGTTCGGTCTGCTCCGTCCATCCCATTCCATACCCGGCAACCACTGGAACGTCGATGTGTTGGCCGACCTTGATGCGACCCGCCTGGATATATCCCGCACTGTTCGCAGTGTCGGTAATAACGACTCTGAAGTATCTGGCGACATACGTTGAGCCAAACCAGATCACGGTAAACGGTTGCGCCCATCCTTCCGACGAATAGCCACCGTAGCCTTCCATTCCGTATGGGCCTTCGCCCCATCCATAGAGCGGGTCGGTTGCCTCAACAGTCGTGTCATAGACAATATCGGTATGGCCGCTGTCGTTGCTTAATGTGACCCGCACGGTTCCAGTGCCATCATTGGAAAGGTTGTGGGCGTAGAGGCAGAACGAGGTACACCGTTTGTCGTCGCCGAAGTCGCCGGTAATGGTTTGCGCCACTGCCGAGGTGCTACGCCAAATCTTACCCGGTTGCACGTTGACGAGATTGCTTGCGGTATACGTTCCCGCCTCGCTTGTCGCTGTTAGCGTTACGCCGTCCAAGTGGCTAGTGCCGAGGATTCGTGAATCAGCCATTATTGCCAGAGTTCCACTTCAATCTTGTTATCCAGTAGGTACTCGGTTATGCCCGTCACAACGCACTTACTCCCCGCTGACAGGCTGAATCGGTCATCCTGTAGGGTTACGCAACTGCCGACTGTCACCTGTAGAGGCGCAACATACGCGCCCACGCGGTAGGTGTATCTCTGATTCTTAAACAGTGTCAGCAAGCGGGTTGCTTCGGTTGTGGCATTAGCCGAGCCGGTGATAGTGGTTGGCAATACGTCAGGGTCTTGCGCGAGCAGATGAGTGGTCTTAACGGCGGCATCTTCAGCCTTTGCGACCTTATTCCACTCTGCCGAAAACCAAGGTCGCGCAGATTCGGCAACCGTTGAATCAGCACCGAAATTCAGCGTTGTCCAGTTGCGCTTGTAGCCAACCCGAACGCGCCACTCTGGAACGTCTGCCTTTTGGATGCCGAGGTCGCCATGCGATTCCAGGTTGTCGATAGTCATCGCAGACGTAAGCCCGGATGGATCAGCCAATACCGACAAGGTGAACAACCCGGCGCGGGTGAAACCGTAGTACCAACCGGCAGGCAGAACGCTGTCCAATACATCCAGAAGGTTCTCGCGACTGTTGATGTATAGGCCGATGGTGTAATTGAAGTCGGTATCGAACTGCGTGAACGCACTGGTATCCAGATCGCCGGGGTCAGCCAGAACGCGGTCAACAATGGCGCGTATGATCTCGCCCGGTTTGGTCTTGTACGAGCCGCTTGGCTTATGTCCTTTTACGTCTGCGGTAACTGTTCCCGCCGGGTCAGCGGACAGCGTGAACTTCCCATTCGTTAGGTCTTTGGTGATCGTTAGCGTGGTGGCTAATCCGTCAACGTACACCGCAACGATGTCCTCGATCTGCCCTTCGTGAACTTGATATTCGTGGGTCGTGTCGTCTATCAGAACCGGGCTGACATTAAACACTTCTCCATAGCACAACGGCACGACCTGATCTGTTTCTTCGCCGCTTGCGATCAGCGCAGTCTGGATCGGAACGTCTAGTGTGCGTTGCTTGTCGCGTAGCATCAGCGTCAGTGTGTAATCGTCGCCAATGGATAAGCGATCTACGACACCGGATAGAATTGTTCTGAAGTCCGCTATATCCCAAGTCGGGTCGCCGATCTTGATAGTTGCGTCACGACCATCCCATGCTTTTGTGACCCAAGCGTCTTTGTCGCCATCACTGTTGTCCACCGACAGTTCGCCTATGGAAACGTAACTGCGACCACCAAAGGCTTCACTCATGGTCGTGGAAAAGAATGGCGACCCTTTTAGGATGCCCTCATAAGTCGTATTCGCCGGGGTATCAGATGCGCCGGTGTGAAAGTATTTCGAGCCGAAATAATAGGTTGATTCACTGCCGCCGCTGTATGCTTTAACCTCGGCTAACACAACTCGCTCCTCTTGTGGGTCTGCGAGCCATGCTTGGTATTGCGCGTCTGAAACACTCAATGCCTTGCCCCACCGGCCATCGCCAGTTGTCCTCTAGTCACTGCGCCGACGATAGGCTTGGCAACAACAGCGGCAAGGTCGTGGCGTAGGGCGCGCAGTTCCTTGATGATTCCTCCACCATCGCTACCGCTTGCTCTCGCTTGGTTCGGAGTATCCACTGTGACACGTTCGCCAGGAGTCGCCATAAATGACACAGGCTGAGAGTCAGTGCCGCCGCCGCCGCCTACAATGAACGAACCGCCGTGTTGCATCCCGCCGCCATGAGCCAACGCCCCTGCTTGGTTCGTAAGGTTGATAGCGTTCTGTGCGGCGCGACCCAACGAGAGCATTTCGACAGTCGCACCGTTGGCAAAGTCGATCATTCCCTCGAACATTTCTGAGGACATCGCACCCATGTTCTCTAATCCAAAAGCGGCATAGTCAACAGCCGCTACGAATTCACGATCCATTATGTTTATGAACTGCTGTGATGATTTGTCGACATTTTTCAGAGCGGTTTGACCAGACTCACCCATTGCTTCAAACGCAACCTTGGCGCGGAACAAGGTGCTATTCACCAGATCGATATTTTCTTTCATTCTCTCCATCTGGGTAGTGGTCGCCATTATTTCTTCGGCTTGCTTGACGAACGGCTCCATCTGCTCCATGTGTTCTAGCAGTCCGGCAAAGTCAGTCGCGGTAACGATCACATTGCCGAACTCGTCTTTCATTTCCTTCAGCCCGAACTGCAACATTCCAAGCGAACCGCCTACATCTTTGAATACTCCCCCGGACGTTTCAGAAAAATTGTCGAACATCTTTGCGGCAGACTCGCCTATTTGGGCGAAGGTTTGATCGCCAACTTGCCCAAGAACTTTGAAGCCACCCGCGAGAGGGCCGGTTGCAAGGTTCGCAACGATTGTTGGATCGCTGATAACTTCGGCGAATTGACCTCGTAACTTTTTCTTGAACTTCGCACTCTTGGCGAATCCAAAGGCGGCGATGGCAAGCGGCACACCGATACCGGCCAGACTTCCCCACGAAAAACCCGCAGTGCCTGCGGTAGTGCCTGCGGTAGTGCCTGCGGCAGTGCCTGCGGCAGTGCCACCATACATAGCCCCTGTCATTCCACCGGCAGGGGTCGCTATACCCGCGCCGGGAAACGTAGCCAAAACCCCGGTCGAGGTTGTTCCCTTTCCAAAGATTGAACCGAGAATCTTGGATATGATGCTACCACCGGCGCTTGTTCCCGCGCTCGTACCCGCTCCACCGGCAACCTTGCCAAAGAGTGAGCCAAGCAGACTTCCACCCCCTGATCCACCAGTGATGATTTCGATCAGTTTTTTCTTTGTCCACTCTGCCGCTATTTCGCCAAGCGTCTGGAGGAATAAATCTTTGACCTTGCCGAGGAAATCTTTGACTGAATCAATGCCGTCACCTTTGAACAGGCCAACCCACATATCTGTCCAGGCGGTGTCGATCCCATCGACCATCTTCTCCCAAGCGGACTGCAACTCTGTCACTTCTTGCGTCAGCATTACCGTTTCTTCACCGGCGTCACCCATTGCCGCGCTCAAGTCATCTAGCGTGGCTTTGTATGTATCGCCATCAATGGCCCCATCCTGGAATAACTGGTCAAGCACTTCCATCTTGTCGATGAGAATGTCGCTCTCAAACTGAGTGTCCTTGACAGTCGTTTCAAATGCGGCCATCGCCTGATCTGCAGCTGAAAGAGTTTTCTCCATTGCCACCCACTCTTTCTCTGCTTGGTGAACGGTTGGTTTTTCCAAAAGTTTGTCGAGATCGAAAACACCGTTCCAGAGGTGTTTGTATTCCTTTGTGCATTCGCCGATCTCTTTAGTCAACTTCTTTAGTTCTTTCGTTTCCTCAACAATTACTTTTACGACTTCTTTGGATTCCTTTGTCAGTTCCTTTTTTGTATTGATTAATCTGATTGCTTCTGTTGCTAAAGCATCTACTCTTCCGTTGGCTTTTTCTAACGCGCTTGTCGTCTTTTGTATTTCGCGTCTTGTGTGGGCTTGACCATCTTTTAGTCCGTTGAACGTTCCGGTTAACGCGCCAACCGCATCCATCACTTTCGCCGCCGCTTTATCTAACCCTGCATCCGCTAGTGTGATGGCTATGTCCATCATCATTTTGTGGGCTTGCCTGACAATCCACATCTGGAACCCTGTCCATATCTTTTTCATTTTTAGGACGGCAATATCGAAGCCGAACGTGACTCGGTTCCAGCCCTTTTCGATCTGGGCAACGAACGAAACCATTAAACCGGCAAGCGTTAATGGAAGGTTCTTCATATCTCGCATCAGATCGTTGCTAACGCCGGTCAGTTGGCCCAACTTATTGACCGCCCATGCAACCTCATCCGTGTACATCATTATTCCGGTGACAGCGATTGCAATCAGGCCGGGGATACCACCGAACGCGGCTAACATTGAAACGCCTAATGCTCGCGCCGAGAATGTGGCAACCTTCATAGCACCGCTTAATGCGATGATTAGGGTTGTGATCTTTTTAATCACCATCAACTCGATCAGAACTACCGCGAGGAACTTGAGTTCCTTGGCCCACTCTCTAACGAAATTCGCCGCACTGACAAGATTGGCTCCCAAAGATTTCATCAGAGCGGAAGCGCTCAACACCGCATCGCGTAGCAAACCAGACCACGTTGTTGCGGCATCGTGAAACGAATCTGCGACAGCCGCCGCGCCGTCAGCAACATCTTGTTTTAGAACGCCACCTAAATCCTCGGCTTTCAACATTAATTCATTGAAAACTTCCGGGCCACCCGCAACGATCTTCAACATTTCAGAACCACTGCGCCCCATCAAGTCCATCGCCGTGCCGGTTCTAATTGATTGGTTAGCGACCCCTCCCAACTTTTCGATCATCAACTGAAATTGTTCTTCTGGACTTAGATTGATGAAAGTCTCAACCGAAATGCCGAGCGTTTCAAAACCGTCTTTGGCGGTGGATAGACCGCGCTGTGCATCATTGGCTGATTTCTGAATCTTCTCCAACGCCTTCGCGGTCGCAGAAAACTCGACCCCGGCAATGCCACTTGCATATTGCAATTTAGAAAGGAACTCTGTAGTCGTTCCCAACTTGATTCCAAGTTTCTGTAGCGCATCAGCACTCTTAACCGACCCGGTGATTAAGCGACCAATACCAGTAGCACCGCCCAACAACATAAACCCTTTCATCATTCCATTCATCATCGTCTGGGTCTTGCCCATACGTTGCTGAAGCGATCGGAACGCTCTGGCCGATTTATCCTCGGCCGTTATTCGGATTCGTGCGTCAGCGGTTGCCATGGAATTTCTGTTGTTCCGCTACATATTCAAACCAAGCCGCCCAATAGGTAAGTTCGTTCAAACTCATTTCATTAGTGACTTGTTTAACGGTCATGTGGAGGTGTTCAGCGACCCGAAAAATTAAGACGAGTTCCGGGTCGAATCGGAGTTTTTTCTTGCTTCCTCAACTGTCGATTCTGGTTCTTCGTTGATAGCAACAGCGACCCGACTAACGACGTCAGGATCCATCTGCGTCATAAACACCTTCTTATCGGCATTTGAAAACAGTTTTTTGCCATCCGAATCCAACGAACGCCGCACAATGGTTTCCGCGATTGATTGCAGATCATTGTTAGCGATGTATTGGAAGACCGCGTTCTTCTGTTCCAGTGTTGCCGGTTTGAAAAAAATCTCGCAACCCTTCCACTCCTCGATAACGATAGAGGACATGGGGGCCGCGAGTTTTCCACGCCAATCCAGTTTCCCAGCGGCGATAATGTCTGCACCTGTAAGACTCATTTATATTTCTCCTATGACGCTGTTCCCCAAGTCACGCCGCCGGTGACTTGAAAGCCGAACGAACGACTGACAATCGACCCCATATCAACACTCACACCAACGCTATTGATTAGCGCAGTGCCGGTTGCATATGTGTCGCCGGTTGAAGCCCCTTCGGGATACAGATTGATAGTTACGCTTGAGCCAACGGTAAGTGCGCCTTGGCCTGTTGTGTCGGTTTCATCCCAATGGCACTCCATACTTCCAGAGGCATCAGTCGTTCCGACGATGTAACTTTTTGCTGAGTCACCCATTGCGGTGTCCTCAACGGTGTCTGCCGATTCGTCTAACGACCACGACATTATTTCGGCGACCGTATTGGCTCCCACCTTTACAGTTCCGTCCTTTCCATGATGTGTTGCCATTTACTTGTCCTCGATTTTGGCGGGTTTTGGATCGCGCTTTATCGGCGCGGGTTTTGAATCGACTTTGGCGAGGTAGCCTTTGGCTTCCATCTCCTTAATCTTTGCCGGGTGAACATCGACCACGGCTGATCCTTTTGTCATCAACATTTAGTGTTCCCTCATAACGCCGTTCCCGGCGCGTTGTCGGCGGTCACATACACAACCGTGAAAGTCATACGAACAACGGCTATTGGCTTCTCAGCATCACCGCTCAACTCAATCTCAGTCGTTGCCAGGATGGAATCCTTTGCAAGCGAGTTGATGGTCGAGTCATTGGCAAGTGCGGTTTCTACTTCGGCCGCGATGGTGTCAACGGTGTCGTCGGAGTTCGACGTTGCCTTGACGTATCCTTCGACAACAACATCGAGGACGCGAACAAGGTGTCTGCCGCTTGAGGTTGCATCGAGGTCGACGGCTTCTGAATTCGTGTAGACAATCAGACCCGGCAACCCGGCCCCTTCCATGGGGTAGACACGCGACTGAAATACGTTGGCGCCGGTAGTGCTTAGACCAGTGAGGTCTGTCGCTACCCGCTCTCGTATCTGTTGCCGAACGTGGCTCATTGTTCCTCAAGCACCAACATGGTCAGCCCTGTGCCATCTGGCTGAACACCCCGGACAACGTAGGACGTTGAATTGGCGGTCAGCGTCTTGCCATGCACGACACCAGAAACATCAGATGCCAAACACATGAACACCGGCCGCTTGGCCTCAACCCCGGCAATCTCAACGTAGTCGCTGTCTAGGATTCCACTGACAGTTGTCGATCCGTCATAGGTGGCCGCAACACCGAAATCATCAGTGCTGAAAAACGCGGCGTAATCCGTAGACGTTTCGAGAGCCATCTAGTCCTCTTTGCTTTTCCGAGAAGTTATTGGTGCTTTGTCGGCAAGCCCTTTGGCAATAAGTACATCGCCGTTCGGTACATCAACGACTTCTCCCGCTTTCAGCTGCCGACCAGCGAACTTGACGGTCTGTTTAACTTTCACTTTCATGCTTGTTTCCTATGGAACGCCCTCCCCCGAAAGGGAGGGCTTACCAGTTAAACGCCTTTAGCGAAGGACTCACCGTGACGAACAGCAACGTCAACGTCTTGCAGGGCAACGATGCGGAGTGTTCCGCTTGCCGACCCGGTTGACGTATCGATGTTGATGTCCAAACCACCCCAATACCCGATGATGAGGTCGCCCCAATTACCGAACAAAATCTGACCGGCTGTGGTCAGGTTGTTGGTAACGATTACCGGGTAACCGTTCATCTCGCCGCTCGCCATCATGTAGATTGGCTGACCAGACGCTTTGACAGTCTGCTTCAGATAACCCGCTTCGGCGGCGTTGGTAAGATAGGCCAAGCGGCCGAGTAGAGCGTTGTCCTGAGAAACTTCCGTTTCCACATCAACAATTTCGCCCCACGTTGCCGCACCGGCTGTAGCAGAAGCAAAGGCAACTGAACCAACGCCTGTCGCATTAACAACGCCGGTTGGTGTATTGCTTGAGCCGTCACCTTGGAGAGCCTTGTTATCGATTGCCAGGGCAAGACGAATTGCCAAGTCATTTCTGACAAAGCCTTCAACGTCGATACTCGACTGCAGGAGCAGTTTGCGGCTGATCTCAGTGAACGCGCCAACCGTGTTGGGCGACATCGTTACCTGATCAAACGCTTGTGCGCTCTCAGTGATGTTGGCAGACTCAGCGACCCAGTACGCGGTTGCGCCACCGGTTGCGCGTGGGATAGCCACGTTGCCATCCAAGTCACGCAGAACGGTTGCGCCAGCGGCAACAACAGCCATGCTGTTGTCCAACTTGTCGATGAACGACTCGCTCAACAGGTCTGTCGAAACGGTGTGTCCACCGGCAGTGGCAGTTCCCTGAACTAGGTCACGCTTGGCACGAAGAACGTCCTCGGGTACAAAAAACCCGGTCGGCTCCCGGCCTACCTTGTCGGCAGTTGCGGCAGATGCTTCGAACTCATACCCGGCCGCGTCCTGTGCGCGCCTGTCAGTTGGGTTGGCAAGAGCATTGATAGCGCGGAAGAAAGAGAAGTTCCGAACCTCTTTCTCATTCATGCCAATCTCAGGCCGCTCAACTTCTGGACGGTCTTTGATTTGATCCAACAGCGCGGCGCGGAAAGCGTCAACGCCTTTGCCTTCGCTTATGAACTCACGGGCCATGCTCTGCTCACTGTGCATCGCGCCAAGGGCTTCGATCCCTTTGATGCGACCCATTTCTTCTTTGCGTATTGCGTCACGCTCTGCGGTCACATCGACCACGGGCGCGGCTGGGGCTTTGACTTCTTCAGTCATAACTAATTCCTCGTTAAGTGTTTCTATTTCGGTTTCAAATTCATTGATAGCATCGCGACCAACGCCAACAGAGGCATCAGCCGGAATACTCACAAGGCTTACTTCGTATGGTTCCCAATCAACAGCCCGGAAAGAGTTTTCGACTTCTTCTTCCGGTTGCATCTTGTGTATCCGGTATCCGACACTGATGTGCTTGCGGATGCCGTCCACCACATCGTTAAAGATTTCGATGGCGCGTTCCGATCTTCCAAATCGGACAACTGCTCGACCTACCCGGTCATCACCAACGGATGCGGACTCGACGGTTCCAACATGGTCTGTTGGGTCGTGATCCACTAGCAACGGCCCCCCGTCATTCAGTCTGCCAAGACGAACGGACGGTTGACTGTGATCCAACACTTCGTTTCCGAACCAACGCTCGACCCCTTCCTCACTTGAGAAAGCAATCTGTACTTCGCGTGATTCTTCATTTACATCGCTCGAACGCAGTTCATAACTACGCTGAAAGATTCCTGTTTTAATTTTCTTCATCGACAACTTCCTCTGTCGGTTCGGTTCCGAATGAAAGGCCGTATTGCTCGGCCATGGTTTTCTCTCTTTCCAACTGCTCAAAGATTTCTTCCAAGTCCTTGCCCTGCGCGGCGGCAATGTCTGATCGCGTCATAACGCCAAGCGCAATGCCCTCGGCATTTGCTTTCTGGTCTTTAAGTGGGTCGACCCACGACCATCCACGCGGTTGCCACTGAACGTCTGTGAACTTGCTGTATTTTTCTGGCGGCAATGCCAGGGCATTAGTTGTTAGCGCAGACTTCAGCCAACGTCTGAAAACGCGATCACAAAACTGCTCGACATACCAGCCCTGCAAGACCCGCCACTGTTCACGCTCTTCCAATACGCCTGATCGGATCGAACTGAAATTGACACGCTCTAGGTCGTTGGCTAACGTGTGATAGGAAACATTCAGACCGGCAGACGCACCGCGTAGTGATGCGCGAACAAAAGCATCGAACGCTGTGGTGGGATGCTGTGGGTCAAACGACTCAAACCCCATCCCGGCCGGTAACTGTTCAAACGAACCCGGTTCAACATCAGACACAAGATTCCCGGCCGAGTCACTATCATCGCCCGTGTATTGGTCGCCGTCCGGTGAGGTGTAGAAACCCATCTTGGACGCCGACACTCTGGCGGCAACCAGTTCGGCTTCTTCATAACCGCCCAACATATTTAGACGCCGAATGGCAGTCTGCATCCACGGGATGCCACGCAACTGCCCCGGCCGTTCGATCATGCAAAGATGGAGTAGTTGTTCTGCCGGGATGCGTTCGTACACCTTGCCTTGGAAGTGGATCGTTTGCTCACCCGGATGCGTTGCGCGTAGGTGATAGGCAACGTGCCGCCCATAGGTGTCCACCTCGATCCCCATTCGTACTTCGTTACTCAGACGTTCACGGGGGCGGTTGAACTCGGTGTCTAAATGATCTGCCTCAAGAACGTGGAGAGAAATGCCGTATGGATTTGAGGCGGTGTTGACGAAGCGCACAAGGCACTCGCCATCCCTTGCTACCGTTTCAATCACCAACCGTTGCACATCACGCCACGACAACCGCCCGGTCATAGTGCAGTGGTCGAGATGACCCCAATCAGACCACGCCTGTTCGATAGCGTCAGCATCCGGTTTGTCTAACTGTCCATCAGGGCGGCGCGCCTTGCTCTGTAGAACGATGCCGTTCGTGCCGACTACGTTGGCTTTGACCATTCCCAAAAAGCGTCGGGCGTAATCGTTATCCATCGTGAGTTGACGGGAACGAGCGCGGAGTGTTGGGAGTTGCCCCTTTAGAACTTCATTGATTGCAGTGTTCGTGCCTTTGAATAAACTGGTCAGCCGATCTTTTTCGGCGGCGGCAAAGCCACGGCGAGGCAACTTCATCAGCGAACGTGTGCGGGTAGGTTCCGCTTTCTTGTCAAAGGGCCACATATCAGAACCGGGTGAGGATGCGGCCAGAATGACCTAACCCTCTCGATATCGCCTCGGATCGTTGCAACCGCACATACTCAGCGCGATACCGATCACGAAGCATTAATAACTCTGGAATGGGAGTGCGCGAGAGAGAGCGCCCAGCGATTGAGTAACCCGCTTGGTCTTGGCTTGCGCGACCTTCGATGACGGCCTCGATGGCGTCGATGACTTTTTCAACGTGGGAGCGTGGGTCAGTGACAGCCGCATCCCGGTTGGTAAGGACTTCCCAAGTTCCATTGTTGACGGTGATGCGTTCACTGTCAGAACTGCGGGTGATGTACGCTTGCCAGTGATACACGCCAACGGTGTATGCCGCACTCGTAGACGCCCCGACCTCAACGATATAGTCAAGGCCAGACTCACTAGCCGTGATGGATATTTCCGTGGAGCCGCCCGATTCCAATCTGGCCGAATAGGTCAGAGCATAGGAACTTGGACTGTAATCAGTTCCTAGATCGGTTCGTTTCCAACTGACACGATCCCCTGCGACTATTTGGGAAGGCTCTATCCCCGGGTAATTTGTAGAGTTGAATAGATTTGCCAAGTTTCGTCGCCGAGAATTGCGTTCGAACAACGAGAACGACGATTTGTCGGGAAGTCAAATTTATTTTCACCACGCTTTGACGAACGATTTTTGGCGCTTTTGCCTTACTATTCCGGGTTTTTCTGGAGGCGATATTGGAGCAGTATCCTTATGCCCTAATTTCTCCCAATTTGGATTCAATAAAATTTGAGCTGCCCACGCATAAACGAGGCAATCAAGCGCCTCATTGCGAGGCCTGTGTTTAATCCACTCCCGAACCGGGAACCCTTTGCGGTAGCGGGTCACGGCTTTTTCGGCCGTCAACTGATCGAAAAACTCTTCATCTAGCGTATCGGCAAAGTGGATTCCCTGATCCATTTTTAGTCGTGACAGTATGTTGTCCTTTAACGTATCGACCCCGACGATTGCCATCATCGCTTTCAATCTCCCCACCGGACGAGGCTTGCCGCCTATCGCTGGTCTACCAGATCCCGCCATACCTTTACAGGCAAACACTCGGCGACTGTGGCGCGGCTTCACAAACAAATAAACGTGTTCAGTGAGGTAGCCAGAATCAACACAAGCGGCGGCGACTTTATGACCGCCCCGGTTGGCTAACAGGTATGCGTCGAGTTCTTCCCATGGATCAGCCAGTGCCGGGTTCCCCCATAAGACAACGTGTTCAAGAATCCACGCGCCGTTGTCTATATCCCACCCCACCAGTTGCGCCTCTAGCCTGTCCGCCTGTACATCGACGCCCACGGTGAGCAGTTTCACTTCTTCGGGTATTGATTCAACGTCGAACGACTCCCGACGCGCCATTAGGTTGTCGCCCTCGACAGACTCGCCCTGTTCTTCCCACGTTTCTCCCAACGAAGTGTTCACCCAAGTCTTGAGGGTTTCCGGGTTCTTCTTTGCCTCAAGGAAATCGGTCGCAACCTCAGACCAGGAGCGCCAAGGCGAATAAAGTTCATTCAAATGGAACCCGGCGTTCTGGCTTTCTCGCGTTGCCTTCCAATAGCCATCCTTCAGCATCGCGGTTTTCTCGCGTTCCTCAATGACGCCGCCGCAATGCTCGCAAGCATAGACCGCGTTCTGTGGCTCTCCGTCCGGCCAACTAACGCCCGACCACTTCAGTGTCTGCGGTTCTTCGCACTGTGGGCAATGGACAAAGTACCGGCGCTGATCCGATGCCTCAAATGCCGCCTCGATGCGCGACATACCTTTAACGGTTGGCGTACTGGTCAGGATTATCTTGCGGTTCCAGAATGTCGCAGTTCTTTTTCTTGCCAGATTAACCGGATCACCCTCGGCCCCGGCCGATGCCGGGAACCGATCCACCTCATCTTGCAGAACTATTCGGATGGGCCTTGATGCAAGACCGGCTGGACTGTTCGCCCCAGTGATGGTCAGATGCCCACCGGGGAAGTTCTTTTGCATGACCGTGTTACCACTATCCCTTGCTCTTGGGTCTTTGACCTTGCCGCGCAGTATCGGTGTATCTCGCAACATGGGAGCGAGTCGGTCTTTCGAGAACGTCTTGCCCATATCGAGCGTCGGCTGGACAACAAGGATCGGAGCCGGGTCTTGCGAAATGAAGTACCCGATGACGTTTTCAATGATTGAAGTTTTCCCGACCTGTGCCGAGGACATAACCACAATGGATTCGATAGACCGATCCGTGACCGCATCCATGATTCCTTTTTGATACGGAGCGCGGTCGGTTTTCCACTGTCCAGGTTCCGCGCTAGACTCAGGCGACAGCCTTCGATACCTGTCGGCCCACTCGCTTATCGTCAGGCGTGGCGGTGGACTCCACACTTTTAGCGTTTGGTTTTTTACGGCTCCGAGTGGGGAGTCCATCATTGGCAAGTTCATTCAAAACCTCATAGATTTCTTTTTGGAGAATTTCCTCTGCTTCGGTGTATGACTCAGCGGCAATTACCAGATGGGCGGTTTTGCTGGGCATAGCCAGCATCCGGGCGCGCGCGTTAGCCACCATTTCTCCCCACTCCACCGCAACGTCCTCGGCCGGGATAACCAAGCCCTTTAGTTCCGACACTTCCAGTTCTGTCCGGTCGGCCTGTGCTTTTAGCAGTCGGGTCTTTTCGGTGTGGGCGTCGGTCTGGCTCAACTCCTTGCCCATAGTGCGTTCGCGCAGATATGTGACGTAGCCCTGCACCGATCCGATCAGGTCGTATCGGCCACCCTTCTCTGGCTGTGGAATAACGCCATCCTTCACCAGATTGCGAACGTGACGCTCTGAGAGTTTCAACAAGCGCGCGATAACCTTGC
>TARA_R110000824_G_scaffold12043_9_pt1 | contig 14295 bp, 9 predicted proteins | sample TARA_R110000824 | Tara Oceans TARA_R110000824 (sample SAMEA4397747) | marine metagenome | biome: Polar Biome; feature: [MES] marine water layer (ENVO:01000295) within the mesopelagic zone...; material: water (ENVO:00002006), including particulate matter (ENVO:01000060) such as...... | reverse complement strand
GGGCGAGCCGGTGATCCGGGTGGCTGTGCGCCAGGCGATGAAGGAACTCGGCAACCAGTTCGTGCTCGGCGAGGATATGAAGCTGGCGCTGAAGCGGGCGGAGAAATGGAAAGCGAAGGGCGCGACTTACTCCTATGACATGCTGGGAGAGGCCGCGATTACGCAGGAAGGCGCGGACGAATATTTCGCTGCTTATGCCGACGCGATCAAGGAAATCGCCAAGGTCGCCGTTTCCGATGACCTGCGGGAAAATCCGGGGCTGTCGATCAAATTGTCGGCGCTTTATCCGCGCTACGAGATGAGCCAGCAGGCCAAGGCGGTTCCCGAACTTGCCGACCGTGTCGGTGAACTGGCGCGCGCGGCGCGCGACGCCAATGTCGGGCTGAATATCGACGCCGAGGAAGCCTATCGTCTTGGCATCTCGCTCGACATGATCGAGATGGTGCTCAGCGACCCGCGGCTTGCCGGTTGGGACGGCTTCGGCGTTGTCGTGCAAGCCTTTGGCAAACGGGCGAGCTTCGTGCTCGACTGGCTCTATTCGCTGGCCACCCAGCTCGACAGAAAGATCATGGTTCGTCTGGTCAAGGGCGCCTATTGGGACAGCGAGATCAAGCGGGCCCAAATGGATGGCGTCCCCGACTTTTCCGTGTTCACGACCAAATCGGCGACCGATATCAGCTATATCTGCTGCGCGTCGCAGCTGCTGAAAATGACCGATCGCATCTATCCGCAATTTGCCACGCATAATGCGCACAGCGTTGCAGCCATTCTCGAGATGGCGGGCAACCAGCAGGACTTCGAATTCCAGCGGCTGCACGGCATGGGCGAGACTTTGCACGATGCCTTGCTCCGCAACGAAAAAGTCCGGTCGCGAATCTATGCACCGGTCGGCAAGCATCGCGAATTGCTCGCCTATCTTGTCCGGCGCTTGCTCGAGAACGGGGCAAACTCGTCCTTTGTCAACCAGCTGGCCAACCATACGGTGGCTGCCGAAATGATCGCCACCGATCCGTTTGAGACGCTGAAGGCTGATCAGCAATCCAGCCAGTCAAAGATCATCAAGCCGGCCGATCTTTACCAGCCAGAACGCGTCAACTCGCGCGGCTGGGATCTGGCCAATCGCACCGACATGAATGAATATGTCGGCGAGCGCGCGCCCTTCGCCGAAAAGCTGTGGCGGTCCTCGCCGATCACCGTGCGGCCGGTGACCAGCGGAACCGCGCGGAAGATTTTCAATCCGGCGCGCGACGACAGCCAGGTCGGCGAAGTGATTGAGGCTGATGAGAATCAGGCTCTCCAAGCCATAGAAGATGCCCACATCTGGGATGCTCCCGTCGCCGAACGGGCTGCGATCCTGCGCAGGGCGGCCGATCTTTACGAGCATCATCACGGCGAAATTTTCGCATTGCTGGCGCGTGAAGCGGGCAAGACCCAGTTCGATACGATCGCCGAATTGCGCGAGGCGGTCGACTTTTTGCGCTACTACGCCAAAGAAGCGGAGAAATATTCCAATAGCGAACCGCGTGGCATAATTAGCTGCATCTCTCCATGGAATTTCCCGCTGGCAATTTTCACCGGTCAGGTTGCAGCGGGTTTGGCTGCGGGCAATGCGGTGCTTGCGAAACCGGCTGACCAGACGCCGCTTATTGCAGCGCTTGCCACCAATTTGCTGCACGAAGCCGGCGTGCCTCCGGCTGCTTTGCAGCTGCTGCCGGGTGCCGGCGCGACGGTGGGGGCCACGATCAGTGGCGACGCCCGCATCAACGGTGTCGTTTTTACCGGATCCACTACAACAGCGCAGACGATCAACCGGAATATCGCCGAAAATGGTCAGGCAGACTCGCTGCTGATCGCCGAGACCGGCGGCCTGAACTGTATGATCGTCGATTCAACTGCTTTGCCGGAACAATCGGTTCGCGATATTATCACGTCGGCCTTCCAGTCCGCCGGGCAGCGTTGCTCGGCCTTGCGAGTGCTCTATTTGCAGGAGGATGTCGCTGAACCGTTTTTGAACATGTTATACGGTGCGATGGATGCCACGGAGATGGGCAATCCCTGGTGGTTGTCGACCGATATCGGACCGGTGATCGATCAGACAGCCCAAGACAAAATCAGCACGCATATTGCCAGCGCGCAGGCCAAGGGCAGATTGCTCAAGCAACTCGACTGCCCGGATGACGGCTATTTTGTCGGACCAGCGGTCATCAAGATCGACGGGATTGACGATCTGGAAGAAGAAATATTTGGTCCGGTCTTGCATGTTGTAACGTTCAAAAATGACCAGCTCGACAAAATCATCAGCGATATCAACAATCGAGGATATGGACTGACCTTTGGCTTGCAGACGCGGATCGAACGCCGCATCGACAAGCTCACCAGCGCGATGAAGGTCGGCAATATTTACGTCAATCGCAACCAGGTCGGCGCTGTTGTCGGTTCGCAACCCTTTGGCGGAGAAGGCCTTTCCGGTACCGGCCCGAAAGCCGGAGGTCCGCATTATCTGCCGCGCTTTTATCAAGGCTCCAGGCCGGGGTCGGCATTGAATCACGGGGACGAATTGACCCTCGAAAGGGTTCAAACGGCGCTCGACAATCTCCCCGCTGCCGATTCGCGGCCGCGCAGTTCCGAGATCATGCCCGGTCCTACCGGGGAATCGAACGAGCTGTTCACCTATGCGCGAGGAACGATATTGTGTCTTGGCCCCACGCCGGAAGATGCTGCAAAGCAGTCGGAGACTGCGCAGGAACAAGGCTGCCAGTCATTGATTTGCGTCCCCGGAGCCGAAGGAGAACAGGCGCTTGACGGATTTGTGCCTCGCGAGACTTTGTCCGCGTTTACCGGTGTTGATGCCGTTGTCTGCTGGAGTGAAATCGAGGATATCCGGGCCATCCGAAAGGCGCTCGCCAAACGGGATGGGCCGCTGATCCCGATCATCACCGAAGAGAAGTTCGGCCACCAGTGTTTGGTCGAACGCCATGTCTGTATCGATACAACCGCGGCGGGTGGAAATGTCTCGCTGCTGACATAAGGGTTTTGATTATATGTAAACTCCGTCTGTAGGGGAATCTAACTCGCCGCGATGCCGGTTCGCTCTATCACTTGCCTTTAACCATGGATGTCGAGTAGCTTAGCACCATGGATCGCGAGCAAAATACCGGCGTGCAAGACCAGATGGCGATCTCTCAATCGGATTTGCCAACGGCTTCGGTCATGGCTCTGATTGAGAACAGCCCGATCGCATCGGTGATCAGCAACCCGCGCCTGACCGACAATCCGATTGTCGCGGTCAATGGCGCGTTTCAAGAGCTGACCGGCTATGGAAGGGACTTCATTGTCGGTCGAAACTGCCGGTTTCTGGCGGGAGAGGCAACCGAGCCCTGGCTGACCGAAGAAATCCGGCGCGGTGTGCGGCAACAGAAATCCGTATTGGTCGAGATTTTGAATTACAAGAAGGATGGTACACCCTTCCAGAATGCCGTGCTGGTGGCGCCCCTGTTTGACGAAGAAGGCGAGCTGGAATATTTTCTGGGCTCACAGGTGGAGATAGATGCTGATGCCCCGAGTCTGGCAAAAGCGCGGCGGATGCGGGCTGTTGCCATTGTGAAGGATCTGTCGAAACGGCAGCGTGAAGTGCTGCAGTATATCGCCAAGGGCCTGCTCAACAAGCAGATTGCTCATGAGCTGGGGCTCAGCGAACGGACGATAAAAATGCACCGTTCGATCTTGATGAAGCGGCTTGATGTCCCGAGTGCGGCGGACATGGTGCGGCTAGCGGTCGAAGCGGGAATGTAGTCATGGCCTATACGGTCCAAGGGCCGTATCGATATTGCGTTTACTCGCGACTATCTATCGTCATGCATCGCGGGTTGGAATCTCTTTCCCCAATTCGGGCCGCAGATATTTTTGGGCAGCATTTCTCCCTCCTCCTTGTTGTCCAAAGAGTTTCAGCCCGTGGTGCACTTCAGCCTAAAATTGGTCCGCGATGGCGATCATTTTGGTCAGTCTTTTTGGGGCGACCATCTGCCAGCTTTTGCCGAGCCAGTCGGAAATATGGTCCCAATCGGCGCGCCCGGTGTCGAGGCGGATCGCGATCCAGCCAGATTTTCCCAGAAATTTGGGTGAGTAATAGAGATCCGGATCGGCACCCAGCAGAGCCGCCTGTTCATCCGGTCCCGATGTCTTTACCAAAAGCCCGATGCTTTCCTCACCATATAATCTTTGCGTGAAATAGGCGAAATATTTGCCGTTCTTCTCGCCCCCAACGCGCCAGCCGGGCGACCCAAAGCTCAATCGCTCATGGGTTTCCGCAAGAGCCAGTGCGCGGTCACGTATCTGCTGCAATATCCAATCGGGATTGCACTCGCGGCTGACATATTGGGCGAGTGTTGCCGGATAGAGCTGATGCTCGGCGATCAGGATCCGGCTGGCCAGACTGTCGGCATCGTCATCGGGCAGTATGGCTACCTCGGTCTGGGCGAGCACAGGACCGTCATCCAGTTCGGCTGTGACCAGATGGACGCTGCAGCCCGCGACTTTGTCACCGGCGTCAATTGCCCGCTGATAGGTGTCGAGGCCCTTATATTTGGGAAGCAGGCTGGGATGGATGTTGAGCATATGATCCGCCCATTTTCTGACAAAGCCATCGCTCAAAATCCGCATATAGCCGGCCAGCACGACATATTCGGCACCGGACCCGACAATGGCGTCGTGCATGATTTGATCATGCGCTTCGCGTGACAGGCCTTTGTGTGGGTGGGCAAAGGTCGCGATGTTCTCTGCTTCGGCCAGCTTCAGACCTGCAGCATTCGGATCATTGGATGCCACCAGCATTATGTCATAAGGACAGTCCGATGATTTGGCGGCATAGATGATCGCCGCCATATTCGACCCGCGGCCGGAAATTAATATCGCGATTTTGGCTTTGTCAGCCATTGTGAGTGGCGGTCCAATCGCTCGTTGCCGACCATATGCCGCGCGTCCCGATTACCGAACAACCTTTGGTTCCGTCGCGGACATCGCCGATTCGGTGAACTTTTTCGCCGGCCGCTTCGAGATCTGCCGTAATCGACTGTGCTTCGTCGGGTGATACCGCCAATACCATGCCAATCCCGCAATTGAATGTCCGCGCCATTTCCTCGGGCTCGATATTGCCCTGTGCCTGCAGGAAGGCCATCAGGCGAGGCTGGTCCCAGTTCGACGCATCAACATGGGCGTGCATTCCCTCCGGCAATACGCGCGGGATATTTTCCAGCAAGCCGCCACCAGTGATGTGAGCGAGCGCCTTGATCCGACCGGACTGCATCAGGGGCAGGAGCGATTTTACATAGATTCGAGTCGGTGCGATCAGTGCTTCTATCAACAATATGTCGGCGTCGAACAGGGCAGGCCGATCCAGTTTCCAGCCTTTATGCGCCGCCAGTCGCCGGACCAGCGAAAAACCGTTGGAATGGATGCCGGAGGATTCGAGGCCAAGCAGGATGTCGCCCGGCGCGATCGTCGCTCCGGTCACGACTTTTTCGCGTTCAACCGCGCCGACGCAGAAGCCGGCGAGATCATAATCGCCTTCGGCATACATGCCCGGCATTTCCGCGGTTTCGCCGCCGATCAGCGCGCAGCCGGACATCTTGCATCCGTCGGCGATTCCCGCGACAACCCGTTCGGCAATACCGTTTTCCAGCTTGCCGGTGGCAAAATAGTCCAGGAAAAATAAAGGTTCAGCGCCTTGCACGATGAGATCGTTGACGCACATCGCGACCAGATCGATGCCGACCGTGTCATGGCGGTCATAATCTATCGCCAGCTTCAGTTTGGTCCCGACGCCATCATTGGCAGCGACCAGAAGAGGGTCCTGATAACCCGCGGCCTTGAGATCAAAAAATCCTCCGAAACCGCCCAGTTCCGCGTTTGCACCCGCTCGCGCTGTGGCTTTGGCCAGCGGCGCAATCGCCTTGATCAGGGCATTGCCCGCCTCGATGGACACACCGGCTTTCGCATAGGTGTAAGAATCCGGCTCATTTTGCTTTTCACTCATAGCATGAGCGATTAGACAACTCGCGGCTGGATTTCCACGCCATAATCGTCAAAAGGGCGCAAATGAGTTTTTTGAGTGACTTCCGGATCAAGATTGCCGCCGCCATTGCCCTCGTGACTGTGCTCGCGGGAACGGTCGTCTATGCCCAGCTGGAAGGCACCCAGCGCGGCGTTGCACCGCTGGCCAGTACCGGTGATTTCGAAGTCATGGGCGTCGAGGTCGATGTCCATGGTGACAATGCTATTGATGCACGAAAAAAGGGCTGGGAAGAAGCACAGCGCAAAGCCTGGAAGATGCTCTACAAGCGGACGCAGGGTGGTGAAACCGGCGGTCTGCCGGACGGGACGCTCAACACAATCGTCTCCGCGATCATCATCGAGCAGGAGCAGGTCGGGCCAAAGCGCTATATCGCAACGCTAGGCGTGATGTTCGATCGGGCGAGAGCAGGATCGATTCTCGGGGTTGGCGGCCGCCGATTGCGATCCCCACCGCTGCTGGTGCTGCCGATCATGTGGAGTGGAGGTTCAGCCCAGGTATTTGAAAGCCGGACCGAATGGCAAAAAGCCTGGGCGCGATTCCGCTCCGGAGATAGCGCGATCGACTATGTTCGCCCTTATGGATCTGACAGCGAATCGCTGGTGCTGACTGCAGGGCAGGCCAATCGTCCGAGTCGCCGCTGGTGGCGAAATATTCTCGATCAATTCGGTGCAGCGGATGTTATCATCCCAATCGTCCGGCTGACCTATAAATATCCTGGCGGACCCGTGACCGGCCGTTTCACTGCGCGATATGGTCCCGATAACCGCTATATCGACAGTTTTACACTGAAGGTGAACCGCAGCGAAGATATTCCCAAGATGATGGATCAGGGCATTGCACGACTGGATAATATCTATTCCAGCGCCTTGTCGCGCGGCGTGCTGAAAACCGACAAGTCACTGGTCATAGAGGATCCGTTCGATCTTGATGAACTGGATCTCAGTGATTTTGAATTGGACGGGGATATTGCGGTCGAAAGTGATGAGGGCGATTCTTCGTTAACTTCGGATGGAACCAGCGCATCAGAATCGGGCAGTGAAGCACCTGTCGCGGCTCCGGTTGCGGCTACAAATATTTCGCTGCAATTTGACACACCGGATGTCGGTGCTGTGGGACGCGGCGAATCTTCTGTGCGGTCGATCCCGGGTGTGACGTCCGCTTCGACATCCAGCCTCGCGCTGGGCGGGGTGTCTGTCATGAGCGTGACCTATAGAGGTGATATTTCTGCTCTCGCCCAAGCTTTGCGATCGCAGGGCTGGCAGGTTCAGCAAGGAGCGGGCGCCTTGCGTATCAGTCGTTCCGGACAATAATGTAGCGAGACCGTGAGTCAGATAGCCCTACCTCTCGAACAAAATCCTTCCCCGGAACATGGCGGATATCTAGTGACCGCTGCCAACGCCGAAGTGCACCGGCAGTTGCAGCATTGGCAGGACTGGCCCCATCATACGATGATTCTGACCGGACCTGAAGCCTCCGGCAAAACGACCATGGCTAAGGTGTTCGAAGCGGAGAGCGCTGGGCTGTGCCTCGATGATGCTGCGGAACATGAGGATATCGAGATATTCCATCTCTGGAATCGCGCCAACGCCGAGCATAAGCCGTTGCTGCTGCTGTCGGCCAAGCCGGTTGCGGAATGGGGAGTAACGCTTCCCGATCTAAAATCCCGTCTTGCAGCGTCCCTGCATCTGGAAATCGGAGCGCCTGACCAAGCGATGATCGACGGACTCTTCCAGAAATATTTCGCCATTCGCGGTCTGACGATCTCGGAAGACGCGCTGCGCTATCTGGAAAAACGGATGATTCGGTCCTACGCGATGGTCCGGCAACTGGCGCAAAAAATGGATGCGCTTGCGATCGAGAGCAAAAAGCCGATAAACTTGGCGATCGCGAAATCGGCGCTCGCTTTGTTTGATGCTGAAAATGAAAAGGCGGAAACCTAACCCATGGATAATCATGCTGCAGAGCCGCTGGATACGGACCCATCGCTCGGCGATGATGATACCGGCGCTTTTTCGGAAGATGGCAGCAAGCGCTATTTCAATCGTGAAATAAGCTGGCTGGGTTTTAACGAGCGGGTTATCGAAGAGGCTGAAAATACAGCGCACCCGTTGCTGGAGCGGCTGCGTTTCCTGTCGATTTCCGGTAGCAATCTCGACGAATTTTTCATGGTTCGCTTCGCCGGGCTAGTGGGACAATATCGACAGAATATCGAGGAGCGTTCAGCCGATGGACTGACCGCCACGCAGCAACTGGAAGCGATTGCAATCCGGGCCGATGCGTTGCTGGAACATCAGCAGCGGGTCTGGTCATCCCTGTCCAAGACGCTTGCCGAAGAAGATATATATGTCTCGACGGTGAGCGAGCTTTCCGATGATGGAAAGGCTTGGTTCAGGCAGCATTTTCTCGACCAGATATTCCCGGTGCTGACGCCGCAGGCGCTCGACCCGGCTCATCCATTTCCATTCATTCCCAACAAGGGGCTGAGTCTGGTTTTCGATCTGGTCAGATTATCGGACAATCAGGGGATTCGCGAACTGGTGATGATACCGTCGGGCCTGCCGCGTTTCATTCGCTTGCCGGGCGAGTCCGCCATTTATGTGTCTGTCGAAACCGTCATCCAGCAATTTTCTGATATTCTCTTCCCTGGCTATGCCGTGAAAAGCAGCGGCCTGTTCCGGATCATTCGCGACAGCGATATTGAAGTAGAAGAAGAGGCGGAAGATCTCGTTCGCTATTTCCGCAGCGCCATCAAACGTCGCCGACGCGGTGATGTGATCCGATTGGAAATGGGGCCGAAACTGGCGGAGCCCGTTGTTGCTATGCTGCGCGAGAATCTGCTGCACGACGGCGCCACTGAAAGCCGGATCAATGGTCTGGTGGGCGTTAGTGATCTTGATATACTGGTCGACGAAGATCGCCCTGATCTGAAATTCACGCCTTATAGCCCGCGGTTTCCGGAGCGTATTCGGGAGCATGGCGGCGACTGTTTTGCCGCTATTCGTGACAAGGATATTCTCGTCCATCACCCCTATGAGTCCTTCGAAGTGGTGATCGAATTTCTGCGGCAGGCGGCTGCCGATCCCGATGTCGTCGCGATTAAGCAGACGCTTTATCGTGCGGGCAAGCAATCGGCCGTCATTCGGGCGCTGATTGATGCCGCCGAAGCCGGCAAATCGGTGACCGCAATCGTCGAGCTCAAGGCGCGCTTTGACGAAGAGCAGAATTTGCTCTGGGCGAGTGCGCTGGAGCGGGCCGGTGTGCAAGTGGTGTACGGATTTATCGAGTGGAAAACGCACGCGAAAATATCGATGGTCGTGCGCAAGGAGCAGGAAGGTTATCGCACCTACTGCCATTTTGGTACCGGCAATTATCATCCGATTACCGCCAAAATCTATACTGATCTCAGCTTCTTCACCGCTGACCCGAGAGCAGCGCGCGATGCAGCGCAATTGTTCAATTATATTACCGGCTATGTCGAACCCAAGGAGCTGGAACTGATTTCCATGTCTCCGCGCGATATGCGCAAAGACCTGATGGGACTGATCGATCAGGAAATTGCCAATGTCCGTGCGGGCAAGCCCGGCATGGTCTGGGCCAAGATGAACTCGCTGGTCGATCCGGCGCTTATCGAGAAGCTCTATCAAGCGAGCAATGCCGGTGTCGAAATTGACCTGGTGGTCCGGGGAATTTGCTGTCTGCGGCCAGATGTGCCGGGCATGTCGGATCATATCCGGGTGAAATCTGTGGTTGGCCGTTTTCTGGAACATAGCCGCATCTGGGCCTTCGGCAATGGCAAGGAACTTCCGAATGACCAAGCTAAACTCTATATTTCCTCGGCCGACTGGATGCCGCGCAATCTTGACCGCCGCGTGGAATATATGATGCCGATTACCAACCGGACCGTCCATGATCAGATATTGGATCAGGTCATGGTCGCCAATTTGATCGATGACGAACAGAGTTGGGAATTAAATGCCGATGGCAGTTACACCAGGGTCAAACCGTCAGACAAGCCGTTCAACCTGCATCGCTATTTCATGACCAATCCTTCGCTCTCCGGACGGGGCAAGGCGCTCAAGAAAAGCAATGCAGTTCCGCGGCTCAGCTTGCGCCGCCGCAAGAAAAAGGTGTGACCGGCTTGTTAGTGGAAAAAAATATATCGCCGCAATCTGCGGTTGGGAAAAAACGACAATCCAACCGGCGCACGGCAATAGTTGATATTGGTTCAAATTCCATCCGGCTGGTCGTCTATCAGGGACCGGCTAGAGTGCCGGCAATTTTGTTCAATGAAAAGGTCATGGCGGGTCTCGGAAAAGAATTATCGACCTCCGGAGCGATTGCCAAGGATTCGATGGCGCTTGCCGAACGTGGTCTGCAGCGTTTCCATCGCCTTTGTCTGGAAATGGAAGTCGACAGTATCAAATGTTTTGCCACGGCTGCGGTTCGTGATGCCAGCAACGGCAAGGACCTGCTGAAGGTAGCGCATGAGATTGGCTATGATGTGGCGGTGCTGCAGGGTGAAGAAGAAGCGGAATCGGCCGCACTGGGCGTTATTTCCGGGATACCGGATGCAAAGGGCATCGTCGGCGATCTGGGTGGCGGTAGCCTCGAACTGGCGATGGTCGATCAGGGAAAGGTATTGGAACGATTTTCCTTCCCGCTTGGCGTGCTCAGGGTCGCGGATCTGCGCGCCAAGGGCCAGGACGCTCTGAAGAGCCAGGTGCGCAAGATGCTCAAAAAAACCGGCTGGGAGAAGCAGGCGCAACAGTTGCCCTTTTACCTGGTTGGCGGCTCATGGCGTTCGCTCGCCCGGCTCGACATGTTCGACAGCAATTATCCGCTGCCGGTCATCCACAATTATGAAATGGAACCGCGCCGCGCTCAGCGTCTGGTTAGCCGGTTGGCGCAATTGAACAGGGACAAGCTAAAAAATGTGCCCGGGCTATCTACGTCTCGGATACCGACGCTGAAGGATGCAGCTTGGCTATTGTCGATGCTGGTGCGTTATCTGAACAGCAGCAAGATGGTTGTTTCCGCTTATGGCGTACGGGAAGGGCTTTTATACCAGAGCATCAGCAAGCAGGAAGCGGCACGAGATCCGCTGTTGCTGGGGACGGAAGATGCCGGATCGGCGCAAGCCCGTTTCCCGGCAAATAGCAAATTGCTCGGCAAATGGATTGCCGACATTTTTTCTGACGATCCGATCGAGTGGCACCGTATCCGTCAGGCGGCCTGCAATTTGGGTGACGTAGCCTGGCGGGCAAACCCCAATTTCCGGGCAGAACGCGGGCTGGAGATCGGTTTGCACGGTAACTGGGTGGCAATCACCGGACCGGAACGCGAAATGCTGGGGCAGGCGCTCTTCACCAGTTTTGGCGGTGGCAATTATATCTTTCCCGGTGGCGGGAAGCTCGCCAGCGAACAGGCTACGCAGCGTGCGATCAGTTGGGGGCTTGCGATGCGTCTTGGGCAACGGCTCAGCGGCGGAACGCGTAACCCGCTGGAACAGACGCAAATTCATAAATCGGGAAAAAAGCTCGAGCTGACAATCGCCAGTGATCTGGTCCACCTTTATGGTGATGCGGTTGCCAAGCGACACGGGCATCTCGCGAATATGATGGGGCTGGAGCCCGTAATGACGGGCGTTTAGCCCAGACCCGGGCTATTCCGCTTCTACAGGATCACCCTCTTGCTGGTGGGTCATTTTAAGCTTGCCGTCCTTGACCGTGAAGCTCACCCGGCCTTCGACCAGATCCAGTGCGTCTCGCCCAAATTCTTCGTAGCGCCAGCCCTCGAGCAGCGGAACATCTTCGCGTTCTCCGGCGACGATGCGTTCCAGGTCATCGGCACGAGCCAGAAGGCGCGATGCGACATTCATCTCCGCCGAGCGGATTTTGAGCAATAATTTGAGCAGATCCGTGACCAGCGCGTTGGATTTGCCATTCTTGGGGCGCCGGCCGATTTTCAGCGGCAGATCGTCCCGTGACAGCGGTTCTGCCTGTTCGATGATATCCATCAACCGTGCGCCGATATCATTGTTTTTCCAGCCAGCCGAAAGTCCGCGTACCTGTCCCAGCTTTGCTTGGTCTTTGGGCGGGTGTGCCGCAATATCCGCGAGTGTTTCATCGCGCATGATCCGTCCGCGCGGGAGGTCCTTGGACTGGGCTTCGGTTTCTCGCCAGGCAGCGATCGCTTTCAGCCGTCCCAGCATATCCAGATTGCGTCCCTGTGATTTGACCCGCAGCCAGGATTTTTCCGGATCATTCACATAATTTTCCGGATCAGCGAGTTTTTCCATCTCGGCGTTGATCCACATGCCACGACCGGTCTCGCGCAATTTATCCAGCATCATCGGGAATATTTTAGCAAGATGGGTTACATCAGCGACGGCATATTCAAGCTGGCGAGTGTTGAGTGGGCGCCTCGACCAGTCGGTGAACCGGGCGCCTTTGTCCAGCGTGATGCCAAGCCAACTATCGACAAGATTGGCATAGCCGATCTGTTCGCTCTGGCCGATCGCCATCGCTGCGATCTGGGTGTCGAAAATAGGGTGCGGGGTCTTGCCGGTAATATTGTGGATGATTTCGACATCCTGTCCACCGGCGTGGAATATCTTGAGCACATTTTCATTATTGACCAGCAGCTCCATAAGCGGCCCGAGATCAACGCCCTTGGCAAGCGGGTCAATCGCGGCGGCTTCCTTGCCATCGGAAATCTGGATCAGGCAGAGAATGGGCCAATAGGTATTCTCGCGCATGAACTCGGTATCGACTGCCACGAAATCCGCTGTCGCAAAGCGAGTGCAGATGTCGGCGATGTCCTGATTGTCGGTCAGCAAATTATGGATGTGCATTTTTGTCCTATACAGCGGGCGGCTCATCCCGCAAACAATTCGTGGGCGCAGGATAAAATTGGGGGAAAATCATGACATTTTGGTCACTGATTCTGATCGGTGCATTGGCGCTGCTATTGCTGGGGCAGATTATGGCATTATGGGGTGATGCCTGTCTGGCAATAGCCGACCCACGGCCGATCGGGGGCAAGACCATCGAGATCACGATTTTGGCCTGGGGTTTCGCCTCTCGGCGAGGGCGATCCTTGCAGGTGGATGATTGCGTGCAGCTCGGCATCAACGACATGCGGTTTTTCATGACCGGCAAGGCGATCCTGATCTGTCTGGTGACCTTTGGCTTCGTCCGGAAAGTCAGCATTGCCTATCGCTGCTATGCGGGTGACTATGATGTGGGAGAAGCCTGATGGCGCGGGTTATCCATCTCGGGCAGCAAGTCTGGACCAACTATCACCAAACTGCGGAGTGCAATCTCAAGGACCGGATCGAACTGGCGAACGGCGAGGAGAAAAACGGTCGGGCGCATCTCAAGGGCGTGGCGGAAACGGTTTTGGCGTTGCTCAAGGAAGCAAGGCAATATCAGATCCCGGTGCGGCCAATTGGCGCGGGCTGGTCGCCGTCACCGATCAATGTGGTGGAGGACGGCTGGCTGGTCGAAACTTTACGGCTCAACCGCACCTATAAATTGTCGGCCAAGGATTTGCATGAAGATTGCGAAGTTGCCGCGGAATCGCTGTTGCTGGTGCAGGCTGGTGCGACGGTAGATGAAGTTTACGAAAGTGCCGAAGAGATTGGCCGGTCGCTGCGAACCGGCGGTGCCAGCAACGGACAGAGCTTTGCCGGCGCCTGCGCCACTGGAACCCATGGCAGCGTCTGGCAAGCCGGCGGCATTCAGGATCATGTCCGGGCGGTGCAATTGGTGACACCCGAGCGGATATTATGGATTGCGCCCAAAAAGGCCGTGCTGTCTGATGCGTTCATCGCGCAGACCGGTTCGGAGATCATCCGCAGTGACCGGATATTCGCCGCCGCCCAAATTCATGTTGGCGCGATGGGTTTTGTCACGGCGATGCTGATCGAGACCGATCCGATCTATATGGTGCAGAATATCCAGAAGGCAGCGAAGATAAAGCGCGAGCATATCGACTGGCTGTGCCGCGGCGAGTTCAAGAAATTTTCTTGCGAGTTTGGGTTGCAAGAAGAGCCTTATTTTCAACAACTTATAATGAATCCTTTTGACCCGTTCGACAAAAGGAGCCTGTTGCGCTTTCTGTACAAGCGCCCGTTCGACGCCAGCATCCCGCCGCCACCGCCGGGGGACATGGGGGCCGGTTATGACGCGTTGACATTACTCGGCAAAGCAATGGCCGAAAGT
>TARA_R110000824_G_scaffold16891_5_pt1 | contig 14314 bp, 12 predicted proteins | sample TARA_R110000824 | Tara Oceans TARA_R110000824 (sample SAMEA4397747) | marine metagenome | biome: Polar Biome; feature: [MES] marine water layer (ENVO:01000295) within the mesopelagic zone...; material: water (ENVO:00002006), including particulate matter (ENVO:01000060) such as...... | reverse complement strand
ATTGAAGTATATGCGGTCCCTGTTTGAGCGTTAACCGTGCCTTGAACCATCGATGGAACGATTGCATTGTCTCCAATGCTGACAACGCTGCCTACTTTCGTTAGACCAGCGCCAACAGTAATCTGTGACATTTGAACGCCAACCCAGTTGTCTGGGCTGTTGTCATCTGCAACAAACTGTATCTGTGCATTAACATCTGTGATCGTGATGTTCGACGCGGAACCGTTTAGCGTGTCAGAGCCGCTGCGCTGAAAGATCAAGCTGTTCGAGGCAGAGGTTTTCTGGAAAGCATACTTTACACCCTCGCTTGTACCAATTGCTGGCAATGTCACCGTGATGTTGTTAGATGACGTGTCGCACAAAAAGTATGTGCCGTCGGCTGACAATGCTGGAGATAACGCCGCACCCGTTTGGTTAACAACCGTAGAATATATCTGGCCGCTGGCAGCTTGTGCCGCAGACGCCGCCGCGTTGGCAGCGTATTTCTTAGCGGAGAACACACCACCTGCCACAACTGTATCAACAGCGAAAGAACCGCCACCTAAAGCCCACTGTTTGGCAGAGCCTGTTGTAACGGTGGTGCCTTGGGAATATTCCTTAGAAGAAAACTCTGATGTATCAACCGCTGCGCCTGTCGTTGTAGCCCATTCCTTGGCAGCGCCGCGTGAACCAGTTGTCGTTACACCTGTGCCGCCGACTGCCCAAGCTTTGGAGGCATAGTCTGACCCGGTCACTGCACCGTTAATTTTAGTGGCGTAATTTGTTGAAAGTGTCGCTTGAGTTGATGCGGTTGATGCTGACGAAGATGCTGCGCTTGCACTATTGGCAGCGTTGGTTGCATTTGTCTGAGCGTTAGTAATCTCAGTTGTAGTTGGCCCTGCGTCAAAGCCGTTTGCTGCGGCGTTAATAACAAGGGCTGTGTTTGCTGTAATCGTTGTTGGTAGCGTAGGGTCAAAGCTGCCTGTGTAGCCGTCAGGTAGCTGCGCTGTGCGTGTTAACGTACGCTCTTGCTCCTGTGCAATAGCTGTGAGGCGGTCTAATGCTTTCTCATGGCTTTCTGCCGGGAACGGATCGTTTTCAACATAATCAGTTTCTTGCGTTTGCGTTGTATTGCGGTTGATAACCCACTTAACCGTGCTTGCAGGGGCAGTTGCCGCCGTTACAGTACCAGTTGAGCCAGAGCCGCCTGACACAGTAAAGTGTGTGCCGTTTGACTTGACCGTCTCTGCGCCTGTAGCAATGACAACCTCAACAACTTCTATCTCTGCGCTTGTAGCGGTGCCGAAAAACACAAAGGTTACGGGGAAAGCAGTAGTGCTTCCGTTACCTGTGTACGATACCGTGTTTGTGGTACTAGATATTGTCATTGCGCGGTTCCTTGCTGTGCGGACATTATACCCTCTTTAATCGCAGAAATATATGCATCAATTTCTTCCGCAATCTCTGGGTTAGACAGTTTAATTCCAATAAGCCTTCCAATATGCTCTCCCGCTTCTTTGCCCGTTTTGACAGCAGGGCCTTCGGCAAGCCATTTTACAAACTTAGGTGAGGTAATAAGCCTTGCGGAAATATTTGGGGCAACTATCCCGCCAACTATTGTAGCCCCTAACCCAGCAGCAGCCTCAACAATATTTCCAGTAATTGCTAAAGAACCTAACACCAATTTTGTTGCATCCCCACCAAGTGCGTTCATAATGTTAAGAGTATGTGTTACCGCACCAGTGTTACTAAACCCGCGCAATTTTGCGCTTTGATCTAACGCTCTAAAGCTACCAAGCAATTCGTCTAATTGATTTTGCAAAGCTGCCCCGTTTTTCATGCCAGAAAATAACGTTTCAGCAGCTTCTTTTGAAATATCCCCATAATTTGTCAGAAATTTATTTACAGAAAAGGCTTCATCAGCTTCATTGCCAAAATTCTTATATCCCATTTTTTGAATAATTGTTGCTGAAACATCTTTCCATTCATCATCAGTAAATTGTTCTTGCAACTTCCTGAAATACGTTCCGCCGTCTTTTTTTGAATTTAATAGAAACCTATAGCCTTTTTCTGGCGCATCAAAATCTACAACCTTGTTTAAAAAGTCATCATATTCATTTTTAAAACTTTTTGTAAATTCAATCGTTTCATCAAACATTTTTCCAAGACCAAAAGAGTCTGCCCCAAACCGCAAATCATCCGACATTGCTGCATACACTCGTTTGTACATTGCGCGGTTTACGCCCTCGCCCATGTCCGCCATTTTACCCCCAAAAAACGTTCTTGCTTCACGAAAAGCGCTATACGGAATGCGCCCATTATTTTGCGATGCGTCATAAATTAAATCATCAAGGACTCTTTTTACGTCACCGTATGCTCTCTCACTAAAGCGAGGCATTGTTTCGCCAAGTTTTGTTAATTCGTCGTTAAATGCACGGAGTGAATCTATACTAAACAACGCATCATCACCTATCTTTTCGGAAAGTTCTGTTTCTAGTTTTCCTTGTTCTTTTGAGAACCTTTGAAGTGCGCTTTGTGCGGCTTTTTGAATCTGAACGCCAATACCTTGTTGCGTTTTTGGTTGCCCAATTTTTAAAGCAAGTTTTTCTGCCGCAGATTGCGCACCATCAATAATTGTGTTTATTTGATTTTGCATTCTCGTTGCTGACGCCGAAGCTTGCTCTAATGCACCTTCAATCCTTCCTGCTCCACGCCCTTCAGTAACAACCCCCGCTCGTGGCAAAATATTATTTTTAATTAACGTATCGTAAATCATTTGAGATTTAACCGTTCCACCCCCAAGACCTTTTTTAATTGCTCCAATAGCCGATGGAATTGCAACTCGACCTACTGCTTCTCCTGCCCCAGAATACATTCCCTGCAAGACGTTTTCCCCAGCTTTAGCAATAACGCTTTCTGTTCTAACAGTTTCACCAGTAACATTAGAAAGAAAATCGTAAACACTTGCTGTTTGCGCTCCACCCCACACAGCAGCAGCCGTTGCCCCACTTGCGCCAGTGACAAGCGCACCGGGTCCAGTTGGTGTGCCTAAGGCAAATGAACCAATTCCTCCAGCAATCCCCGCCAGCGTAGACCCAGTAAAGATTGCTGCTTCTCGTGTATATTCTGCTACATCTTTTAACTGAAACCCCGGCGGGTTAAATAATGTAATTTTTCCATTTTCACGGTTTGTAAAAATAAAGTTGTCTTCGCCAAATTCTTGTGCGTCTGGGTAATATGCTTTTAAAGTTGCAAGTTTATCTTCACTCTTTAATGCGTCCCCTACAGCTTTTCTTATAGCAACTGGTGCGCCTGTGTTCCTGTCTATGCCTTTATAAAAATTTATGTCATTTTGAATGTAATTGTTTTTTGCTTTTTTAATAGCTTCTTCAGACGCCCTTGAATCAATTTTAAATGAACCATGACCAATATTTATTGTTTGAAAATCTGGCTGAACAGTTTCAGTTAGTTGCACTTGTGGGGAACTATTTGTGTCTGTAGACGTTTCTATTTGATTGTTTGCTGCCTCAACTTGCATTGGAGTTACATCATCAAAAGCTTCCGAAGTCACTTGTTGTTCAGTGTCAACTTGTTGGCTATCATCAGGCATTTGCGAACCTGCCTCAAAAGGCAAATTTTCCTCAAAAACATCGTCAGGTACGGTAAGCTTAAAATCTGCCATTACAACGGATTCCCATCAATATCATACCCAATGGTACCAACTTCTTCCGCCTTAGGTGCAAATTTTGCTTTAAAGTCTTTATTAATCTCTGGAAATGAGGTTTTAAATGCGTTTTCTTGAGACGTGATGACGCTGTCGGTGTTATCAATTAAAGACATAAGTGTAGCCGCTGTTGTTTGTGGAGCTTTTATGCTAAGTGCGCCTTCTTGAAACCTCAGAGCATCTCCTTCCGTTTGGTTTAGTGCGCCCATGCCACTAGCGCCAGTTGGCGATGCAGCCTTTAAACTTGAAAGAGCATCAAGCATAGCTTTTCCGCTGATCCTAGTAAGGATAGATTGTAATTCATTAAAATCTGACCCTGCGTAGATTCCTGAAACAGCCCCAGTAACCCCAGTTAAAGTCCAATTAAAATCTTTATCTGCTGCTGCTTCTGTCGCGGCTTTGTAGGTTTTTTCATTTGTTAAAAGCATTAATGCTTTTTTAGCGTCAGTATGAAGGGACAATGCTTGACGATTGAAATTATCAAAAGCGTTTAAAGCTGGAGTGTATTTAAGAACTCTGTCTTGCAGCGCAACATACTCCGGATTTTCATTCAATATTTGTGCATCAATAGCTTTTATCTCTGGGCTTTGTTCTGGTGTTCCTGCCGCAATAAGCTGTTTCCTGTCTTGATTTAGTTTTCCAACTTTTGTTGTAGCCTCCTTTTGATTCTTTTGTGCAACAATTTCATCGAATGCTTTTAACCTTGGGTCATCCGGATCATTGTTGGACATTGCAAGAAGATAAGCTCGATCACTTGCAATCTTTCCTTCTGAAGACTGCATTTCATACGGTTTAGGCGGCTCTATTTTTCCACCGGAAGCATAAAATTGCTTTAATGGCGCTGGCAGTGAATTGTAGTTTGGATACCCAGATTCTACAGCAAATCTTTCTCTAGCAGCCCCGTATTGTACGTCAGCCGCATTCAAGGCATATTCTTGATCTGCCATTCGTTTTGTAACGTTTTTAAGTTGTAACGGTGTCATAATTGTTGCAAATGATGGATTTTGCCGCAACTTTAGCTGCGCTGCTTCTATGCCTGCGCGTGTCCCCTTACTAAGGTCACGTTCTAACCCAGTTATAATAATTTGGCTCTGTGTCGCATCAGCAAGGTCAATAGCAAGTTTTGATGGTAAAGCTTCACCAACCGTATCTGGGCCAATAGTAAGTCTGTTTAGTTCATTTATTGCTTCAGTTTCTGTCATTTCATTTGACGCTACTTTTGCAAGCAATGGGCTTGTTAACTCAGAATAATTAGCTGTTAAAGCGTCAATTGTAGCCGTTCGTGCAGAGCTAATTGCTGCAATCTCATAATTTCCAGCAAACTGTGTTAATTTTGATTCAAGCAAAACAGGGCTATCGCCTGTTCCACGGTGTGCCGTCATAATGTTAGTTTTTTGGTCTGTTACAAATTTATTAAATTTTTGAAAAGTTGCGTCATCTGTTAAATCATCTTGATCTTGTACTCGCTGCCATTCTTGAGCAATCGTTGTATTAAATGTTTTTTCATCCGAGGTTCTTCGCAACAAATTTTGGCGACGTTGATTACGTTGGTCTGCCTCTGACAATGCAGCGCCTACCTCTATCCCAGCATCACCAATAGTTTTTGCCATTGGCTCGCCTAGACTGACAGGTCCCATTTGTTGCCCGGTCGTGCCAGCAATGGTTGTGTTTGCTATTGTTTTAGCTATTCTCATTGACATTGTATTTTCCTGTAAACTTTCCGTTAAGCCGTTCCGTAAAGAGTTCCGGGCAAATCACCCATCCCAGCAGAAGCGGTGCCGCCTAAACTGCCGTATGGTTTTGAAGCTAGGCCAGAAGCATATGTTAATCCAGATTTGGCACCCGTCAGCAAGGTGCTTCCAGCCTCATTGCGTGCTTTCCTTGCAGCCATTGACCCTTCCATACGAGCCAATGTGCCACGTTGCTGTGCGGCTGTCTGCGCCATCTGACCACCGTAGCGTATACCTAATGCCTCAAGCTCAAGGTCTGTTGCTGTCATGTCCGCAACGTCGCCCATGTCTAGTAGTTCGCCGCCTGTTGCAGACATCTGCGCTCTTTGTGTTCCTTTGAATTGTTTGGCCTGACGTTGTTGTTGCTTTAGATCGAAGGTCGCCTTCTGTTGTGCCGCGATGCCCTCATTTGCGGCAATTTGGGCGTTGTACTCGCCCATTTGTTTCGCACCTTTTGCTTGCTGCATAGAGCCTAATGCAGATAAGCCAGTCATTCCAGCCATAGCAACAGACCCGACAGTTGCCATTGTAGATGCTGCGCTTGCGCTTGCTCCTAATGCTATAAACAATTCTGGACCTAAACACATATTACACCTTCGTCGTATTCAGTTCCGGCATAATAGCCAAAACGGTTAAGGGTAGCGGCTGGTCTTGCACTAATGTGATAAAGCCGTCTTTGTCCCAGTTGCGAGGAAATTCCACTTCTTTGTCTCCTGTAAATAAAGCAGGGGCTTCGTCCATGTCATCAGCGCTTGAACGAAACGGTACGATGTCCAGTCTATCAGGGTTTGGACCATGTTTTAACCCTAAAGTTTTAAAGATGCGATATGTGATTCGAGAAACACGCTTCTTCTTGCCCTGTGCCGTCCCGTCTCTTGCCCCGGCTTCAATACGCATTGTTTGAAGTGTTGATGTGTAAGGAAGCCCGACGTGTACAACGCTGTAAGAGTCGTTAAGCGTTATTGACCCGCTTGATACTGTCCTCACAGGGTGCGTAGCGCCGTCAGCAAGCACTGAGACTGTCTGACCCTCTAAGTGACCCAAGCCGGACAAGCTTGTGACAGGGTTGCCGTCGTAGCTTAACATACTGTCAAGATACGTGGCGTTGACCGTGTTTGTATCGCCTTCTGGGAGGCCGTGCGTCATAAATTCAATGTACTTTACGGATGTCCCGTTTATTGTTCTTTCAACGATTGCCCACAGATCGTCAGCAGTTGCGGTTGTGTTTGGGATAACGGCAACGCTTTCAATCTTAGCATCCGTGCCCCCAATGATATGCCGATGCCACCCAATAACGTCTTGAGCGCGTTCATAAGTCATCCCAACTAAGACGCCATCAGTTCTTGCCATCCAGACAACGCTATCAGGCTCTTGCTGATAAGCCATGTCGATGATACCGCCCTCCGTAATGTGTTCAGACAAGATAGCTAAATCTGGCGCGGTGTATGCGTCACTCTCAAACTGATAAACATATTCACGAATTTTGCGACTAGCACGTTGCAGGAACAATACTGAGTTACCAACTTGCGGAGGCGTTACGGCTGCGCTGCCAAAGGTAGTCTGGCGAACAACGCGAGTGTTTGTTGGGCTTAGTGGGCTGTTATTGTCGCCTTGTGAAACAATAAATTCGCCACCCGCCGTTCCTACTGACAACACCTTACCTGCTCGCATCCACCGGATAGTGTTAACCTGATCCGTTGCGATGGTGTATATGAACCCGCTGTCGTCAAGAACGTCGCCACCAGCGTCAGTTGGCGCATGGTTCGTGTAATCTGCGGAGACAGAGAAGAACATTGATTGTGGGCGCGTTGGCGTTGCTGCAAACACCAATCGTTGTTCGAAGAATGTTGTAACGCCGGGAAATCCAGTTGTTTCAGAGAATGCCCCAAGCCGCCATCCTGTTTGTGCTGTTGTTGCTGAAGCGTCTGGGCCTTCAATAGTAGCAGTCACATGGGTTGTGTCTGTGAAAGCGGTGATTTCAAGATATGTCCAGTTATTTGCAGCGTCTTCAAAACGTATATACCTTCCAACGTCAGTCGCAAGGAACCCAAGGTCGTCGTTTATGCCTGTAACTGCGGACGCTGTGACCGTTACGCTACCTGTTGTTGCAGACAGGCCAAGGGTGGTATCAGTCGCGTTCACGGAGTTGTAAGGGCCGTCTACAAACTCAATAGCCGCAAGAGACCAGTTTGTGTCTGCAAGCCTTGATAAGGTTCTTGGCGCGTGGTTTGGATGAGCGATATACAACACATCAGCAGACTGTGTTATAACTATTTCAAACAGTTCTGCTTCAAGGTATGGGCTTGATATCTCGTATACAGCCCCGCTGTTAAAGTCCTCTGTGAAAGTCTCATCAAACGGGCCAGAGTTAATTGATCCATAGTTCTTAAAGAACCGTATATATTGGTCTCCAAACTCCATCACGTATGCTTGTGAAACGCTAAATTCAAACGGGAGGATGCGTGTTTTCTTTGTGCTATCTTTGACTTCAGCAGCGTAATAAAACCCACCGCGCCGGGACGCAGGGCCATGTTTTTGCACAATCATATTCTCTAAAGTCTTACAGCCGTTTGCGTACTTTGTAAGATCAACGCGCCCATCAAGACGTGGTGACAGTTCGCCAGCCGTAAAGTTAGTAAATATTGGTGCGGAGCGTGGCATTAATTACTTCCGTTGACGCTAACGGTTAAGCCGCCAGCATAGTTAATGCGGCTGTCTAACCAAGTGTCTGCAATAACTTCAGCGTAGCCGCTTTCTTGTGCGTCCGCAGAACGTGCGTCAGCTAATTTGCGCTGATACATTTCCATCATGTTCTGGTATAGGCTATTGCTCTCGGCGAGCGTGATAGCAAGTTCAGCCGCTAACCGGGCAGAAAATGCCTCAACGAACATTGGGTCCCATAAGTTTACGTCCTCAACCCGACCTAAGTACAAAATCTTCGCTGTGCCTTCATCAGTCAGCAAATTGCGGCCTTCAATCTTGTAGACCATGTTGGGGTCTTCCATTTGCAAAACGCGGATGCAGTCGGCTGGGATTGGATATTGATAAGCAAATTCAAAAGCTGGAGCAGTTGCACTTTGTGCTAGTTCAACGCGAGTAACAGCAAAGTTCCAAATGTGGTCACGAATGCTGGCATCGCGGACTTGCTCAAAAATTACATTAGCGGCACGAGCCGCTTCACTGTCTTCCGTTAATGATAGAATTGCATTAGCGCCGATCTTAATAAGCGCGTTGTTTACAATCTGAACTTCAGATGTCGCCATAGTTCCTCCTGATTAGATTGGGGAGAGCCAAAGCCCTCCCCGCCCTAAAGTATTAAGTTGCGGAGAAATAAAGGTCCACAACCAAACGACCCGAACCCGGAAGGCTCGCAGATGCTATGGTAATGAAGATTTCTTCATCAGCGGCAAGAGTTGCCACCCCAGCATTTACACCAAACAAAGTAGGCACGTTAGCAGCGGTATGCGTTGCTGCTGCACGGTACTTGCCTGTTGTCCCTGTCACACCAATAGCAATCGTTGCTGATGAGCCAAGAGTAGCGCTTGCGTTCAAAACACCGTACAAGAAGGATTCACCTTGTTCTGCTTTCGCGATAACAATGGTGTCTGACGTTGTCTGTGTGTTGAGAGTGATAGTTGAGCGCTTTACACGCACATTACCATCTACAACACCACCGGAAGGAAGGCTTACCGGAACAGTGTTAAGAAGACCTTCCATTTCTGCACTATATAAAACAGTCATGATTCAATCTCCTTATTCAGAACACGGAACTTCGAGAACACGAGCTTCTTCCATGCGTGTGCCGCCAATGCTCATTGAGCAGAAGACTTGCGTAGCATAGTTTTTATCAGCGCGTTCCGAAATTTTCGTATTCATGTCTTGACCGACACCCAACAGAAGACCGTCCATTTGGAAAGCGAAGCAACGTCTGTTGCTACTTGCCACTGGTACGAGCTTAGTGCCGTCAGTACGAAGACCGTTAACAGAAATGAACTTAAAGCCCATAAATGTGTCTACTTCACCGCGAGCCAAGGCCTTTACAGTGTTAAAGTCGGCAGATTGAATCTCTGTCGTGTTCAACAGGCTTTTGATCTGTGAAGAAGTACAAACAATGACACGACCTTCGTCGGGAACATCGTTGCCATCAAAATTATCTTTGATAGCCAGAAGTGAGGCTAGGTTCATGTTAGAAGTTTGATCACCTAAAGCTGATTGAGCAGCCGTTGATGTTGAGCCAGAAACGCCAGTGAAGGCAGTTCCAAGAGCAGCATCAATGATGACTTCGTCCATTGCACGGCCCATAGCTTTAGCAGCGGCTTGAGCATACTGCGAAGTTGGGTCGATAAGCATACGGACTTTATCCTCATCATCGATAAGGTCAGCCCAGTCAAAGTCTTCAAGTGAAACACGACGACGCGAGTGTGGCGTGTCGATGCGAGGGGTATCAGAGTGTCGGGAAGGGCGACGACGTGCGGCAGTTGCGCCGATTTGATCGAAAAATGCATTCTTTCCAACTACGGCTTCTTCGCGAACTAGACCACGCAACTTAGACCCGTCCTGCTGGACGAGGTGTTGGACGTTGGCACTATACTGTTCGACAAAGGCCGTTGTCACATTAATAGACATACGGATTTCTCCTTTGAGAGTTTAAAAAACAGTGATTATAGGGTTATCGTCCAAGACGGCCCAAGCTGCCTAAATGCTTGAATGGGTTCCGAGCGGAATTGTCCATTTAGTTAAAAGGCTGATTTAATATAACACATTTTTCTTTTTTGGAAACCACAAAAAATACCCCCGCCGAAACGAGGGTAAATTTGGATGCAAAACGAGAAGTGCTAAGTTTTTAGTTTAGGCGGTCTGCCCCGCTTTTGCAATGGTTCAATTACCTTTGGCTTTTCAACGATCCAATTAAAATACTCTTCGGCGATTGCTATTGTATTTTGTGGCGACCCACTGTGAGCCAACTGTAAGCATTGTAACTTGATAAGGGCTTCGTCCATATCATTCGCCATATGCTTCACTGAACAAGCCTTGAACCTTTTTAACAAGTGCGTTGTGTTCCGGGTGCTTGCGATCTGTATAAGCCGGGTGTGCCATGATTGATGCTGCTTCTGATTTAGCTTCATCTGGCGTCAGAGCCATTTTTGCGCTGCTTGTTGCCCCGACAAGGTCCTTGTCTGCCATTGTAGACTTTGCAATGTTAGCAAACGCCTTCAGTACATCAGGGTCGTTTCCAAGGCCGCTTGCTTCCATCTTAGCCGCAAGCGAATCACCGCCATATTCGTTGAAAGCTTTTTTAGCAAAATCAATGTTCTGATCATAAGCGCGGCCCCATTCTTCTTTGAGCGCACGTTCCCCGTCTTCAATCGACTTGCCTTGCATATCATTCATGGCTTCGTATTGCTGGCCCATGCTACCAGCTTGCCATGCAACGAGACTTTTAACTTGTTCAGCGTTTAGCCCTAGCTTGTGAGCTTGCTGCTTAAACGAGGACAATGTCTCATCATTGAATTGTGCTTTGACTTGGTCTGGAAGCTCGTCAGGCAATTCCACTTCGTATTTGTCTGGGCTTTCTGGTCTCCCCAAGAAGTCATATACGCCATCCCAATCGCTATCTGTAACTGGCTTGGCGATCTTGTCCCGACCAAGATGCCCCTGCAAGTTCACATAAGAAGCTGCAAGCGAATTAACATCTTTAAATTTTGAGAAGCTGGGGTCTTCGCGGATGTCCTCTGAAAGTGAGGAACGCCAATCGTCGTCTGCGATTTCTGAAGTTGTAAGGGTTTCGCTAACTTCTGGCGCATTATCTGCCATTTCGGCAGGTGCGGTTTCGTTAGGCATTTTCTGTAATCTCCTGTGAAAGTTTTATGAAACGCTCCGGTGTTTCGTCAAGTGCTGTAAGTATCATCAACGCTACATTTCTCATGCCTTCGTTAAAAGCAGTATTCTCCAACGCCTCGCCCGGAACAAACGAAGGTCTTAGAACACCGCACTCACGGCAAATATGAGATAGAACCCTTTTGCCTTCCTCTGATCCAAAAACCAAACGAAAGTCGTCTTTCGATATTTTACTCAAGCTCTACTCCAGCCTCCTTTGCTGTTTTTGCAACATTAGCACCTTTTTGCATCATGTCCATAACTTGTGCGCCTTGCATCATTTGCTGCTGCGCTGCCATAGCTTGTTGCTGTGCCTTTGCTTCTTCCATTAGATCATCATCTGACTTTAAGAGTTTAGGTGGCACTCCGTTTAACTCAGCAATATGCCGCACCGTATCTGCGCCCTTTACGATCTGCGCAGCTTGCGGGTCCATGCCAGCAATCGGCCCAATAAATTCAAGGGTCCGCATGATGCCTTGTGTTTCGGTTTGTCTCTGCGCTCTAGCAAGGGGCGATACATATTCAATCTTCAACTGTTGTTCGCTTAGTATCTCAGGAGCAAGGGGTAGCTTGCCAGCCCTCGACAAGACGCCAAAGATGCGCTCGATCATTGGCCCTAAGAACTCTGACTGCAAGCGTCCCAAGGTAGGGCCAAGCAGTCTCAACGTGCGCTCTGTGCGTTCAATGACTTCCGTTGCGGTCATCTGCGGCCCACCTTGGAACTGAAGTTGATCTAAGAAGAACGTCATCCGTATGCGGTTGCGTAAATCTTCCATCATTTGGAAACTAATAGGTATGTTGCCACCTGTTAGAAGCGGCTCAATACGTGCGCCTGTTGACGAGCGGTAATAGTTTAAGCCACCGGGGATTGTTCTAACCGGGCCAAGTACGCCATCATCAGGAACAAGCAATGGTGGGTCTACAATCTTCTGACCAGCTTTAATTGTGGTTTTCATCATCTCTTGCAGCATTTTAATATCGGGCAATGCTGTCATAGCCGGGGATCGACCAAAAACCTCACCAATAGCTTTAGACCAACGGCTTACCATGTAAGGCATCTCGTCAAAGCCGCCTTCAGCTAGAACGTGCTGATCTTTTTCATCTAAGTAAACAGAAGCAACAGGCAGCATAGTTGCAGCCTTCTTGCCTTTCTGCACGTCCTCGCGTGGATAGACGCAGTGCAGCAACTCTACTTCTTTGTCGTAATCTTTCTTTTCATACATACGCTTAATGCGTGGCGACAATGAGTCTTCACCAAATTTCTGCACGATCTGGCGAACGGTCATCTTGAATTGACGGAACACCGTGTCAATAATGCCGTCTGCGCTTTCTGCAATATATATCTCGTCAATGTGTATTGCGCGGAAACTGATGCCTTCACGTTGCGCTGGCTGACCAATAAACATACAGGCAGTGCCTATGGAGCATAGCGACAAATAGTATTCGTGGATATGGCTTGGGAAAGCTACGTCAGGCGCTGACAGTTCAGACAGGATTGCCCCGGCAGTGTCCTCAAGCCAATCTTTAACCTCGGCTTGGTCTTCCATCCCTTGCTGGGGTTCTTTAAGGCGTAAGCTAAACCAATCAGATGCAGGGTTTGTCAGCATACCATGGAGGCCAGCCGCAAGCATTTCATTCGAGTGGACGCCTGTGCTGTCATAGATTAGCGTAGACCGCTTATCACCCTTTGACCTTTGCAAGTTAAAGTCAGCAGAGTTAGGAAGAACGAAGTTTGTCAAATCCTGCCAATGCGTCTCCCAAGTCCCCCGCTGCGCCTTTAGTTTGCCTTTACGCTTACATAAGTGGACGACTTGTTCTCTGGTAATCATTGTCAGTCCTTAAACAGTCGGAAGCGCGATTGCGCGAAAGTTGAAGTCATCCACCGTTACGTTTGCCGTTGATGTTTCGTTTGTGACGTGAATCTCAATGTAGTCGTTTACACTTAGCAATGCGCTACCTTGAACAAGAACTGCACCAAGCTCGCCTGATGCTGTTATTTTACGTGAGACTAGGCTTGCAGCAATCAAAGCTCCTGAAGAGCCGCTTGTGTCGTAATGCCATGCTTTGAAACTAACCACTTGGTTGTTTGACGCAGCGGAAAAGCTAATTGCGGCGCTAAATGTCACAAGCCTGTTAGGCGCACCAATATATCTCAAGCGGCCAGTGTTTGTGGCGTTGTTGTCAAACAAAAGCTCGTTTCCAGACAGTGCGGTTGTACCTGCAATCTTAACATATGTTCCAGCGCCGGAGATTGATGTTGCTGACGAGTTGCCTTGCATGTGGCACTCGCCAAAACTTGGCTGCAAACTAACGATCAAGTCACGAAGGTCGTTTGCTGTGATTGAGTTGGCTGCTTGCCCATTTTGAAAAATGTTGGCGACAAGGTCAGCTTTTGTGCGAACTGTATCTACCATTTGTTATTCACCTAGAAGCGTTTTTTTGCCACCAACTTCTTCATTGTCAGATACGCCAGTGGCTCCGGTTAGTATCGTAGATGACCGCCCTTTAGCCGCAGCAGCACGACGGCGAGATTCAGTCTCAGCAGCGCGTACTTCAGCAGCAGACTTTTCTGGCATAGGCGGTGGTGGTGGAGGAGGTGGTGGAGCTTTTGGTCCAGAGAACATACCGCCCATATTATAATTCCTTACCTTTATGGTTAAACAAGATACCAAACTATATCATTGCGATAGGTTTTTGTCTATCACTTAGGCGTTTTTAACTGTTTTGCTCCGGTTTCTTATAGATCATGTATGTTTCGGTGTAGCCCATGCGCTTGTATAGCTTGCCAATGCGCTCCGGGGTAATGCCAGCCGACACGCCAAGCATTGGTTCCTTAACGCCCTTTTTAACACACCAATCGTCATATGTCTTTATTAGCTTTACGCCAACCATGCCCTTGCGATGCTCCGGCAGAACGTAAATTGCAAAATCACCGCTGGTTAGATCGTTACCGAAGAAGTGTGGCGCAACGTACCCAACGCAAAAGCCAACAATCTCGTCATCC
>TARA_R110000824_G_scaffold86938_1_pt1 | contig 14323 bp, 27 predicted proteins | sample TARA_R110000824 | Tara Oceans TARA_R110000824 (sample SAMEA4397747) | marine metagenome | biome: Polar Biome; feature: [MES] marine water layer (ENVO:01000295) within the mesopelagic zone...; material: water (ENVO:00002006), including particulate matter (ENVO:01000060) such as...... | reverse complement strand
CCCTTCGATACAGGAGTAAGCAGTGATGATCGGAACCAGCTTCGAACAGCGGATCGCGGTGATCGAGCAGCGGTGTCAGGTTCGCGACGCAGAAGACCGACAGGCAATCGCCGTCGCCGGTGTGACCTTCGCGGCGTTGATCTGTTTCCTCGGAATGTACGGCCTGTCGATCGCGTTGATGTGACGGTCGATCGAGCGTTGACCGGAAGGGTCTATGACAACCATCACACAAACAGACGGAGCGAACGAGCGTTGACCGGAAGGGTCTATGACAACCATCACACAAACAGACGGAGCGAACGAGCGTTGACCGGAAGGGTCTATGACAACCATCACACAAACAGACGGAGCGAACGAAGCATGCAGTACACAAGCGAAGAACGGATTCGCCTGGCATTACTTTCGGATGACATCGGCCGGCGAACGTTTGCCAGGATCGGCCTCAACGAAATCGCCGAGTCGCTTCAGTCGGAAGACTCGACGGCGGCGATGCTCGCCGAGCCGTGTCAGCTCAGCGGAGGTGAGCCGGTCGACATGACATTCACCGCGATCGGCGTGATCGTGACGCGACTTCGCGTGATGAACGACGGGGAGAGTTCAACGCAGTCATTCGATCAGGAGGTTGCGAAGCTGGCGGCGTGTTGCCTGTTTCACCTGACCGCGAGAGCGATCGAAGACGGATCGCCAGCGACGGCGACGGCTGAGGGAGTTAGTGAGCTGGGTTCAACAACTACGATACCAGGAGCAGGCGAATGGCAGCGAAGAAAAAAGTGAACGAGGAAGTCTCATCGACCGCGGCTAAGGTCGCGAATCTGAAACTTTACAATGACCTTTCCCCGGTAGGTGCAGAGCACACCACGAACTACAAACGCTCGGGCGGCTTCAAAGGGACGATGATCAATGCTCAGTGGCGACTGAAGCGACTGACGGAAGTATTCGGCCCGGTTGGTAAGGGGTGGGGTTACGAGATTAAGGAACAGTGGTCGGAGATGGAGTGCGCATTCGTGCGACTCAATCTCTGGTACACGATTGCCGGTGCCGCGGAACGGTTCTGGACTGGTGAGCAGATTGGCGGAACGTCGTTCGCGTACACACCAGACGAAGCGTTCAAGATGTCCGTGACGGATGCACTCGGTAAGTGTGCCTCGCAGATTGGTTTGGGTGCCGACGTGTACGCTGGTGAAATCGACAAGCCTTACGTCCTGCGGATTCTCCCAGCGGAGCAGCAGGCCATTCAGGACTTACTGGACGAAACAGGCGCGAACAAAAAAGCGTTCCTGAAGATGTTCGAGGTGTCGGACCTCTCAGAACTGACAATCGAGGACGCTCCCAAGGCGCTGGAGAGAGCGAAGTTGAAGAAGAAGCAGATGCAGATGCAGAAGAAAGCCGCTCCAGTAGCAGAAGCGAGGATTGAGCCTGGCCCCGACGATGTCACGCCGGCAGCCGCACCGCTCGGCAACCTTGACGATGAGCTTGATCTGGGGGACGACTTCTAATGCGTTGTTTACGAGTTTTTTACGTTGTGTGATTAAAAGTCAGGCGACCGTAAATCGCTACAACTAGGGAGAAGCCGTGTTTACTACAGATAGTCGGACAGAGAATTTCTTGACGCAACTCGGCGTGAAGTTCGAGTATCAGAATGGGATTGTGATTCAATCTGATCTGCGGAAAGGCTGGCAAGACGAAAACATTGGTAGGCCGGTCGCGATTCGCGAAGAGGCTGTTCTGGAGTATTCCGCTCTAATGGAATCGGGGTCGGCAGCACCGGCACCTATCCTGATCGCCACGGATTCGGGTTTGCGAGTTCTCGACGGCGTTCAGCGGATTGCTGGTGCTGATCTGATTGGCACGACAAGGCTGTCAGCGTACGTCGTGACGACTGAATCAGAAGATGTCATCGCGACGATCCGAGTGCTGGCGAATGCTCGACTGCAAGGTCGATCAGAACCGGCAGAATGGACACGTCGCCGAGCTGTCGAGATACTTGTTGTGGAGCGTTCGATGTCGACGGCCGAAGTCGCTGTCATGGGTGGCTGGAAGAAGGCAGACATTACTCGCATTGCAGACGCCATCAAGCTCCAGGTGCGGATCAGCAATCTTGCTGGTCCCGAGTTGCCCGATCGGATGCTCGCAGTGCTGTCGATGCACATTCCAGTCGATGGACTGCTTGAGAAAGCGACGCAACCTGTCGTCGGCTTCCTGAAAAGCGTGAAGCAGTCGCAACTGTCGTCGGCTGACGCAACGGAATACATCGAACGATTCTTTCGACCACTACTCAAGGGCCAGAAGCCCTACAATGAATTTATGGATCGACTCGACGAGTTCAAAGAAGACCCCGAGATAGAGACTCGATTGAACGGGCGCAGTCGTGTTGAGTTGCCGAAGGGCATCGCTCTGCTTCGAGCGCTGAAGTCCGCGGAGACGATCACCACCCACCTGCTGACGAGCGGCGAAGTGATCCACAATCACGACGAGTATTTCAGGATCCTGAATCGGATTCGCGACTCACTGATGTCTATCTCGCCAAACAGGCGTGCGAAGACTGAGAAAGTCAACGCCGACATGTGGAGCAAGTCCAATGAGTAGTTCGCAACTGAAGAAGTCGATGTCGTTGCTGCGTTCGTATCTCGGCAAAGATTCACACGGGCAAGAGTTACTCGCTGCTGTTGCTCGCAGCACGAACGACATCAGAGTTGCCAGCCGCATTGAGACAGAGCGTGCTGATGACGCAGAGAAGCAACTCGCATTAGTCCGAGAATATCGAGATGAGGTGTGGTCGAAGCATCAAGTGCTGATGCTGGAGAATGATCAATTGAAAGATAAACTGAATCGCGCTGAATCCGTAGCTGATATTGCTTCGAGCAAAGTGGTTCGATTGCTGGAAAAATCAGCAGTGGGAGTGACGAATATCGCAGACTTTACGAAAGGCAATCTCGACAGGTTGGTTAATTCGTTGCTGCATCAGTTCGGTGGACCAGCACCATTGCCACTGCGATCTACGACAGTGAGTCATGGAGCAGTGGTAATGAAGCACGTTGAATTCGAAATCAGCCAGTTGCTACCAGAGCTTTCAGATGAATCGCTGAAGAGGTTCGGGCAATTTATTTTTATGCACTCAATGATGTTCGACGATTGCACTATCCGAATCACGTTGCCATTCAAGATCAAAGACTTGAAGAAGGACTGTTCAACAGAGGACTGGGATCGTCGCGTTATGAAAGTGTTGAAACTGTTCAAAAGAAGGATTGATTTCAACGACCCAGTGCGTGACACGCTAAGGCAACAGGCATTAGCAGCTACGCCAGTAATGAATAACAATCACTATTAAGGGAGAGCTTTGATGCTGAAGCACTTTTCGGCACCAGCAGGATCTAGCCAGCATGACTTTGCAAACGGCAAACGAATCAATATCTACAAGTCTGTCGGGGACAGAGCACAGAAAGAGCCGAAGAAGTCAGTGTTCGCGATTGGTTGGAGTCTGATCCAGCAATCGGTTAGTCAAACGCATGAAAGGTAAGACGATGCCCGCTGCCGACGTTCTGTGACATTCAGAGGGGCTGCCGATGAGGATTTCGGGGTTCGTGTGGGGGAGTGAACAAGAGGGAGATTGAGTAATGCGTTGTTTTGATTGCGAACAGAACACTGACGAGTGGTACGCGTTGCGTCTCGGCAAGCCAACGGCGTCACGTTTCGATAAGATCATTACGCCGGCCAAGGGGACTTACTCATCGGCGTCGTCGGGATTGATTGCGTCGTTGATCGCAGAGCAGTTGCCGGGTTACGAACGGCCATTCCTGTCGAACTGGGTGGAACGTGGTCATGAGATGGAGCCACGTGCTCGGGCTCAATACATCTTCGAGACAGATTTCGACGTCACTGAGGTCGGTTTCGTGATGCGTGATGATCGTGACGACGTTGGTTGTTCTCCTGACTCACTCGTGCAGGACGGGACGGAGCAAGGTTTGCTTGAGATCAAGTGCCCGAAAGCGGAGACGTTGATTGAGTACCATCTGGGGGAAGGACTTCCGCGTGAGTACAAGTCCCAGGTCCAAGGCCAGATGTGGGTGACTGATTTGCCGTGGTGTGATTTCTATGCGTGGCATCCGGAACTTGCACCGTATGTATTCCGAGTGGAACGTGACGACGTATTCATCGCGAAGTTGGAGCTGTGCGTGTACAGGTTCCTTAAACAGTACACCAAAGCCAAAGAGCTGATTAAGGGAGTGTAAGCGTGACAAGGAAGAAGCAGCCGACCAGGTTTATTGAAGACTTCGAAGTCAAGAAGTTGAAGCCGCACAAGAACAATCAGTACCTGTATCAAGACTTTCCGGACGATGATTTACTCGGCAGTATCGAGCGATCAGGGATCAAAACGCCGCTGGTGATTGACGGGAAGACAAAGGTTATCATCAGTGGACATCGGCGTTGGGCAGCAGCAAAAAAACTGGGACTTACTCATGTTTCGATCGTGGCTCATTACGGGCTGTTTGAAGACGAAATCCTGATGATGCTTGTCGACCTGAATCACCAGCGGGAACGCACGGTTGAGATGAAGATGCGGGAAGCAGCGTTGGTTAAGTCCGCTGAAAGTAAACGACGTGCTCGCCTGAAGAAGGAAGCTAACGCAGACGGCAAGGAACCCCCAGAGTTCGAAGGCACAACATCACAGGTCGCGGCGAGCAAAACTGGATTGTCAACAGCGCAGGTTGACCGGTCGGTGACGGTAGTCAAGGAGATGGACAAGGCTGAAGAGGCAGGAGATGCCGGACGACTTACGAAGCTGAAGGGCGCCGCAAGTAAATCGATCGGCGCTGCATCAGAGGCCGCAAAGCCAGCACCGAAGAAGAAGAAGGCCGCTCGGGTTGACCCGTACAATGTTGATCACGCTTCACTAACAACATTGCTGAAGTCTGCATTGGGTAAACTCAATGGAGCAAAGGCGGACTTGGAGAAGGCCACTAGGGTCAGCGGCGGTCCTGGGGTGTACTCAACGGGCTCCCTCAAGCCGTTGGTGAAGATCATTGAAGTTACTGAGGCGTGGCAGCGTGACCTGAAATGAGGTGGCGAGGATGACGGATTTCGCAGCGTGGGACGCTATTCAGGATCGCGCTAAAAAAGCAACTCTGTTTAACTTCCAAAGCGTTGATTGTTTGGCAGCGGCGGCGCCCACTGGATTCGGTAAGACTCGGCTCGGCGCGAACCTGATGCACTACATGAATTCGAAGGGGTGTCAGTGGATCTGGTACACGCATCGCAAGACGTTACTGAAGCAGACCGCGGATGCCTTCGAGGAACGTGGCTTAGATTTCGGCCTTCGTGCATCGGGTTACGAAGACCGGATCAACCTGTCGAAGCCAGGTCAGATTGCAATGATCCAGAGCGAGAAGTCCGCGATTACAAATAAGAAGCCGACTCGTGATTACCACGCTGCGAAATTCGTAGTGATTGACGAAGCGCACGCGAATAAGACTGGCTTTGCTGACACGCTGATTCAGCATCACTTGAGTCAAGGTGCGAAGGTGCTGCTGTTGACTGCAACGCCAGTCGGGCTGGCTCATGCAGAGCGTCTCATCATTCTCGCACACCTATCAGAACTGCGTGATATCGAGGCGTTGCTTGAGGCGATCCCGTACACGGTGCCGACGCAGGACATGAAGCATGTCAAGAAGGTGGCCAGCGGCGACTACTCAGCGACAGGACAAACGCAGCATTACACCAGCCAGCAGGTCGTAGGCAACATTCTGGAGCACTACCACCGACTACAGGACAAACACTTCGCTTTGATGGGCGGCGCACCATGCCTTGGGTTTGCTCCGTGCGTTGCATCGTCGATGACAATGACGGATCAGTTTTGCGATGCAGGCGTGAAGGCGGCTCACATAGATGGTGAAGACGTCTACCTTGGTGAGCACGACCTCGATGGCGAGCGGATTGTTTATCGGTCTGATCAGAAGATGCGTCAGTACGTGTTTGATGAGTTTGAAGCAAAGCGGATCAAAGTCATCTGGAATCGTTTTGTGATGAGGGAAGGCGTTGACTTGCCGTGCATTGGTCACCTCATCGTCGCCGCCAAGGTCGGTACTCCAGAGACGTGGGTGCAGATGATCGGTCGAGGGTTGCGGTGCCATCCGTCATTGACTCACATTTGTATACAGGACCACGGGGGAAATTGTAATCGTGTTGGCTTGGGCGACCCGAATCAGGATCGTGATTGGGAGCTGACAGACACGAACAAGTCGCTCGTGGCAGATGCGAAAGAAGAACGCAAGGCAGACAAAGAGGACTTGCTGAAGTCGTGCCCGAATCAGAAGTGCGCGAGAGTCTTTCTTACATCGAAATGGAAAGACAACGGCTACAAGTGTCCGGCGTGCGGAAAGAGGTCAGTCAAACCGGTTGAGATCATTATTGAGCAGGACGGCACGCTGACGAAGTTCTATCCGAAGTCGACTGCTCGGAAGAATATCCCGGAGTGCCAAGCGGGTTTCTCGAAGATTTATTGGGCGATGCGGAATTCTGGGCATGACCCCTCATTCAATCAGGTTGCCGGTGCTTGGAAGCAGCAGTATCCCGGCTACGAGATTTGCAAGGAGACTGGGCGGGCACGGAATCGGGAGACCCGCGAAGTAACAGAGCTGTACTATTGCCCGAATAAGCCTGATTTGTGGAATCTTACGATTCAACAAGTTGGTTCTGCTGACATGAAATGGCCGAACAAGGGGGGAGACTGATGAACGCTACGAAAGATCGTGATGTGATTATTGCATTGCTGGCGATCGGAGCTGCGATGGCCGATCCGAAGATTGCAGCCGAGTTGGATTTAGCCGGAGTTCCAAAGAAGAACGATACGGTGCGACGTCTGGCTAATGCGGTGAGAGTGTTGCAGGGTCAATCGGTGCCTGGTTCTCCCGAGGCGTTCAAGGCGAAACAGGACTTAGCTCAGATACTCGCCAAACTCGGAATCACACTGAAGAAGGACGTGAAGCTGAAGCATCAGATACTTGACGCTGCAAACGAGTGGGGCGTTGCCGCTCGTGCGGTCCGTTGGGCAAAGAAGACGTTCGAGAAGTTCCTGATACCAAAAGGCAGTCGCAGCGAGGTGATTGCCATCTTCCGAGAGCAAGGGTTTGACGATGTCGACCGCGTATTCAAGGAGAGTGAATGACGATCGGGAAGCGTGGCGAAGTTCCATGCTCCTGGAGTGCATGTATTGCGGCCGCGCTGAGCTGGGGTCGGCATGGCTCGAAGTCCACGAGATGGAACGCAAGGGGCAGGCAGCGGGGCGATGGGGCACGCGGTGCAACTACCTGTTGCTGTGCCCGTTTTGTCACGACAAGCACTTCGCGAACATGGATCATTCGCGGCAACTGGCAGTTAAGCTGATCAACGATCCAGAGCACTTCGACCTCGATGAATGGTTGTTGATTTACGATCCGACACTGAGAGCACCAGAGCGCGTAACTTTGGGAGACATCATGGAACACTTACAGATGACAGAGGGTTGATATGAGTGACGGAACAGTTGAAGGCAAAGTGCATTTCATTGACACGACGAAGACGTTCGGAACGAAAGGATTCCGCAAACGAACGGTGGTGCTGGAGCAGGACAGCGGAAACTTCACCAACTACATTCCAGTCGAGTTCATTCAGGACGCCTGTGACAGTGTCGACGGGATGCTGATGGGTGATCAAGTTGCAATCACGTTCGTGCTGACTGGCCGTAAGTGGCAGAAGGACGCAGGCAGCGAACTGAGGTACTTCCTGAACGCTCAGGCTTCATCGTGGCGTTCGTTGACGGGAGCGGCACCACCGAAAGAGACGCAGCAGCAGTTGTCCGAGCCCGCGTCAGCACCAGAAGGTTTTAATGAAGACGATGTGCAGTTCTGATGCAGTTGCAAATGCACGGTAACGAGACGGAGTGTGGTGCGATGGTGCATCACCTGCGGAGGGCAGACCCGGAAACGGATGTCCGGGTTTGCCCGATCGAATTCTCAGAGCCGATTACCGGAACGCCTGATGAATGGACGCTGGTCGCGACGGTCAGTATCGAGCTGGGCGTACGCTGTTTGAATTGGGCGACTCGTACCGGCTGTGTCTGTCAGATCAGGAACTGGCCAATTTATCCGAGGTGAGCAAATGGGTGTTATTCGAGACTGGGCACGATGTTGCTCGTGCGGTGAGCGTGCCTTGATCAGTAAGAAGTTATGGAATCGAGCAGCTCGACCACGATGCGGTGGATGCGGCGGACCGATGGAGCAATCAGAGGCATCAAGGAAGGGTGACGCCACTCACAACGACAAACGGAAGGGGTTGAAAGAACAACGAAAGAACAACGACAGGGGTGATTGTGATTCTTAAAACTGCCCGCATCTTCGTTACTGATCATGCAATCGAGAGATATCGCGAGAGGCTTGGAGTCAACTTGGCACCTGAAGCGTTGCAGGACTTGTGCCGCAAAGCCAAGCGAGTCGCAATCAGTGTCCGGCGTAGATACCGATTGAGGTGGAGCGGCCCCGACAATCAACGAGCTACCTGGTTACGCTACAAGGACGCGTTCCTTTTATTGCGTTCAGATCGGGATCATGATGACTGCTACAAGCTGGTGACAGTGTTGTCGGTTGTCTCGACTGGCAAGGAAGCAAAACTTCGTCGCAAGGCTTTAGACGCGGCAGGCAGGAAACGGAAACGATAACGCCCCGGCAATAACCGGGCGGCGACGGACAGTCCGGCCATTCAGGAAACGCGACGTTCGCCGCTCCGGTGCATTTTATTGGTATCCGTCTTGTGAGTGGAAACGATGGACATTCAACGATTGCGAAACCTGACAACGGGCCGATTACACACCGAGATGGGGCACCTTTACGAAGACCTCAGAACGATCACGGGCGAAGAAGGGTTGATGACGCACATGCTGCCCCGTGCGATGCGAGCGGTGGAACCGTGGTTGCGTGAACACGTTACCGATCCGAGATTCTGGGACGACAAACACGACACAACGCATACGGGCGAAGTCGAGTTGCCCGTATTAACGGACGAAGACCGGGCTGCAACCGCTGGACGACAAGATTTATCAGGACCGGGAAATGGCGAAGATGCTGCGAGACCAGTGGTTCAACGGCTTTTTATTCCGCTGCGTTCGGAGTATTACGAGGCATTCGTTGCCGGGACGAAGACAGTGGAATACCGCAAGTATGGGCCGAGATGGAATGAGAAAACCTGCCTCGTCGGTCGCGGCGTGACGATCAGTAACGGTTACGGAAAACAAAACCGCAGGACGGGCGTGATTGTTTCATTTACTAAGGAACACGTTGATTCTGAGGCGTGGATTGCGTGTTACGGCGAACCGGGAACCGCAGCGTGCATCGGAATCAAATTGGACGAAACGCTGGCGAGGTACATCGTTGACACTTCTACGGGTGACGCCAGATACGCTGAGTCCTCAGCCTGAACACATAACGCCATTGATCAGCCGGGTGCCGCCGGTGACGTTGATTACAGAAAGCGGCTGGACGGCAACTCCGGTGCATTGTTTTGTTATCGGGATTTGTTCAATGAGCGGCGGGCATTTTGATTACGCACAGTACCGACTCAATGACATTGCCTCGTCGATTGACGAGTTGATTGCCAGCAATGACGACACGTCGCGGAACGAGTACGGAGACACACGGGGCGCAGGGCACAGCGTTGAAACGATAGAGCGATTTAAGGAAGCATCGGCAACACTTCGCAGGGCGGAAGCAATGGCACAGCGAGTTGATTGGCTGGTGTCCGGGGATGATGGCGAGGAGTCATTCCATTCCCGCTGGGAGAAGGAAGTGCCAGGCGGCCATTCCAGATAACGTTGGCCATAACCGAGCCGGAGAAAACGACGATGAGTAACGACAAGACAGCGCCGACGGCTTCGGTTCATGGCAGTTGTTCTACGGCCTTTGCAGAATCGCTCAGAGCGATGATTGCCGAGTCCAAGCAGTACGATTCGTGCATGTCCGTGGCCGTGTCGGAAGAAGGCGTTTCGGTCGAGCTGTTGTTGGACACCAGCATTGACACCTATTCCGAATGGATCGAAGGCGAGGGTGCCGACATCGGATTGATACGATGCCAAGAAACGAAACGTGTCGTTGGTGTGACTCTGCCATTGTTGCGGCGGAATCTGTGTGTGCATCACGACGGACCCATCCGAATCAACGCGGGCTTTCGCAAGGGTGAGTGTCCGTAGAACGCCACGGTTCAACAACTGTGCCAGTGGCACGACTCGTTGCGGCAAGCACTTGAGTGAGCGAATGGCGCGACCGGGCATCGAGGTCTGTAAGAAGTGCCAGAAGAGTCAACAATGGTGGCAAGCGAAATGATCACGTTACTTTGCAGGCGACACAAACAAAGAGAGCCACGTGACCTGGTAATCACGTGGCTCTTTTTCGTTGGTTGGGTTACTGGCAGTCAGGGCATTGTGCTGGACCTTCAGCGCCCCCAACGTGTTTCCGGTCCATCAGTAGCCGAGTGCTATCACAGCATTCACACGTACGGAGACGTGAGACGTGAGAGCCGGGGATGTTCTGGAGCTGCCATTCCGTGGCAAACGGGCAGAGTCGAGGTGGTGGTTTCATGAGGCTCGGTTTCATGTGCATCAGGATCATGCAAGCACCGAGCCCGATGAAGTAGGGAGTGACGAAAAGGATTGAGTCGATCATTCGTTACCTCGCTTTGCGTTGGATGATATTCGAGTCGTCCTGGAGCGAGAGGCACCAAGCGGTGATTGCTGATGGCGTGCCGGCAAAAAGCAGTTCGGCGTCGTCGTAGATTTCGTAGACCAAGAGGCTTCCGTCCCTCCGAACGTAGTCCAGCCCCATAGCGTCAATGTTCTGGAATGGGCTCATGTCAGCGTTGTACTGTGGCATCGTGATTTTCTCCGTGTTGTGAGAGTGAGTTCGCATCCTTGCCAGCCATCTGGCGATCACATCTTTTCGAGCGCTTCCTGTACCTGTGGAGTAATGTATCCCCGCGCCGATCCCGTTTTGACCGGACTAAGGAACCCTTTCTTCCGCAGCGCTCGAATGTGACCGTGAACGCCGTTAGCGGTGCGGATGCCGGTGACCAAACAGAGATCCTGAATGGAGGGCGAGCGAAAGTGTGTTCGCCAGTAGTCGTTGATCGTGTGCAAGACAAACGTCTGGCGATCTGTCAGCAGGTCGTAGTTGAGACTCATAATTCCCCCGTGATTGGTTTAGGCCAAATTGGCTGATTCATGTAGTTCTATGTCGCGTTCCGTGCAGCCGATGAAGGCGTTTGTGTCGTCGTTCAGATGCTGCTCTCAGAGTGCAACCTTAGCACCGACATCATCAAACACGATCGCGCGCGGAATCAGGAGCAGTTCAGAAGCGTCGTCCTGCCCGACGTTAATGGGTCCGCCGCGAAAGTATTCGCAGACTTCGGCGCGCGTTCCGTTAATGGCCAGACTGTAGTTGTGGTCGCGGTTCGCATAATCAAACTCAATCGTCACCTCGCGCATCTTCACCGGATCGTCGGAGGCCATATCGGAAGCTATCCGGGCGGCCCGCGCTTCTGTGTATTCGCAGAACTGCCCGACCGTCCCAATATGTTTGGTGACCGGATCGTATTGCCGCACCGAGAAGGCGCGCTTTCCGTTCGGCGGTTTCTCCGATGTTAGGAAAAAAATACCGCCGTCGCCCTGATGGATGCCGGGCAGAATTCTGCATTGAAAAAACGACATTGTATCCGCATCGAACCAGTGTGAACCGTCTGCGATCATCTCGTTTCTAATGTCGCTGATCGTGTATCGCGTTCGCGCGTCATCCATTGTTGTGCTCGTGCTCATTCGGAAGTCTCCTGTAGTTCGATGTTACGTTCCGTGCAGGCGATGAAAGCCTGACTGTCAGCTTCGAGGTGTTGTTCGAGTGCTTCGTCTTCCGAGTCAGCCTCGTACTCGAACAGGCACGTGTCAGTAATGTGGTACTTCCGGCATTGGCGGTGTTCGTGGAGTTTCTTAGCAAACAGAGACTGCATTGTGGCTTCCTCAGTAAGAGCAAATTCGACGGCGGGTGCGTTCGACGCGAGTGGCGGATGCCAGTTTCAGTGCGGACAATTCGATGAACGTCCAGATGGCGTCCCATTTCTCAAAGGCTTCGATCGAGCCGTTCGGGCAGACAGGTGAGTACCGTTCTTTCAGCCAGCCCAGGTAGATTCGGTACTCGGCGACGTAGTGCGGCTGGTTCTGCAATTCTCGTCGGTGGATTGCCCGCACATTGAGACGTTCGGTCTCAGTCTGGCATTCGGCAAGTCGTCGTTGCAGGTAGTGGTCGTGCATCGTCGTGTCTCCTAATTCAGTTGGTGGGGAACTCATGAACTCGTCGCCAGACAGGTTGCCGGGCGACGTGCCGATGGGCTCCGCTACCACTTCGCCCATTCTGGGAGTTCCTGGTAGATGCGTTCGCAGATGCTCTCGTACATCAATGCGGGATTGATATCTCCCCGTTCGCGACATGCCATTGCAGCGGATTTGTTGGTCACATAACCCTTGATTCCGCTCAATGCCTCTAGTCTTCCATTTGGTCCGATTCGCTCGAATCCTTTGACGTCTGCCATCAGTTCGTCTGGCCACAATTCCCGCGACTGTCGTAGCGGGCGAACCTGTGAGCATCCTGCCCAATTCCAAAACGCCATTAAATCCTGTTTGTCACATCCGTCTGGGTTTCCGGCAATGTGCCGAGCCTCTTCGACGTCGATGGTCGCATGTGGTGATTTCAGCATTTCAAATGCTCCTAATCAGGTTGGGATTGTTTGGTTAGTCTCGTAGTCGATTACATGTCCGTGACGTATACGTCAGCGTTGCAATTGCTCTGGCATCGCGGATCATCAGTCGGGCCGTAGATGGAATGCAGTGACGAGCCAGGTGCGTTGGACACCGCCAATGTTGGGCGACGACCAAAATGCCGAATGCCCAATTTAATGGCACCTCGCAACGCGGCGACCTCCCGATTGTCCGCGAAAACGTTGCATGCGCTGTCGCTGTTGGACCGTCGTTCAACTCGGTATTTCGTTTTCAGCATTTCAAATACTCCTAATCAGGTTGGGATTAAGTGCCGTGCAAGATTCGCATAGCGGGAAGTCAGATTTACTTGTACGTCAGAAAGTCTGTCAGACACGCGTACTCGGCCTCGCTCAGGTCAAACTCGATCCCGTCTCTAATCAGGACCACTGAGCGATCCGAGTAGCCTCCTTGGGATTTGCAGCCTGCTTGGTCTGATTGCTGGCACTTGCCAGCCGCCTCGATTGTGCGGTGTTTGTGACCGCAGCCGCCGCGAACTGAACCGTGTGTCGTGTAGTGAGCAGTAGTCATCTTGCGTTCCCTTGCTTGATCTGTTACTTAGTCGAGGAGTTGAATCCTACGGTAGTAATCGTGGATGCACGACCACAATCCACTGGCATTCCGCCCGGATGTGGAACTTTAATCACCTTCGGGACGGTTGTACTCATTATTGGGCACATGAGCTGAGAGGCTCTAGGATGCTCTCTAACGCGTCCGAGGGCAAAGATGACAACTCTATCGCGTAAATCGGGCTTAAATCGCCTGTGAGGCAGCAAATCGACAGGGGAAGGGGAGAAGCGGAATGCCGTATTGGCTGGGAGAACGGGAAGAATCGATCACGGTCAAGCTTGCCGCTGGAATCCGGTGGAAGCTGAGCACGGACGAAAAGCTGGCATTGGTCGCGGCGTGGAAAGCCGAGAACCGTGCCGAATACTTCAACGCGACCCACGAACTCGTAAAGCTCCGTCTTGAGTACCAGAGCAACGGCGACAAGTACGCGGACGCCAAAGCACATGCGACCGTAGCGGCCTACCTGAGCGCCCGATGGGATATCTGGCAGAACTGCATGGATCGAGCAATGAGACCGCCGATGCTGGGATCTCCCGCGATGCTGGATGCTCACAGCCTCGTCAACCACGTCCTGGCCATCGCAAGCCGACGCAACGCTCATCTCCAGACATACGCCGAGGAACTCCATGCCGAGTACGAGCAACTGGATAACCATCACGAGTACATCGAGCCCACCTACACTGTACTCACCAAGCCCAATGACGTGGCATCAGCACTGGATGCAGCCATACGCACGATGGACAGCGAGAGAGAGCACAGCACGAGAGACAAGAGACAGGCAGAGCACTCTTACCTTCTAAGACTCAAGAACATAGCACACGCACTACAGAGACTCGTAAGCGAGCACACAGACACTTGGGACACCGCTCTCAAGAGGACCAAGGCAAGACTTGATACCGAAATCCGTAGGGTAGATGGGCTCGCACACAAAAT
>TARA_R110000824_G_scaffold24090_4_pt1 | contig 14331 bp, 19 predicted proteins | sample TARA_R110000824 | Tara Oceans TARA_R110000824 (sample SAMEA4397747) | marine metagenome | biome: Polar Biome; feature: [MES] marine water layer (ENVO:01000295) within the mesopelagic zone...; material: water (ENVO:00002006), including particulate matter (ENVO:01000060) such as...... | reverse complement strand
CCGGTTCTTTTCCGGTGGCGGCTAAGCCGCCTTTCCATCGCGAGCCAAAAGAACCGGCCTCCGCCATCCTCCGCTGCGCTCCGGCCCTGCCGCTTCGCGTCCGGGTGCAGGTCAGCCCCGCCCGCCGTCTTTCGTCGCCATGAAGGCCGCGGCGGTCGCGGTCACCCGACGAAGGAGCATCCCATGTTCACCGATCCCAACAACACCGACGACGAGCCGCACCACAGCGCATCTCCCACCGACGCGATCTGCACCGAATTGAAACTGCACGGCTATCGCCATTCCGAGAACGATCCCGACCCGCGCGATGTCCCCGAAGACAACCGGATCACCGGCGCAGTCGCCGATATCTTCGACGCCCTAGTCGCGACAATGGCGGACACCAGCCTCGATCACGATCTTGATGAATTGCTCTGGTCAACCGTCAACATGTTCCACCGTGCCACCGACCGGATCGAACGCAAGCTCGACGATAATGAACAGGCGCAGAAGCGCGGCCAACGCGAACAGGACGGCTCCGAGGTCAAGGCCGTGCAGCTCGAACATCTGATCTCGGTCGGCCAATCCCTGCTCGAACGCCGCGACTGCATGGAGGTCTTCCGCGACAGTGCTGCCGAACATCATCTGAAACTTACCGGCTCACCCTGGTCGCCGCGGTCCGGATCGCGGGTCAACCACCGCCATCTTACCTCGGCAATGATCGACAGCCGGGACTTCCTCGCCGCGAAGAAGCACGCCGATACCGAAGTGCATCTGCCCACAGGTACAAAGATTGCCTTCACCGGCGGCATGGACTTCAACGATCACCAGCTAATCTGGGAGACGCTCGACAAGGTTCACGCCAAGCATCCGGACATGGTCCTGCTGCACGGTGGCTCGCCAAAGGGCGCTGAACTGATCGCTGCCAAATGGGCAGACAACCGCAAAGTGGCGCAGGTCGCCTTCAAGCCCGACTGGACACGCCATGCCAAGGCGGCACCGTTCAAGCGCAACGATACGATCCTCGACGTCTTGCCGATCGGGGTCATCGTCTTTCCCGGCACCGGTATCCAGGATAATTTCGCCGACAAAGCTAGGAAGCTCGGCATCAAAGCCTATGATTTCCGCACGAAAGGCGGCGCGTGAGCGCCGTCCGATCTTCCACGATCAAGCAACCGAATTGCAGGACGGTTGTCACGGCAGCGCAGATATCTGCGCTGCCAATTTACTGTGCTTTCTGCTATAAGCTAATTGCGTCAAGGTGGTGGTGGAAGGCGCGACCGTTCATCGTTTTTGCACGGAGTGACTCACCATGATCTTCCTCAATATTCTCCTCGTCGTCGGCGCAATTGGCTTTCTCTGCTGGCTTGTGTTCACGCTCGCCGTTTATGCACTGCCACTCTTCATCGGCGTTACGGTCGGTCTGTGGGCGCACGATAGCGGTGCGGGCATAGTTGGTGGTTTAGCCATCGGCGTACTTGCGGCGGGCGCAACAGCCATTCTCGGCCAACTCATCTTCGCCTTCGCCCGCCCGCTCTGGCTTCGCCTCGTCGTCGCGGTACTATTCGCAGGACTAGCGGCAGTGGCTGGCTACGCCGCCACTCACGGGATCGCAAAACACCTCATGCCGTCCGAAGGCTGGCAGATGGCGTTCTCCATTTTCGGTGCGATCGCTGTCGGAATGACTGCTCTGTTTCGGATGGCGGGCGCGGCCCCACCCGAGCCGGGCATGGAACGTACGAGCGACGCTTAGTCACCGTGGATGGCCGGAATGGGGATAGTTGTGGCTGTCCATCCGGATCTTCGCTGCCTCATCGTGAGCGGATGCACGGCGACGGGATGGATCTCATCCTCGGTTCGAGCGAAACTCACCCATGTCGTAGGTCTACGGGTCGGAACCGAAGGCGCTGGACGTTCTGGGACCGCGATGGCCGGGCTCTCGTAATTCTGGCGGAATGGCTCACGAGACGTCGCATCGTGCCTGCGTATTCATGAAACGGATTTGACCGTTGTGAAGCCGGACTGTCTCGGTATCATCGGTTTCCAAATTCTCCGTGAGCTATCTCTGTTGGGATCGACCGCTCCAAACGGCCTCTTCAATGGGCTGATCTGGCCGAAGGACGGCTTCACCTCGACCGCCTATGGCTCAACGGTGCCGGTCCACTTTCTTCCCCTGTCGGCTACGCCGTCATTCCTCGCGAAACCAAGAAAGTCTCCCGTCACCATCCTCCACCATGTTTCGGCCCTACGGGTGAGCCGTCGGTCGCCTCCGGCCTCTCGATCGCCATCGAGGCCGCAATGGTGCGGGCTCGGACACAGAGCAAACGGAGAAATATCATGGCAACCATCGGCACCTTCAAAAAGTCCGGCAACGAATACACCGGCGAAATCGTCACCCTGAACGTCCAGGCCAAGAACGTCCGCATCGTCCCCGAAACCAGCCAGACCAGCGAGAACGCTCCCAGCCACCGCGTCCTGGTCGGCCGCGCCGAAATCGGTGCCGCCTGGTCGAAGACCTCCAACGAGGGTCGCGACTATCTCGGCCTCAAGCTGGACGATCCGAGCTTCACCGCTCCGATCTACGCCAACCTCTTCGACGACGAGGACGAAGGCTTCAGCCTTATCTGGTCCCGACCCAACCGCCGCAACAGCGACTGAGCGGCCACCGCGACGCCCCGCCCGGACATTCCGGGCGGGGCCGTTTCGCATTATTTGGATGACCGCTTCAAGCTCTTTGCAGTAGTCCTGCCCATCGCCTACTTTCTGAATTGACAAGAGAAGATTGGATGATGGTGTGCCGAACGACAAATATTTTAGCTTCGACGCCCTTTTAGCCAAGGAAGTCGAAGGAGAGGACTATCGAATCGAGCTGTTAAACCGGGGTTCCGATAACTTGATTATGGCGCCGCACGGCGGGAAAATTGAACCTGGGACGTCTGAGATCGCGCGAAGCATCGCTTCCGATGACCTGTCTTTCTATCTTTTCGAGGGAATTAGACCGGGATTACATCACCACGAACTTCACGTGACATCCCACAGATACGATGAGCCTCAAGCTATTGTAGCCGCGGGTAGATCGACACGAGTGCTGGCAATACATGGGCGTGCGGACAAAGATGACACTCAAACTATTTGGATCGGCGGCAGTGATACTTCGGCTCATGAGGTAATCTTGTATCGCCTCAAGTCCGCCGGGTTCAAATGTCAGGTTCAGAAAGGGGAGCTTGCAGGAATTCACCAAAATAATATCTGTAATCGAGGTAGTAGCGCAAAGGGTGTACAGCTTGAAATTTCAAGATCGCTTAGGAACGAGCTCCTTAACAACGACGATCAGCTCGACAGCCTCTCAAGAGAATTAAGGCAATCTTTGTCGGAACTGACGTGAAAAACAGCTGCGTTATCCCGCTCGGCAGTACTTCAACATTACCAGACCAAACTCAGCCGTCTTCGCCGTCCGGCAGCACCAGTTCGATGTGCCCCACATCGAGCGCCTGAGCCAACTCGTACAGTGTGATTACAGTCGGATTGCGCTTACCCCGCTCAAGGCTGCTGAGATATTGCTGGCTGAAGCCCGAACGTTCTTCCACCTGCTCCTGCGTCAGGCCTTTTTCCCGACGCAGGCGGGCGAAATTCCGGCCAACCAATTTGCGCATATCCATGCACAAACGGATCGCAGTTTACATACTATAAGTTTATCAACTATAATATGTATTCTCTTGGGCGGATAGCGTTGGGCTGTGATTACATCGCCGAACCCTCGGCTGATACGATGCCGCAATGCCATCACCTGATGCCACGCGAGGCCCTTCCGATTTCCTCCGAGGCAGATACGCTTAAAAGACGCCCAAGGAAGCGTTAGTTTGGAGGACGGGGTATCAGGGTGACGGACAAGAGATTTCTCGATGAGCCGCCAGAGAGCGTGGCGCTAACAGACTATGATCGCGCGCATGCAAAACTGTACATGCGTCTGCTGGACGCCGCCGCTGATGGTGCGGACTGGCGCGAGGTTGTGCTCGTTCTGTTTGAAATCAACCCTGACCATGATCCTAACCGAGCTCGCCACACCTACGATACTCATCTTGCGCGTGCCCGCTGGATGACCGAGCAAGGCTATCGCCAACTCCTTCGAGGTCCCAGTCACTGAAAAAGGGCGATGCCGCTCCGGCATCGCTCGTTGTCGTTCGATAGGCTTCCGCAGACGCCTCCAACGTTTGAATATCAAAACTACACTTGATTGCGAGTCTGGAGGAAACCGATGTCTCTCGACCCATCACGATGGCGCTCGTCTGCTGAGTACGACTACGTTGAGGCACTGGAAGCGCCAGACCTCGCCTGGGAATGGCTCCGCCGCAATGCGGGCTATCAGGACGACTATGCGAAGAGATTGCCCCCTCAGCGACTGACGCAGCACGTGCGTCGGCGCTGGGGGTTACGATTTCCCGATCAATCCTCGTCAGGACGCTTTGGAGGCTATCGTCTATTGGGAACCCGACACTGATCCCGGAACAGTTATTCTGACTGCTGCGCCGCCGCTGGCAAACATGCCCGCGACAATTCTCTCAAAGGTCGATCCACGCGCCACGCGAGCCGACCCCGATGGCACAAGTCTCATTCTGAGAACCAGCGAGGTTACTTTCCGCCTGCTGCTTCTCGACGAGACCCTGCAAGACGAGCCGCTCGCCGCTGTCGTGCCCCTTGATACAATCGGACTTGATCGCATCGAAGCGCTTGCACGCTTCTGGCAAACATTAAACGATCGGCCGCCGAGCTTGGATACGCGGCTGACCGCGCAACGTCGGCGGCGGTTGCGGAAGATGTTGCAAGCGGTCGACGGGCATTTGGACGGGGCAACCTATCGGCAAATCGCCAATACCCTCCACGGGACATCCCGCGTCGCCGCTGATCCTTGGAAAACATCCACATTGCGAGATAGCACAATCGGCCTCGTCAAAGATGGCCGTGCCTTGATAAAAGGCGGCTATCGCAGGCTCTTGCGACATCGTCGCCGTCAATAACGCTCCCAAATAGCGACGATTTGAATGCCCCAAACCCACATGCGCGCAATCGTGAGAATGCTAAGTCTTGCCGTGGGGGTGGGATTTTAGCCCTCGTTACTTCCCCATCCCCTTCCGCGGAATTGCTTCTCCATTGTGGCCGTGATCCGCCGCTCTTCACCAGCGGCCTCATTGAACCCACGGAGGCTCGATCATGTCCGCCAATGCTGCCCAGTTACCGCCACGCTATCTCAGAACCCCGGAAGCGGCGCACTTTCTCAGCCTGTCCGGGCGCACGCTCGAGAAGCACCGCACCTACGGCACCGGCCCCGCTTACCGCAAACTTGGCGGCCGCGTCGTCTATTCTATCGAAGACCTGCAAGCTTGGGCCGATCGCGGAGCGGTCACCTCGACCTCCGATCCCCGCGGATCAGTCCGTCCCGCCAAACGCCATGACGATGCGTCGCTCTCACCGAACGACGGCGAGCCGCGCTGAGCGCTTTCATGTTGCGCAAGTCACAATCCATATCTGAGCGTGCTCAGCTCGAGCTCTTCACCGCCTCCAGCAGCGACCCTGCCCCGCGCGATGCGCAGGATTTGATGGCCTATCCGTTCTTCAGCCTGTCCAAATCCCACCGCACCCGTCCGATCGACTATGACGTCGCGGGCGTCCTCATCCGCGTCGAAGCGGTCGCTGAGCACGGGATGGCGACGATCTGGGACGCGGATATTCTGATCTGGGCGGCCAGCCAACTCGTCGAAGCCCGCGACGCCGGGTTGCGCACCTCACGGCTGATGGCCGCAACGCCATACGAGATCCTGACTTTCATTGGACGCGGTGTCAGCTCACGCGATTATCAGCGCCTCAAGGCGGCGCTCGACCGCCTGCAATCGACCACCGTCGCAACGACGATCCGCCAACCCGCGTCAGGGCGGCGTCATCGGTTCTCCTGGATCAACGAATGGGTCGAGCGGACTGACCATCGCGGCAAGCCTGCTGGGGTCGAGCTGATCGTGCCAGACTGGTTCTATCGCGCGGTGCTCGACGATGCGCTGATACTGACCATCGACCGCGCTTACTTCTCCCTCACAGGAGGGTTTGACCGCTGGGTCTATCGCGTGGTGCGTAAGCACGGCGGACGACAACGAAACGGTTGGCGGTTCGAGTTCCGCCATCTCTATCTGAAGTCGGGAAGCCTCTCTCCGTTCAAACGGTTCGCGTTCGAATTACGCGATATCGTCCGCCGTCAGCCATTGCCCGGCTATGTCCTGTCGATCGAAGTCGAGATTGGCGGCAAAACTTGGCTCGCCTTCGAGCCTGCAGTCTGTGGACAGATTGTGGACGGCCTCGTGCTATCGGGAACCCGGTCTATCGTGCCATCAGGAACCGGAGTGTCGTGCTATCGGGAACCGAAACCGGCGCTAACATCCCGAACTAAAAGCGGAAATCGCGCCCTTAACTTAGAGTCTAACCCAGAATCTAACTCTTGTAGTGGGCGTGCGGCTGTGAACAACGCCGCGCCAGCAGACGACGTCAGAGACGATGACGCGGCTTCGGGAGCTGCATCATGAACCTGCAAGCAGCATTCCAAAAAAGTGCGCACCGCGCGCCGACCGACCGTCCATCCGACGTCCCTACACGTGTCGAATTGATCTGGATCGAGAAGCGAACCGAACACTGGATCCGCTTTGGCCAACAGGCCGGTGAGCGCATCATCGATCGCCGTCGGCGCATCGTCAGCTTCGCGCCCGGACAGATTTTTGCGTTTGTCCGCTGGGCATCGAACGACTACGGCACGGTCCTTTCTCGCATCGACATCCTTCGCGCCGCCCACCGCGGCGAGCCATATCAGACCCTTCCCTCCGTGCAGCCTGGCGGCGATGTTTTACTGGCCATCACGGGGTGGCCGAAGGTCGAACGGGTGCTGAAGATCATCGATGCGATCGAGAGGTCTGGCATTGATCTGATCGACGTCGCGCCCGACCATTGGCGGCACGTGCACAACCGGATGGCTGCACGCCAGACGCCGCGTACCTACACGCACATCCGCCATGCCGCTTGGCTTAAACGCCGGAGGGTGGGCCGATGACACGCCGCGCATGGTCACTTGTCGGTGCTGCGGCAATCGTAGGGATCGCGTTTCCGGCGTTCGTCGAAACGCCCGATACCCTCATCTGGAACGTCACGCCGTCCGCGCCTATCGGACTCTACGAAGTGCAACCCGTCGCGCAGCTTCAAAGGACCGATCTGGTCGTTCTCGAAGCGCCGCCAACGGTCGAAACCTTCCTCGCCGAGCGCGGGTATCTGCCGCCAAACATTCCCCTCCTGAAGCGCGTCGTCGGTCTGCCGGGACAGACCGTCTGCCGTATCGGTCGCATCGTCACGGTCAACGGCGCAGTAATGGGTGAAGCTCAAGAACGAGACAGTTTCGGGCGTCCGATGCCGGTCTGGAGCGGATGCAAGCGCATCGCTGCAGATGAAATTTTCCTCATGAACCGCAGCGTAGAGGCCAGCCTTGACGGTCGGTATTTCGGGCCGGTTCCCGCCCGATCGATCACAGGCTTGGCGGTCCCGCTGTGGACCGATGAAGACGGCACGGGCCGTTACCGCTGGCGCGCCAGAGCCCGATGAACGGCACGCCGAACCTCCCACCAACGCCAGATGAAAGGACACTCCCATGGCACATATCGGACATTTCACGCGCACCAAAGACGGCTATCGAGGCCAGCTGAAAACGCTCACGCTAGACGCCGAACTCACCCTCGTTCCGGCAGAGCAAACCGACGCCGAGAATGCGCCCGACTACCGCGTTCACATTGGCGCAGACGAGGAACCTCACGAAGTTGGCGCAGGTTGGAAACGCACCGGCGAAAAGGCCGGGGATTACGTTTCATTGGTGATCGATGATCCGGCTTTGCCGCATCCGATCCACGCCAACCTGTTCCACTCGGTGAGCGAGGAAGGCACCTATCTGCTGACCTGGAACCGGCCGCCCAAACGCCGCGAAAAAGGATAAGGCGGTGCGCAACGCCCATTGCCGCACGAGTGCCGGGCGTCATCAAACCGTCCGGTTCGTCGCCCTCTTTTTCCTTTCCGGTCTGCTCTCCGGTGCCGCCATGCCGTCCGTCACAGTCGCACAGCGGGCTTCGACCGACCGCCCGGTTACCGATCCGTATGCCGCGCATATTGCAGAGGCGTCGCAGAAATTCGGCATTCCCGAGCGCTGGATTCGCGCTGTCATGCAGGTCGAAAGCGCTGGCCGCGTGCGCGCCGTTTCCCATGCCGGTGCCATGGGCCTGATGCAGATCATGCCAGATACTTGGGCCGGACTGCGTGTTCGTCACCGTCTCGGGAGCGACCCCTTCGACCCGCACGATAACATCCTTGGCGGCACGGCGTACCTGCGCGAGATGTACGACCGGTTCGGTTCGCCCGGTTTCCTCGCGGCCTATAATGCCGGTCCAGGACGCTACGAAGACCATCTCGCAACCGGTCGGGCGCTGCCGCGTGAGACGCGCGCCTACATGGCCACGCTGCTGCCGATGATCGGTTTGGCATCATCCAATGACACGACGACGATCGTTCCCGCACCACCGGATTGGCGCGAAGCTCCGCTGTTCGTCGAACGCTTGAACAGCAGTTCGACGGCGTATCCCATGCAGGAAGAACGTAGGACGTCTGACATTCCGCCGACGCCGCCTGCGCGCAACGACGACGCGCAAAGCGAGCAACCGAAAAGCGTATTTATCGCACAATCACGCGATGAGAGGACACCATGATTACGAGATATGCATTTCGTACTTTCGGAAGCAGCAGCGCAGTACGGCGTGTGTTGAAGGGTAAGGTCAGCAATAGGGAGAGGGGATGGCAGGATAAAAGGCCGCGATGTGCGGCCATGTGCGGTTGTGGTTTTTCAAGGGCTTACAGGTCATCTCAGCGATGTGCGCAACTACTGCGCAGCCTTCGATTGTCCACATTTTTCTATGAATTCAATGCTTTTGCGCGATGTGCGGGATTGCCGTCATGAGCGAGGAGAATGAGTTCCACATCCGCCCCGTCCGCATCCGCTCTTCGTCAAGTCAGCGGGCGCGGCCCTTCATCGCCCAAGCCCTGGCGGCAACGCAAAAGGCGGGTGGGTCAGTTTCGCGCAGAGGCACAATCGGCTCCGGCAATCGCTCGCGCTTCGGGCGCGGTCAAAGGGCAAGCGTGCAGGCACATCGTCTCATCACGGCGCGCTCACGGGGCGTAATCGTCAAAACCCGCGTCGTGCGCAACAATGGGCGCAGCGCCCCGCTCGCTACGCATCTCACCTATCTGCGCCGCGAAGGCGTCACCCGTGATGGAGAAACGGCGCGTCTGTTCGGGCCAAACGGAGAGGAAATCGACGCCAAGGCATTCGCCGAACGCTGCGAGGATGACCGCCACCACTTCCGCTTCATCGTTTCACCGGATGACGCGCTGGAGATGACGGACCTCAGATCCTTTACCGCCGATCTAGCACAACAGATGGAGAAGGATCTCGGCACGACACTCGACTGGGTGGCTGTCGACCACTGGAACACCGAGCACCCACACATCCATCTCATCGTGCGTGGGGTTCAGGCCGATGGCGAAGACCTCGTCATTTCCCGCGACTATATCAGCGAAGGGATGCGTGATCGTGCGCGTGATTTCATCACGCTCGAACTTGGCCCGCGCACCGATCTCGACATCCGCAATGCCCTCGAACGGCAAATCGACAGCGAGCGCTGGACCTGTCTCGATCGCCAGCTTGCGCGCGAGGGCGATCGCCATGGCATCATTGATCTCGCACCACCTACCAACCGCCAGCCCGATGAATTTCACGCGCTCAAGGTCGGGCGTTTGCGCAAGCTCGAATCCCTCGGCCTCGCCGACCAGATCGGTCCCGGACAATGGGTGATGGACGAGACCGCCGAGACGACATTGCGTGAGCTCGGAGAGCGTGGCGATATCATCAAGCGCATCCATCGTGGACTGAAAGAGCGCGGCATCGAACGCGGCGCGTCAAACTACGTGCTCGCCGGAGAAAGTCTGGACGAACCCGTCATCGGACGTCTGGTCGATCGCGGCCTCGACGACGAACTCAAGGGCACAGCATTTGCCGTCATCGACGGCATCGATGGCCGCACCCATCATATTCGCCTCCCTCATATCGAAGCCGCCGGAGACAGTGCACCCGGGTCGATCGTCGAATTGCGAAAGTTCGACGATGCGAATGGCCGCCGCCGCGTCGCGCTCGCGATCCGATCCGACCTGTCGATCGACCGGCAGGTGAGGGCGACTGGCGCGACCTGGCTCGACCGGACCGCGATCGCGAGGGAGCCATTGCCGATAAGTGGCGGCGGGTTCGGGGACGAGGTCAGCGAAGCGCTGGAGCGGCGTGCCGCGCACCTGATCGAAGACGGTCTCGCAAAACGGCAGGGTCAGCGGGTGATCTTCAATCGCAACCTGCTCAGCACGTTGCGCAAACGTGAGCTCGGCAGCGCGAGCGAAAAACTCGCCGAGGAAATCGGCCGTCCGCACTCACCATCGGCACCCGGCGAACATGTCGCCGGTACCTATCAGCGCCGCATCACCCTCGCCTCCGGTCGCTTCGCCATGATTGACGACGGGCTTGGCTTTCAACTCGTACCGTGGACCCCGTCCATCGAGAAGCATCTCGGCAAGCACGTCTCCGGCATCGCGCGCGGCAATGGCGGCGTCGATTGGGATTTGGGCCGCAATCGCGGGCTCGGTTTGTAGCGGCGAAGACATCTGAGAAAGGAAAAGACATGACCGCGACCAAAATCCTCTGGGGACAGATCATAGTCGTGTCATTGATCGTACTCAGCACAACCTGGACGGCGACGCAGTGGACCGCTTTGCGGCTCGGCTTCCAGCCGCAGCTTGGCGCGCCTTGGTTCGAGCTTCTTGGGTGGCCGGTCTACTACCCGCCGTCCTTTTTCTGGTGGTGGTACGCGTACGATGCCTATGCGCCGCCGATCTTTATTGAAGGTGCAATCATCGCGGCATCGGGCGGCTTCCTGGCTATCGGCGTTGCGATCTTCATGTCTGTACTGCGCGCGCGCGAAGCACAGGACGTTGATACCTATGGATCGGCCCGGTGGGCGGAACGGCGAGACGTCGAACAAGCCGGGCTGCTCGATCCCGACGGCGTCGTGCTCGGCAAGCTCGACCGTCACTATCTCCGTCATGACGGGCCCGAACATGTGCTCTGCTTTGCTCCCACGCGCTCCGGCAAGGGTGTCGGCCTCGTCATTCCATCCCTGCTGACCTGGCCAGGCTCCGCCATCGTGCACGACATCAAGGGTGAGAACTGGCAGCTGACCTCCGGCTTTCGCGCGCGCCATGGCCGAGTACTTCTGTTCGATCCGACCAACACCAGTTCGGCGGCTTATAATCCGCTGCTTGAAGTGCGCCGGGGCGAATGGGAGGTGCGCGACGTGCAGAACATCGCCGACATTCTGGTCGATCCGGAAGGCTCGCTGGAGAAACGCAATCACTGGGAGAAGACCAGTCACGCTCTGCTCGTCGGCACGATCCTGCACGTCCTTTATGCCGAAGCCGACAAGACGCTCGCCGGTGTCGCGAACTTCCTGTCCGATCCCAAACGTAGCATCGAGCTAACGCTCAAAGCGATGATGGTGACCGCGCATCTCGGCGAAAACGGACCTCATCCGGTGGTCGCCAGCGCCGCGCGCGAGCTTCTCAACAAGTCTGGCAACGAGCGATCAGGCGTGCTGTCAACGGCTATGTCGTTTCTCGGGCTTTACCGCGACCCGGTGGTCGCCAAGGTCACCCGGCAATGCGACTGGAGGATCTCCGATTTCGTCGAAGGCACCGAGCCCGTCACGCTCTATCTCGTCGTGCCGCCTTCGGACATCAATCGGACCAAACCACTGATCCGTCTGATCCTTAATCAGATCGGGCGCCGATTGACGGAAGATCTTCAGGCGGACGACCGGCACCACCGCGTCCTCCTGATGCTCGACGAGTTTCCGGCACTGGGCCGGCTCGACTTTTTCGAGAGCGCGCTTGCATTCATGGCGGGATACGGCCTCAAAAGCTTTCTGATCGCGCAATCGCTCAATCAGATTGAGAAGGCCTATGGGCCGAATAATTCGATCCTCGACAATTGCCATGTCCGGGTGAGTTTCGCGACCAATGACGAGCGAACCGCCAAGCGTGTGTCCGATGCGCTCGGGACGGCGACCGAACTGCGCGCGATGAAGAACTATGCCGGGCACAGACTGTCACCATGGCTCGGCCATCTGATGGTCAGCCGACAGGAGACTGCGCGCCCCCTCCTCACACCCGGCGAGGTGATGCAGCTCCCGCCGGCCGATGAGGTCGTGATGGTGGCAGGGACGCCGCCGATCCGGGCCGAGAAGGCGCGCTATTTCGAAGACGCACAGTTCCAAGCACGTATTCTGCCGCCGCCAGTTCCCAAACTGACGGTAGAAGCCCGCGCCGACGACTGGAGCGCACGACCACTGCCGCCCAAGCCGGAGATCGGAAGTCCGGAAACCCGAGGCGACCAGGACGAAGCAGGCGAAACGCAGCACGAAAAACGCAAGCAAGCCGAACTGGATCAAGCGAACAGGCCGACAGAGGTTAAGCCAACGGACAATGAATTCGAACCCGATTTAAAACGATCTTCGCCAGACCGAGCCACACAAGTCCGTTTGTTCGACCAACAAGCCCGGCAAACTGCTCAACGTGCCTCGCTCGATCCTGACGACGGCATCGAGTTGTGATATGACTGGATGAAACAGCGCAAGAAACATCGACTGTCGGTATACGTAGATCCGGATATCATGGCGTCGCTCTCTGACTATGCAGCGCGCCGCGATCACTCGCGCTCGCTGGTCGCTGAAGCCGCTATTGCATCGTTTCTGTCGCCGGACGCTGCAGAACGGCAGGAAGCCGCGACGACCAAACGTCTCGATCAAATCGATCGGCGTATTACTCGTATGGAGCGGGACGTCGGAATATCGGTAGAGACACTGGCGATCTTTATTCGCTTCTGGCTCGCGACGACACCGCCGCTCCCGGAACCAAAGCAGGCCGCCGCCAAAGCGCAGGCCGGGGAGCGTTACGATGCTTTTGTTGCTGCTCTTGGACGGCGGCTCGCGAAAGGACCAAAGCTGCGGCAGGAGATTTCTGAGGACATTGAGGCCCGATGAAAGTCCAGACCGCCATTGCAGCCATTCGCTTCATCCGTTCAAATGAACGCATTTTCATACCCCCGGTAGGCCGGATTAGTCAGTTTCTCACTTTGCTGGCAGTGTGGAAACAAAGCCGCGACCCACCGCAATCCAACGGTTCAGCGCATCGTCGGTCTCAATGCCGGGCGGATCGACAAGGACGAACCCGCTCGGTCTGCGCCCACCGGACATCTCCATTGGTCGCACGTGGTCTTGCGTCAGAGCCGCTTGCGCCCGCCATCGCGCCCAACCCTGACCATCAGCGCGTCCCCGATGACACCACAGCACATGTGACCACCGACCATGAAGCACAGGGGCCCCATCATCTTCTGTTCCCTCAGATCGCCCACGTCCGACAGGCCGTTTCGGATGCGGGTGGAAAGGTGTTCATCGTAGGCCACGGGGCAAGTCAACCCTTCTCGGCGGAGATAATTTCCTGAAGCCGGACAAGGCTCGTTTCCCAGCCTGCGCGGGTTTTCTCGCAAATCTCTGCGTTGGGCAGGCCAGTATGACGCAAGGTCAGGCGCACACCGTTCGCCTGCGGTTCGAGATCGTAGGACAGCGTTGCAGGTTCGATGGGCGCGCCCACGGGCTTCCATGTATGTGCGAGTTTGCGTGGCTCATCTACGGTGATGAACTCGCCTTCGAGCTGGTATGGTTGTCCTCCGCCCACACCCGCTGCGGCCCAGCGACCGCCTTCGCGGACATCGCCGGTCCACTCCTGGGTGTTGAACACGCCCGGCCGGACCCACCAGTTGCAGACCTCCTTTGTGGTGAGCGCGCGGAACAGGCGTTCCGGCGTCGTGTCGAAAACCGCAGAGGCTTCGACATCACCCGATTCCTCGTGTGTTGTAGCAGTCACCTTGTCGCCGTCACCGAAGGTTGTTGCATCTGTCATATCTGTTCTCCTTTTCACCATCGATTACAGGCTATATGGAGTAGTACGTATTCGTAAATACGGACAAAAACGATAGTATGGAGATTTTTTCATGGCGCTGGACGAAAACACCCGCCGGGGTCCAGAGGTTTCCCTGCTGACCCGCCTCGACATGAGCCATGTCACGCTCTGCCCGGCCATCGCTTTCAACAAGATCATGGGCGGCCGTTACAAGCTGCACATTCTCTGCGT
>TARA_R110000824_G_scaffold32908_3_pt1 | contig 14351 bp, 26 predicted proteins | sample TARA_R110000824 | Tara Oceans TARA_R110000824 (sample SAMEA4397747) | marine metagenome | biome: Polar Biome; feature: [MES] marine water layer (ENVO:01000295) within the mesopelagic zone...; material: water (ENVO:00002006), including particulate matter (ENVO:01000060) such as...... | reverse complement strand
ATTACAAGCTCAGGTGATCGATGATTCTGTCCTCTCCGGTCCTTTTCTGGCCGTGAAAGATTTACAGAAAGCGGTGTCAGTGAGTGTCGATGGCATCATCGGGCCTCAGACGCTTGGGGCGATCAGTAGGGTAGGATATAAAACGGTCTGTTCACGCCTAGTTGTAGAGCGGTCTTTGCGTTTGGCTCGACACGTTGCCGCGAATCCCGATCAGCTTGTCTTTCTTGTCGGCTGGCTGAATCGGTCCCTGAGCTTCATCCTCTAGCCCTCCTACTCAGGAGGGGAACATACACATTTAGCTGTCAGTAATCGGGGCAGATATTTTTCTGTCATGAGTGTCGAATAAGCTTGACTTTCTTTCCTCCGTGTGGTAGAATGTTTACATGATTGATTATCACTCCAGTTCACAAAGATGGAACCCACTAGGAAAGGGGTCGTGATGCTGACATTCGAGAGAGAGTACGAAACGCTCAGGGACGGCAGTCTGTCTTTCGCGGTGAAGTCTTTCCGTGGGAAGGGCAAGAAGCACATCAAGTACTACAGCTTCCGGGACAAGGAGAGTGCCGAGAAGTGGATCGCAGAGGTGGACGCCAACGAGCAGGCCCTTGATAAGTCGAAGCGAGACGAGAAGGCAGCAAGAGAGGCAGCAAAAGGCGCATTCGTGAACCCGTTCGAGGTCGGATCTGTGCTGTATAACTCCTGGGGATACGACCAGACCAACGTCGATTGGTACGAGGTCGTGCGAGTGTCCAAGAGATCGATCTGGGTGACAGGCATCGCCAAGGATGTAGAGGAGACTGGTTTTATGTGCGGACGCTCTAGGCCCGTGCCTGGAGCCTGGCTTGGATTGAACACGAGGTGCAAGACTCTACGGGTCAACCCGGACGGCTCCTACAGCATCCCAGTGAGACACGGGAGCATGACGGCCTACGACGCCAGTCGGACAGATGGAGTCTACTGCTCATGGTACGCCTAGAAGGAGACTGAATCCGAGTGACTTGACTTTCTTTCCTTGGTATGGTAAAATATTTACAGGGTGAAGGAGACAGAATAATTTTATGGCATATATACGGAAAGCCTTAGCCGACAAGATACAGTCTATGGAGTATGAGCGGGATAACGGCTGGTGGATGTATTACAAACCGGGCTGGATCGACCGCAACCTAGAGACTCACTTCGCGCACGAAAGAACAAAGGCCGATGTCATCGCAGCAGCAGACCCAATACCCTGCGAATGTCGGTATGGCGGTTGTGGTACTAAAGATGTAAACGGATTAGGCTACCGATAATCTTGATGGCGGAGGAAGGGGGTGGACGCGTGAAAGTGAAAGGAGGACGAAATGATCTACGTAGAAACAGACGGGGGACGCGCTTCGGCGGGGTTCGCGAAGCGTGGTGATTGCGTGACTCGCGCCGTGGCTATCGCTACCAGGCAAGACTACCTTGCGGTATACGACACCCTCTCGGAAGGGTGTAGAACGCAACGGCTCACGAGCCGATCTCCGCGTCGGAGGGCATCAGCAAGGGACGGTGTGAACGTGAAGCGTGCTTGGTTCAAACGCTACTTGGGTGAACTGGGCTGGGTGTGGACGCCGACCATGCAGATCGGATCGGGCTGCACCGTGCATCTGTGCGCCGACGAACTGCCAGCCGGTCGGTTGATCGTCTCGGTCAGTAAGCACTACACCTGTGTCATCGACGGGGTGATCCATGACACGCACAATCCGAGTCGTGGAGGGACGCGATGCGTCTACGGGTACTGGAGTAGGGGGCTGGAATTGACGGCTCGATCTCCTGGCATTACTGATAAATAACTGTTGACAGGATCTACGCTGTCTGGTATGATCTTTATGTGACTGATTCCACTGATAATCTTGATGGACTGAGGAAGGGGGTTTCAATGAGCCGACCAGATGAATCGGGACGCAAGGTCTTGTATCTTGATATGGATGGAGTGCTGGTTGATTTCATGTCTGGGGCTGACAGGTTGTCGCCTGCTACAAGAAAACGGTACGACGGGATGTTCGATAAAGCTCCTGGGGTGTTCGGACTCATGGACCCGGTGCCTGGGGCTGTCGAAGCGTTCATGGAGTTATCCGAACTCTTTGATGTGTTCGTTCTGTCAACGCCACCGTGGGGCAACTCATCTGGATGGTCTGATAAGTACGATTGGGTCCACAGGTATTTAGGTGATGCAGCGCACAAGCGCCTCATCTTGACACATCGCAAGGATCTGAGCCGGGGCGATTACCTGGTCGATGACAGGATGGCGAACGGGGCGGATCGTTTTGAGGGCGAGCTGGTTCGGTTCGGTTCGGATGAGTTTCCCGATTGGAGGAGCGTGGTTGACTACCTGAAAACGAAAGCGTAGGAAAAGTTTGAAATTTCTGGACATTGGTGACGTTTAATGCTTGACACTGCGTTCGATGCTTGGTATTATCTTGACATGGTTAACGAGGGACACAGCAAGGAGATGAGGGGAAGATGACAAGACAGACCAAGAGTGCAGACACTTTAGAGAAGGGCATCACGCACATGATCGAGGCCATGCAAGAGGACTATCGGGCCTGGAACGGTGATGCGAATAACTGGCAGACGGTGGAATACCGCGACGGCTTCACTGTCGGAACTGGCCGAAAGTATGCGCGGGTCGTCAATCAGAACACGGTGAAAGCGTTTGTCGTATTGACTGACACTGACAAGAAATTCCAGCGCGGGGACATCTTGAAGCCAGCCGGGTACGCGGCACCAGCGCGGAACTCGGCGCGGGGCAATGTGCTGCGTGGCGGATACGAGATCAACTGGACGGGGCCGCTGTACCTGTGACTGGCCACAAGATTCAGTTTAGCTTTCTCGATTTCGACCTGGATGTCTTGGTGGCTGAATTTATCGCCCAGGACAGGCTGGCGGCGAAGCGTGCGACAGTCGGATCCAGGCACGCTGGACTGGCTCGATCATCAGACCCAGTGACATCTCATGAGGCTGCGGCCAAGGTCCAGAAGAGAACTGTCAATCACAAGAGAGTGCTGGAGCTACTGGTGGCACACGGGCCGATGACTGATCTCGAATTGCTGGGCCGTTGGCGTGACTCTTACGGTGAGGTGCCTGAGTCTACGCCGAGGAAACGCCGTTGCGACCTTGTGCGTATGGGGCTAGTAGAGGCCCAGCAAGACGCAGACGGGCAGACCGTGAAGCGCAGGCTTGACGGCTCACGCCGTCTTGTCTGGGGGCTGAGGCCATGACATTTGGAAGAGCTATGCGCGACATGATCGCCATCGTTGGTCTGGGCGTTCCGCTTGGTTTGGTTCTGGGGTTTTGTGCCTTGTCCGCTATTCGTCTGATCGTGCTGGTATTGATGCGGGTGATTCTGGGGTAGTGGGATAGATTTAGGGGGCACAGATGACTGAGTTGCACTTCGGCCTGATCGCTATGGCTGCTGTTTTCGTGTGGGGGCTGATCGTATTCTTGGCGAGCGAGTACTGGGTATGAGAAGGGCACTAGATGCGTATTTGACTCCGTCTTGGCAGACACGGGCACTGCTTCGGCATCAGCCGATCAACGGCGTGGTGCTGGAGCCGTGCGCTGGGGATGGAGGTATAGCCCGAGTGATACTCGATGAGTGCAAGCCAGATGGTGGCGTGTACACAAATGACATTAACGAATGGTGTAATGCCGCCGATAGCCATTGGGATGCTGCTTTGGACGAGATGCAGGTGGCAATAGGCGCAGTCGATTGGATCGTCACGAATCCGCCCTACACTCAGCCAGTGTGCAGGGACATAGTGATGCAATCGGTGAAGCACGCACGGGTTGGTGTGGCGATGCTTCTGAGGCTGTCTTTTCTGGAGCCAACGGCCAAGAAAAATCCGAGAGGACCGTGGCTCAAGGATAATCCGCCGTCTCGCATTTTGGTCCTCCCTCGCCACAGCTACACTCAAGACGGGAAGTCCGATAGCTGTACTACTGCCTGGATGATCTGGCTCAAGCGCCGTCCGTGGTTTTCAAAGACTCCGTGTATCGAGTGCCTGCATGACGCGGACGTCGTGTATGGCGATCCGCTTGGGTAGAGCCTGGGCCAGTGCTGGGTACAGGCCCAATCGTCACTCCTGAGTAGAAATAAGCGAGGCCGTATTTTCTGGACATTGGTGACATTTAGTGCTTGACACTGCGCCCATTGCTTGGTATTATATTTATGTAATTAACAAACAACACAGCAAGGAGACATCATGAAAGTCGAATTCAGCACAGAAGAGTTTGAGTTCAGCCACGGACGGAAGCCAAGAGGGACAGGGCATTGGCTGTTTGAAATCACCGGACCTGTCGTTTCTGCCCATCCCTTGGTCAGTCGCGAATACCACGAACTGGAGATGGCTTCTTACGATGAACTCCGCGTTAATGTTGATAACACAGGAGTCAGCGTGGCAGTTGCCAGACGCGGATTTTCTGGGACGCTGACCGAGGCCAAGGCTGAGGCCAGGGCTGATATTCGTGACCGCGTAGGGAGCAGGCTTTTCCCAGAAGTCAACGGATCCTTTTACGCCACCGTCTTGCCATAGCATTCAACATCAACCGCAGCCAAGGCGCTGCGAAAGAAAGGCACAACATGACACCAGCAGACGAAGGCATCGCAGCAGTACGGCGGGACGACGCGGAACGACTGGCCATGAGAGCCGAGGCCAATGATCAACTCGATGCCGCCCTGTCATCGATGGACCGGTTCTGGCGTCGGCAGAAGTTCAATGACATGGTCTTCGCCATTGAACGGATGCACGATTACGAGGAACTCAAGCGGTTGAAACGCGTCGTGGCCGCACGAATGGATGAGGTGGCTGCGTACCACCGAGGCCAGCAGGAGACGACATGAGGGCGATAGAGAGGGCACTAGATGACGCCTGGGGCGAGGCTTCCAACGATGGAGATGGCGTCAGGATATCTGTTCTGCGGAGCGCCTTTGAGCGCCTTTCGCTCGGAATCGACGCTCCTGTTCGTGTCTCATCACTTACACAGCACCAAGTTGACCGCTTGGAAGATGCCTTCCCAGAAGACCGCGAGAGCATCCTTGCGAGCGGACGAAGTTGGGTTGTTTTCGATTCTCCCGACACGCTGTGGGATTACATCAACGAGCGCAGCGCCTTCGAGGAATCTGCCATTGGGGTGGCGCTTGGGGGCAGCGTTGTTATGACTCCGTCACAGGAAGCCTTCGCCACCCGCAGCGCGTTGCGAAGCGTGGCAAGCCTCATCGGAAAGCTAAAGCATCATCTTGTCGGCCACATAAAGATTCCACCAGACTCTTTAGAATTTACAGGCATCAGTGATGCCAACGCTTGACATTGCGCTCGATACCTGGTATTCTCTTAACATGGTTGATGAGAGACACAGCGAAGAGGCCGCGAAGATGGCTCCACGGGACAGGAAAGCCAAGAATCAAGGATCTCACTGGATCAGGGACGCTCGCAGGCTGGCCATCTATAATCGTGACGGGTTCGCCTGCTGCTGGTGTGGAGTTGGTCTGGAGGATGACGCCAAGCTGACTCTCGACCACTGCAAGCCGTACTCGTATGGGGGCACCACCGTTTCGGAGAACTTGATCACGGCCTGCCATAAATGCAACTCCAGTAGGGGCAATCGCTCGCTTGCATCATTCGCCCGTTCGGTTGCTGCGTATATCAACCACGGCCTTACGGCTAGGGACATCCTGGGCCATGTGAGACGGTGCAGGGCTAGAGTCCTTGATGTGAAATGGGCGCGAGAAGTGATCTCGCGGAGGAGTTCATTCAGCGCGGCGCTCGCATATGCCGCTAAGGAGGAGATGACATGATGTTGCTTACGAAAGTGAACCGCCGGAATCTCCCCGCCCTCTACAGCACGGAGAACACCGCCGACCCCGTCGCGCAGGTGAAGTTTTTTGACCCCACCGGCAGCTACACCTGGTATGCAACCGAATTTGACGGCACCGACCGGTTCTTCGGATGGGTGGATGGCACCGATCCAGAGCTTGGATATTTCTCGCTGGCCGAGTTGCGCTCTGTGCGTGGCCGCTTCGGACTGGGGATCGAGCGGGATCGCCACTTCTCACCACGTCCGCTCTCGGAGGTCCGAGGCGTCAGTTAATGCCGACGCGAAAATCCCTGACTGGTATTTGCTGGCATCAGTGGCGGACAAGCTTGACACTGTCGGGTCTATTTGGTATAATGTTTATGAGATTGATTATGGTTCTAGTAAAGAAGGAGACGACATGAACCTACGCAGACAGCTTGGAGGCGACTACAACCGTTGCCTAGACGACAGCCACCGCACGTATCCATCGGCGTATGACAGGGAGATGGACCCTGACCCACAGATCGCCGATTTGGAGACGAAGGTTGAGCGGCTGTCTCAGTCTTTCGCACGCTGGGCGAGGCACCTCGACAAATGCCCTGCGAGACTATTCGGGTCAGATCCAGATTCATGCAGATGCGGTTTGCAGCAGGAGCGGGATGGATCGCTGTGGGCGGCGGGCGACCATTCTGATCTGACGAAGGCGCTTTCTTTTCTGGAGGATTGAGATGGACATGACGGTACCGCAGCAGATCAAGATCGCGAGGCGTGTCTCGACGCCGTTAATCGCCGTGGCGACACCGGACCAGCATGGCATGACTGGCGAAATCGCGAGGAGCTTTAACGGCAACGCACCGCCCGTACTCAGTTGGGATTGTGCGAGCGGCGTGTCTGCGCTTAATAGTCAAGGGCAAGAGATGCTTTTGGAGAGGCAGATTGACGCTCCGATGCTACGGAATCCGGCGGCTGCACTTGCCGCTATGGAGCAGATGGCACCACGGACGATGATGCTGGTGCTGAATGCTCAGGATTGGCTGACAGAGCCATTAGTGAGGCAGGCGATAAGTAATTGCAGAGATGACATGAAAGCGAACGGACAGACAGTGGTCTTGCTATCGCCAGCCGTGGATTTGCCAGCGTCACTGTCTCACGATGTGATGGTGATTAGCGATCCGCTGCCAGATGTGGATCTCATCCGCAAGATTCTGACGGATACGGTGCGCTCTGCACAGGCATCGAAAGGAATTCCAGATCCGACAGAGGGTGAGCTTGTGAGTGCTGTGTCTGCTATGCGTGGGCTGTCGTCTTTCGAGGTCGAGCAGGCTACGGCCATGACGATTGATGAGCATCAGAGCCTTGACGCTCCGAGTCTTTTTGAGCGTCGGAATAGCTTCATCGAGAACGTCAAGGGGCTATCGGTAGACAGATTCGACAAGACGTATTCCGATATTAGGGGAGTGAGTAGGGTGCGGTGGTTCATGGAGCGCCTATTCGCTGGCCCCGAATCTCCTGCTGTGATTTTGAGGATTGATGAGCTTGAGAAGAAGATGGGCGGGGCCGGTGGTGATCGCCAGGACACGATGGGTTCTACTCAGAGCGATGAGTTACAGGTGCTTCTGACGGAGATGGAGGACAACGGGTGGGCTGGTCAGATTGAGTACGGGCACCCAGGGTGCACGAAGACAATGGTGACGAGAGCGACTGGCCCGACGTTCGGGGTGCAGACCCTAGTGCTTGACATTGCTGGCACGCGCAGTAAGTACGTGGGCGAGAGTGAGCAGAATATCAGGGAGGCAATGAAGACGGTGTATGCGATAGGTGGCTCGCGTGTGTATGTCATGGCCACATGCAACGAACTCGATTCCCTCAAGCCTGAGTTGAAGCGCCGGTTCAGCGATGGCGTGTGGTTCTACGATTTGCCGACAAACGAGGAGCGTGATGAGATGTGGGGGATGTATATGCGCCACTACAGCCTACCTGCATGGGGAGATTCTGGAAAGACTTTTGATGATGCGGGTTGGACTGGAGCCGAGATTCGGAATGCCTGCTGGATGGCGTATCGGCTTACTATTCCGCTCGATGAAGCTGTGAGAGAAGTGGTTCCTGTGGCAACTGCTGATCCTGAATCTATCGCTCGAAGGAGGAGCCGAGCGAATGGCACGTTTAAGGATGCCTCTGTGGCTGGAGTTTACCGCGATTCTAGTCGGCACAAGGAGCCTGTTGGTCGGTCGTTTGCGGTGATGGGGGAATCATGAGTGGAGCATACAAGTCGCGGTTGCATCATAACAATGATGTTATCAGGCGGTGTCCGTTATGTGCGGCAGCGTTGAAGTCGTCTGATTCGTGGATCTGTAGAGAGTGCGATGAGGGAATGGAGGGGAAGAAGGATGAGCCACGTAACGACGGGTGAGATGTGCATCACTGATCTGGGTGATGTTGAGAAGGCGGCAGAGGCTCTGGGAGGAAAGCTGGTCAGGGGACAGAAGACGCACAAGTGGTTCGGTGTGTTTCTGGATGATTGGCAAGACGAGAGAGCGGCTGTTAAGAGAGGGATAGATGCAGCCACATTCGGGACATGCGACCATGCGATTGTTTTGCAGGATGCTGCGAAAGACGATTATGAAGTCGGTCTAGTGAAGCGACGGGACGGAAAAGGCTGGGATGCCATCTACGATACGTTCGGAGCGTATGGGAGAAGGCTGGAGGATAAGCTAGGCAAGGGTCTGTCCAAGCTAAAGACGGAATGTGGAATCCATGCGACGAAGAGGACGTATGCGGAGCTTGGGTATATGGTCGAGGAGGGACAAAACGATCAGGGAAGGCGGCAGGTGAGGGTATGGAAGTGATTACGGTGACGTTTGATGATGACGGGAATGCCGAGATTGAAGTTGACGGAGTGAGTGGTGGCAGATGTCAGGAATTGACGAAGCCGGTCGAGCAGGCATTGGGACTCGTCGGCGCTACGGTGGTCGAGAAGCCCGACCTGCATATGAGGATGGAGGCCAACGTCGGGACTCGGCTTCGATGATGGACGGGCACGATATTTTTCTGTCATTAGTGTTGAATAATAGTTGACATTCATGGATACCCTTGGTATAATGTTTACATGATTGATTATCACTCCAGCAAACAACGATACGAAGCGGCCACAGCCGTAAAGGGGACCACGATGAATTCCACCCAACGCACCAGCGAGGACGCACGGCATTTGTTCGACGAAATCACGCGAAAGTATCGAGATGGGGTGGTCGGGGATGCGGAGTACATCGCTGTAGTTCACTTGCTCCATCGTCGGCTCGTCCGGATTGAGGGTTGACACAGCCTTCCGAAACGCGGCGACAGGCCGCAAAAGGGGACCACGATGAATAGATACGCGAAGGCAAAATTACGAGCGGACGCTGCACAGCATTTGTTCGACGCAGTCACGCGGGCGTATCGACATAGGGAGATCGGGGATGCGGAGTACCTCGCGGCTCGCAAGCGTCATGACGCCGCGCAGGCTGAGTTCGACGCAGCCTTCCGCGCCGTAGGTGGAGATGGTAACCGGGAGGCCAAGACAATGACAGACGTATTCGATACCACCCAGGACACTCCGCTCGTAGAGGTGGCGCGCCTCATCTACAACAGTCCGTTCCCCGAGCAAGACAGAGTGCTTTACCTTGGACGCACCCTGGAATGGGTAGACGACTGGACTGACATCGAGGAACGGCTCCAGCTAGAACTTGACGTTTTATACGACAGGGAAGGTGAAATGGACCAAGGACGCGCCGAAGATCAGCGAATCGGATACTCTGATCGCTACGGCAACTGAGAGGGCAGGGAAGGACTGGAAGATAGGTCGAGTGTTGTGACAGGGCTTGGCGCTCAGATGGAGCCGGAAGGCGAACTGACGCTAGACGGAGGGGAGATGGCCACCTCTCTAGGCGAGCAAGTGCTGAAAAATACGGCGTAGGCATACGTCCAGCACACCAAGCCCTCTCAGAACACTCGACCAAAAGGAGACAGGCGAAAGGAGAATGCAAGGGCTGAGATGCTAAGTAGCAAAAATTCAACGACGGAGAAGGATAGTGTTTCACTTACGTTTGACGGAGACGGGGCTGTGTCTTTTGTTTACGAGGATGCCGAGAGGGTGATGGGGGTGGACATTAGACGCCTTATAAAGATGTGGGCATTGACCACGAAAAGAGTGAGTCACGTTGAGCCTTATGTGGCAGATGGAACTGAGGTCGGATGGATTGCAGACATGGAACCAGTCGGAGGTCCGAGACTTGGTCCGTATTCGCTGCGAAGTGATGCCTTGACCGGAGAGCGGGCATGGCTGAGAGCTAAGAAAGGAATCTGATTATGACATTTAATGAGGGAAGCACAGAAGGACAGGCTCCGATATTCCAGAAGGCCGTTGGTCTGGTTGTGGAGATGAAACGGTTGGGAACACGCCGCAAGGTGAATGCGTCCCAGATAGGGACTGATGCTGATGTGTCTCTGATTCATGTAAGCAAGAGCATTTTAGACAGCAAGGAGCTAAAGGGTGTCGAGCAACTAGACGGTGAGTTGCGCCGGTATCTTGGGGACAGGTGCCTTCCAAGTCATTTTAAGTCTGGTATTTATTTGCTTCCGATTGCGCTAGTGGAAGAAGTTGATGCCGAGATTAGAAAGACAAGCGAGATCAGGGATGAGCGTGTTCAGGCGTTTCTGGATGTGTATGAAGATCGCAGGGCTGACGCTGAGGAGCGTCTGGGATCGCTGTATCAGGGGAGTGATTATCCTGATGCCGATGACGTAAGGGCATCGTTTCGATTGGAGAGTCAGTATGTGACTTTCGACACACCGGCATCGCTCAAGTCTATCAAGGCTGACATTTTCACGAGGGAGCGAGAGAAGGCCGATGCGAAGTGGAAGGATGCCCTTGAGGAGTGCAAGAAATTGCTGAGGGCTACGATGCAGGAATTATTGGGCCACATACAGGAGCGATTGACTCCTGGCGAAGACGGCAAGACAAAGTCGTTTCACGGCTCGATGCTGGATAAGCTTGATACGTTTATGACGACGTTCGCTGCGAGGAACATTGCTGACGATGATGAGTTAACTGAGTTGGTGAAGGAGGCTAAACGGGCGATGGTCGGGATAGACGCGAAATCACTGCGGAAGGAGGAGGCGTTAAGGGATGCTTTCAAGGGTGAGGTTTCAGATTTGAAGTCGAAGCTTGACAAAATGGTTATTGACAAGCCGTCTCGTGTGTTTTCTGGAAGCACCGAGGAGTAGGCATGGCTTTCTGTGACAATGATTACAGGAGAGTTACGCTCATGAACAAACAGGACGATGATGACGTTTCGATGGAAAGGCTGATGCGGTCTGACGTTGAGATGGACGAGGTGAATGAGTTCAGAACCTTGCGTTTCAACGACCAAAAAGGCAGCGACATGCAGATGGTGTTCGGATACAAGAAGGGGCATCCGTTCGCGGTTTTGTTTTGCCAGCTTTCGCCATCTGAGGTAATCGAGCATCACGGGGACGCCATGATGGTGATCCCCAGAGAGGTGTTGCAGGTGGCGCTTGAGCAGGGTTGGCTAAAGCCACCGGAAGGGACGGCGGTTCATTGATTTGCGTTTATTTTCTTGCTTTACTTCTTAAACTTTGATAATATAGTGAGGATACTATGATGGTTGTTAATAAAGTGACGAGTGGGCTGTTCGGTTCTATCTTTCGCAGTAAGATCCAGCCCACTGGCTTCTGGACACTTGTCTTGCGATTGGGGAGATGGTGGAGGATGTCACCAGAGGACCGGTATCTTGAGGATGTAAGGCCGTTATCAGTGGAAGAGATTGAGTCTATAGAGAGGAGACACAATGACTAATGGGGTGACGCGACGAGGTGCTACGGTATCGTTGGCTCCGCAGACGTTCAGTGAGGCCATTTCATTCGCTAAACGCATTGCACCGACTAACTTTGTGCCAGAGAGCTACCGTGGAAAACCGGACGAGATTCTTGCGGCGATGCAATACGGGGCTGAGTTGGGGCTGGGTCCGCTGCAATCATTAAATTCGCTGACTGTTATCAAGGGGCGAGTAGGGATGTATGCGGCGACGATGCGGGCGTTGGTTGATGCCAGCGGGCTGATGGAGAAGTGTACGACGGAGTATGACGCCGAGGACAAGGTTGCCGTGGTGACAGTTAAGCGCAAGGACCGCGATGAGGCCACCTATCAGTGGGGAGAAAGTGACGCAAAGTTGGCCGGACTTGCTGGGCGGAAGATGTATCAGGAATATCCAGAACGGATGTATAAGGCAAGGGCTATGTCGTTTGCTCTACGTGATGAGTTTGCGGATGTCCTCAAGGGCTTAATGGGTAGCGAGGAGATGCGTGGCGATCAGGAATTCGAGTTGTCCGACATCGTTGACGTTGGTGAGCCGAGAGCGTTGCCACGGAATGCTGATTTTGTTTCTGTCAGTGATCCGGAACTCAAGGAGAAGCTGGACAAGGCGTTCGATTTTGTGCATTGGACATCTGCCCAGCGGACAGTGAAGCTGACCGAATTCAAGGGTAAGGAAGAGGAGCTATTGAAGGAGCTTAAACAGGAGTATCGAGACAGGAACGGTATTGATAAGGATGCTGCTGTTGGGGAGTCTGTTCTTGAGGTAAAGGCTGGAGATATTGAATGGAATAGCGACAATGGATAGACCGGCGAAGCTTTATCGCCGTTCAGCCCTAGAGGCTGTGAGTTGTCCCAAGCGATACTATGAGCTTTATGAGCGTCCTGATCCTGCTGTAGATAGTGGGGATGCTGCACTTCGTGGGACGATTTTCCATGCTGTGGCCAAGGTGTATATCAGGCGCTTGGCTTCACTGTCGCTCACATCTGACCATGAGGAGTTGTCACGGGCCGTACAAGCGACGATTGAGGTCACGCGCACACCTTCACACCTTATTGATGAGATAACGGATCTGGCGTTCCGCTGGGGGCTGACGTTCGAGCTTGACCTGGATTCCTATCTACTGGCTGAGGAGACACAGCAGCTAGAAGATGAGCATGTTGAATGGACGCCGGATCTGGTATACGTCAGACCGCACGAGTTGGAGCAGGTAGATTGGAAGACCCACTGGGTTGGCCTGGAGGACGAGGTCGTCAAGGACCAGTTCCAGGCTCAAGTTTACGTGTGGCAAGCAGCGCAACAGTGGCCAGGATTTGATGCCTACAGGTTTACGTTCGTTTTCCCCAGGTTGGGCACAACGGCGACGCATGTATGGACGGCTGACGAGGTTCAGGATTTAGAGGCAGTGGTGACATCTCGCATAGCTGTTATTGAGCAATGTCGTGTAGAAGATCATTGGGAAGCTATCCCAGGTGTCCAGTGCGGATATTGCAGACTGGCGTGTCCGGTTAAGGATCACGCTTCTCTGGAGCCGTCGAGGATTACGACTGATGATGATGCACGGGCACTTGCTGGTGAGCTTCTGGTGATGGAGAAGTCGGTGACGATGAGGCGGGAAGTCCTGAGAAAATGGTGCGAACGTAACGGGCCAGTTGAGTTGGGAGGCATTACGTGGGGATTCAAGTCTACGCAGACAGCACGGTATCCTGCCGTGAAGGTTGTCGATGCTTTGTTGGAACATGAGGTTGATTCGCCTGAGTTCTGGGTGTCGACATCTAATCTGCGGAAGTGGCTGAAGCAAAGCGCAGGACTAAGAAGGAAACATCCAGGGTTGGCTGATCAACTTGTACGGCTGGAAGAGAGAACAACAAAGCAGTCGTTCAGGAGTTGGAAGACTACGGCCTAGTGTTTATTTTATTTACATTCAACCTCCGTTATGGTAAGATAGTTGTTATATGAATAAGTTTACGATAGCCCTGGGGGTGGGAGTGTGAAGTGGTTCCGCATGGATAGCGACACGCCGAATCATCCGACATCGCGGAGGGTGATCAAGCGTCTTGGCAACGAGGGGTTCGGTGGCCTTGTCAGGCTTTGGTGCTTTACTGCTCAATTTGGAAAGGATGAGCCAGGGCGCTGTGTCGATTCAGATAGCGATCCGTTTAGGAAAGAGGATTTACTGGATGCGTCAGGACTCAATGAGGAGGCGTTTAGTGTTTTGATTGAGGTGTGCCTTGAGACGAAATGCGCTGATCGGGTGGCATGGGAAGAAAGGGGCGAATTGGCGTTTCCAGGCATGGCGAGCAGGTCGGATAATTACAGTAAGAAGATTAGACGCACAAAGTCCATCCAAGGGGAGGACGAAATCCAAGAAGGGTCGAACAAAAACCAAAAAAGTTTCCCTACAGTACAAGACACTACAGTACATGAGAAGAGAGTACAGGGGAAGAGCGTCTTGAATGCTGAATTATTGAGGGATGAATGGAACCGGATAACAGCCCCTCCGATACCGAAGTGCAAGGGGTTGAGCAAGAAGAGAATAGCAGCGGTTGCGTTAAGGGTGGCAGAACACGGGACTTCTGTTATGACAAAGGCATTTGAGGCCATCAGTGAATCAGGGTTTTGTCGTGGAGAGAATGATCGTGGTTGGGTTGCTACATTTGATTG
>TARA_R110000824_G_scaffold61487_16_pt1 | contig 14357 bp, 7 predicted proteins | sample TARA_R110000824 | Tara Oceans TARA_R110000824 (sample SAMEA4397747) | marine metagenome | biome: Polar Biome; feature: [MES] marine water layer (ENVO:01000295) within the mesopelagic zone...; material: water (ENVO:00002006), including particulate matter (ENVO:01000060) such as...... | reverse complement strand
TGTGGAATAAGGGCAAGAAGGCGGATACTGCAGCGGGCTCAATGTCCGAATATGAGAAACTAAGGCTAAAGAAACTGGAGCAAGAGGAAGCGACTACAAAAAGCATTAAGGAGAATACTAAACTTTCGGCTGACTTCGCAAAACAGCAACTTAAGGACTCCTCCGCTAAAGATTTAGAGAACGCGACTACAAAACTCCTTGTTGAGCTCCTGAGGGAAACCAGGGCTCAATCCCGTCTGGCTGAGCAAAGGATAGACCAAGGCACTGTACTAAACGAACTCACGGACGAGGACATGCGCCACAGGTTCATGGATACCAGTCCGAATATAGCACCTACAGGATAAAATTATGGCAGACAGAAGTTATTTAGACAGACTTAAGGACGAAGCAGCAGACATGTTTGAGATTGGGGATGTAGGTGTGTACGGCGCCTCCCACCTGAAACCGTCTTCCGCTGAGGACATGGCTAGATTCCAAGTGAACCAAGCTATTGAAAAGCGCGGTGGGATTAGATTTAATTATGCTCCTCAAGCAACGGACGCCGCTGGCAGAGTGAACTGGCTTCCTTTCTACGAAAATCCTCTTATTGTGGAATCTCGGAGAGCCAATTACGCGAATGCTAAGGTGTTCCTCAGGAATGAGCCCGTTCGATTGTATACTGGTAGTGAAGCAAGAAAATTTAAAATTGATATACACTACACCTTAGCGCATATTGCTTCCATGGTCCCGACGAATGCACTCCTTCAAATGTTTTCGACGGACTCTACCCTTTCTGACGAGGAATTATCCGCTATCGACACCTACCTTAGAGCAGTAGTCGCCCAGGACACTGGCACAGTGCCTTACGATGACCAAATCCGAAGCCAAAAGCAGAACCAACTTAAAAGGGGTAACCAACAAGAACTCGGTCCTAATGAATTAAGAGGAGCAAATTTAGAGAGCATGAAAAACAGGTTAGCTGACGGCTCTGAAGGTCCCGTAGGTAAATTTTTCGATGAGGGAGACCCCCTGAGTAGGTGGAACTCGATGCTTGAGCATATTTTACAAACCTCGGACAGTTGGACTCAAATTTCGAAAATTGTTATGTACGCGGTAAACCTTATACGCGGCTCTGTCATTGCTTCTAAGGGTTACCCTGTAAAAGGACCCCCTATAGTAGAATTGAAATGGGGTGCACTCTATAATTTTGTTCCGTGTATAGTAACAGATTATCGCCTCCAGCCGCTTGAGGAAGCTGGGTATGATGTGAAGTCACTCATGTCACAAAGATTAAAGATTTCTCTGTCATTGGAAGAAATGAGAAATATCCATGGTAACCTACATGGTGACCCTCAGGTAACCTCGGATTTGCCAGGATGGGATTCTATCCTGGAACTAGGCACTATGGACCCAGAGTTTATCGGTGACCAGGGGGAGGAGTTTTAAATTATGGGACTTACTAACGACCGCACAAATATTTTCCCAGGAACGAAAGTTTCTCACCGAGGAAAGACTATAACAGATACAGGAAGCTCTAAAAAATATATTGCTTTTTTAAAATCTATAAGTGATTCCAAAACATCTAAAATTGCCGTGGTCCCTAACGAGCTGGAAGGTCGTCCTGACTTACTTGCTTTCGCCGCTTACGGAAATGAGAAACTATGGTGGCTACTTGTGGAAGCTAATCAAGCTTACGATTACGAAGTCGATTTCAAGGCTGGTAAACAAATATTAATTCCTAGTATCTAATCATGTCAGAATCGCTAGCTTTTCAAACCGGCCAAACACTGCCCAGCCGAACAGATACAGAAGCCTATGTTGGCAACTCTGTAGCAAACGTTTACTTATCATTTGATAGGAATGACCTGACCGACGAAGGTCTGGCTCGCCTCGAACACCACGGCGGTTCCCGGTTCATTGTAAATTCTGGCACCCAGGATACTCTCATGACGTCCTTCAGGATGGATTACTCAGGTGGGGAAAAAAAGAGGCAGGCTTTCACCGTTGAGCTCGTAAACCCTACGTTAGAGTTGGAAATAAAGCTGATGTCTATCTACGACTCCGTATTTCCTTCTACCAATCCTACATTTGCTACCTTAGCCGCGGCAGAGAATGAGAGACGTTCCATGCAAGGCAGCGACGGAGAGCCAATTACGTGGGAAACCCTAAATCCTAAGCTACCTGAAATATTCATAAGATTTGGGTATGGGTCCACGATAACTGGCGGAACTTCCAGAATACTAAAAACAGTGCTCTCTAACCTGTCTTACACCATAAATGCCAATAAAGACAAAGTTGTTGTGCTGATGTTAACGGACCTGTTCACTTACTGGAATGCGTCTGAGAGCTTTAATAATCGCAGTGGAATTAAAAAAGTAAGTGTTTTTAACCCAAACACTGAAACATTGAAGAGCCCTTCCCAGATATTGAGGGAAGTACTTGGCAGTTACGCAACTTTATACCCAAAAATGGTACCTTGGATATCCCTTGGGGGAAAAGATAAGTACAGCGAAGTTTTTGATTCGATGGTGTTTGGTCTCGCTGCTGAGATGTCGGATGACTTGAACTATGTAATTAAAGATGCCATTCATGAGAACAAGGAGAGCGGGCAGGCTCCGTTATCAGAGGGGGACATGGCGGATATAGCACAACTATTATCGCGTCCAGTAAAGGAGATTATATCATTAAATTTTAACCAAGCAGGACCGACAGGAGACGGGGGTATTACCCTTGAAATACTTATCCAGGCTTACGCAATGGCATTTAAGCAGTTGAATTTGGGATGGGAGTTTGGGGCAACCCCACTACCCAGTAACCAACCAAATTCGCCCTCGGAGCAACAGAACAATACGTACTCCGACTTACTGGATAATGAAACTGATGTATGGCAACAATCCAATCCTGATATGGCTAGGCAATTGTCGGAGGTTAAAGTCCTTGACTCGGTAGAAGTGAACCTGGTTGAGCTTGGCCAAAATCTCGAATCCTCACCGGGACCGGGCTACTATTCCTTTTGGCCAAAGGCTATAGAACAAAAACCTCAGGCGGATGATATATACACAGCGGTTGGAACTCTTACTACGCCGGGAGTAACCCCCCAAAAGTTACGGTATGAGGACTCTGTGACAGGTGATTTTACTACAATTGATACATTTAAAGTCAATTTTGCAGGGGACCCATTAAGTATAGGTGTTCTCAGTGGCGTTAACGAAGGAAATAAGATATGGTTCAAGGCGCCTCTCGAGGAATCTGTTGGAAAAAGAGGCATGGAGGTCTCGTTTAAGGATGTAGGGGGAATGCCAGGTATGGATAACTTTCTCGCCTATATTTATATTGATGGGAACCCGCCATTGAATTCAGGTACCCCGGTGACACAACTAGAGAACGAGAATGGGGTATCTCTTGGGGGGCTTTCTACTAGTGGCATTATATTAACTATACCTAGCGTGTCTGATTCTCCCCCAGATGGCTACGGGGACCTGCTTCGCCCTCTAGAAGTGGGCTATGATGATGAAGCCTGGTTTAACGAAAACTGGAACCCATCGGGCGGCTCTACTGGCGAATTTGCGAAAGCGAGTAGTGTCGTTGAAGCTAATCCCAATCCCGGTCCCCCCCTTGTTAGACCGATGACCGTGGCAGAAAAACATGACTCGGCGGTTGGCGGCTCGGGTCCTATATGGATAAAGCCTGGAGTGTGGAACAAAGGGAAGAAATCACCCCCAAAGACGTACCCTCCCCAGTTTGGAGGTACCGTCATTGATTACGATGGCGAAGTAGCAGAACCTTACCAAATTAACAATGTTGGGGCTCTTGAGCAGGGCTTGGCCTCTATTTTTTCCATCAAGGAGCTGAACGAATTAACCCCCGCTAACACATGGCAGGAAGCCAAGGAAGCCTACAGTGACCCGGCTTCCCCACCCGGAGTTGGCAACCTCCCCTTTATGGATGTCATTCTACCTGTGTCCGACAAATCCGGTTCTGCCAGAGGTAAGATACATGCCAAAGCTGGCAGAGTTGATATGGGGTATGCCCCTATGTACCTCCCTAATTCCACAGAACTTCATCTGGATTCAGCTGCAGGAGGGCACTCAGGGAAAGTTCCCCTCCTCAACCTCGAAACTGGGGAGCTGGTGGAGGGCTGGTCTTCGATACCTGGCGTTGGACTGGAGAAAAACCCCTTGGTGCAGGAAGCCGAGGATGTACTGACTTGGCAAGAGTCTGCTTGTGACCCGGACACTATGGGTCGTGTGACCACGTCTCTTCGACTAGAGCCTACCATAGAAACATGGCAGTCTCTTATGTTGGCTACTACAGATTTGGGGAAAACTGGTGATGAAGTAACAAGCAGTCCCGAAATGCCTGAAGAACCCTGCGACCATCCTCCTCCTCGTAAACCGCTTGAACTAAACCCCAAACTGAGTGCCTTCGTTGTGTTAGGTACCCAAGGGGTAAAACCTAATATTACGGCGGTACTGACAAACCTAGTCGCCGCGATTAACAATGTAGTATTAGGCAATAAGAATAAACTAGTAATGTCTGAGCTGGATTTGTCTATGCTTACACCTGATGAATTTGACTATGTTATGGGCTCTTTGATGGCGCAACTTCCATCAGAGGATGTGAAGGATTTTGAAAGAACGAGACCTACGCTTCTGTGTATTGCCCCCGAGGACGAACTTATTGCCAGAGCTTTTGCGTCCTTGAGGACGCCCATATTCTCTTTCCCTGAGATAACGGGACGTCACCCAGACATTGAGAATACTACTCCTGGGGAATTAAATAAAGTTCTGTGGTTAAATTATGGTGGCGACAATTCTATTGTTACCGATATAAAATTCGATGCGGCTACTAGATTTCTTATTAACATGAAGGACCAGTATACTGCTATTACCGCTATGGCTAGGGTAGCAGATATAGGAAGACAATCAAAGGTATCAACCCAGCTGATATCTACCGCAATAAAAAGTCACCTCACACATGAGAAAGACCTGACGAAGGAAGTCACATATCCAGGTACTACCGAAAAGAACGATACGCCCGCCTCCGATACCGTTGTTACTCATCCAGCAGGGTCGGCAAAGGATACTAATACGAAAGATGAGGCGGGGCTTCTTGAGATGATTACTGGTATGGATGGGAACCTCTCGTCCGAGTTCACCCCTCTTCCACTAGCTGAGTATTTTGCATCCATGAAGTTTGAAAAGGGTTCGGAAGAAGCGTTAGCACAAGAACAACTGCAGATTGCTTTCTCTAGCCCGGAAATAATGGAGTATTTTGAGAATGAGGAGTCGGAGTTCGTTAAGAAGGGAGGCTACTATACCTCCAATTCCGTAGAAATGCAGAATGAACGTATGGTCTCCAAGTGGGCAGCTAAAGCGGAGGGCGTTAAATATACCGCCCCTAAAGGAAGCGCACGATTTGTAAATTTCGCTGGGATATGGGGAAGATTGTATCAGCTGACCCCCAAAATTATGGATTCGCGTCTCTCCTTTTTCAAGGCGATGCAACAGGAGGTGTGGCAGGTGGAAGTACAAACCCTTGGGATACCTGAACTATGTGCCCCAGCGGCGGACTTGGGCGCGGGTCGGATTATAGTTTTAACTGTGTTTGATTCTAGAACCGCCGAGTACGACAGAACGCCACATTGGCTTTCGGGACAGTACTCAATTCTTGGAATGAACCACGAGATAAATGCAAACACCGGCTTTTTATCCAATTTAAAACTCATGAAAGCAGGACCACATCCTGCATTCGTAGACGAAGGACTATTCTCTGAAGGAGGAGCCGAATGAACCCAGTAAGAGGCGATAAATGGTTTGACGGAGAATCCGGGCACTTCACGCAGACGGCGGTAGAAGGTGAGATAACCGCCGACCGCATCACAAACGGGTGTGCGCTGGCTTTTGGTATTGTTACCGATTGTGAGGACGCCACTAAGAGTGGTAGAGTAAAAGTTAAATCCCAATTGTTTGGACCACAAGCGGTTCCCTGTGATTATGTTTCCCCCATAGGAGGTGCTGGATACGGGCTAATGGCTGTACCAGGAATAGGTGCCACAGTGCTCGTGGGGAATAGCCCGTTCTCGGACCCGCCCTGTTCCGCATTCTGGATGGGCGTTCTGTATGCGCCCGGTCAGGAAGACATCCCGTCCATTCGTAGCCAGCCCTATAAAGATGAGATAACCGACAGGGTTGAAATAAAAGATAACGGAACCATTCCTACGACTACGGTATCGCATGGCATACCAAACATGGATGAGGTTTATCAAGATAATAACCTACCTGATTCTTTTGTACTGAAGCATCCGGCGGGACATTCAATATCTTTGACCCATAAAGTCACAGACGAAAGAAATATCAATGAGATTAAACTCAAGACCGCGGAAAACAAAAGGATTATTCTGAGTGATGCTCCGCCCTCCGCTGGCGGGGAAGCAATAACACTTGTTGACGAAAATGACAATTTAATTAGGATAACCAGCATGGGCGAAAATCCAGATTCTATTGTTACTGAAGCTGGAAAAGATATCACCGTATTTTCAAAAGAAGGAGAGATAGACCATACCATAGGTCCTGACAGTAAAAAGGATTATAGTATCACAAATATAGGAACCGGAGACATTGCGATATCTGCTAATGAAGGAAACATAACTATTGATGCAGCGCAGTCAATCACCTTGAAATGTGGAAATTCTGAAATTAAAATGACCAAGTCCTCAATTGAAATAAAAGCAAACTCTGTAAATGTTACGGGGTCTACTGGAAATGTCTCAATCATGGGCACGACTCTACTCACCCATACTCACGGGGACCCCGATGTCTTCGGGGGTGTTACAACTCCCGGCGTGGGATAAACCTAAATAATAACAACAATGACTATATTTACCGAAAAATCATTAAGGTTAATGCCATCTAATGCGTTAACGAGTTTGAATAATGCTCTAATTGTAGAAGGTGAGACCAAAGTGGCAAAATTGTCCTCGGTGAATGCCAAAATTTCAAAACTTCAAGGTGTAAGCACCGTCAAATTACCTGTAGGGGGTCGTGTTAACGTTGGGAGCGGGGGTGAACTCGCCGCGAAGAAGATAAAGGATTCTATGACTGCGGCGCCACTTTCTTTTGCGAATGGCGCGACTGTTATGAATGACTCAAGTACCAATCCCGCGGATGCTCCGGTTTTCGTCCCGGGCACCACTGAGATTACTCCCACTGCTGGTGATGTGGACGAGATGTCGAGTGAGGTCAACCAATTCCTGGCGGGCGGTCAGCTGCCTAAAACAGGAGACTCGTTGACTGGCATTGCCGCGCAGAATAAACAGATTGAGCGCGCGACCGTGCAACAAGAGATTAACGATGTGCATTCTGCAATAGCTCTGATATACAAAATTTTGGGACAGCGGGCGTCGGGGGAGGTGCCAAACCCAAAACTAAATTTGGCTGCCTTAAACCTGAACGAGGTCCCACAGGGTATGCGGAATACTGTGGTCGAAGCGGTCGAGCTCAATAACGAATATGTTCAGACTCAAATCGTTGCACCGTTTATAGAAAATCAAAAGTTAGTAACCTCCCTCAAAGCGCAACTATCGGGAATTGGAGATATAGATAATATATTTGATTTAGAGTTTGGACCCCCTATCTCTGCTGCTAACCAATTTGTCCTATCTGAAGATGGGCTGTATTATAATTCCCGGACACAGTCTGTCCCTCATATTCTCCCTCTCCCGACTTCCGCAAATATGTGGCAACTTCGATTTGATTCCAATGTCGGGGGAAAGGGCGTAAGCTTTTCTGAAGAGGATGCGTATGGCAATGTAGGAACTATTTTTGATTTAAAGGAGAATATGGATTTAGCCAACCCTCGCATAGCTGAGTATTTCCTTTACGATGATGTCCTACAACAGTTTGAGGACGATAAACAAGCGCAGATGACGGAAGTATCGGGCTATGTGTCCGAAATATTGGCTAATGGGTATTCCACAAAAGACGCCATGGTACAGTCTTACATTGCCCAGTTTGGTGCTGTGGCGTCCGTGTACAATACTAAAATCAAAAAAAGAAAAAGGCAGTTGGAAATCGCCGCTATTTATGGAAGAAATATATTCTTTGTTACTAACCGCAACCACTTTTTAGGGGAGGGGATATTTTTTAAATATACCCCGCCCACAGGAAAAGCTTTCGAATACAATCTACAGTATGATGATTTAACGGACGAGATGAAAGAAACCACCTTTGCGACCCTGGAAGGAGGTCAACAGGTGTCATGGAATACCGCAACAGGTGGGGTGACTGAGGTTCCTAGCTTTGCTAACGTGATAGCAGTAGTAGGGGTTTGGACTCAAATTCCTAGAATTCCTATTAATGATTTTTCCTTCTTGAGGGAGAGCGATATTCCGCTCAATTTCCAAAGAAAAATAACATTGTTCTCGGAGGATTTGGACACTATTATAGCCCCTCATCAAGCTCGATACGTTGTTGCCCCCACCGATAAACCAGCGAATTTCACGGAGAGTCTGGCGGTTGATATGATTGGCTACGGAGATTGGGTACACAGGGAGACTTCCGGAAGTCTAAGCGCTACAACTCCTCTGTATAAATCACTAACAGACGATATAGTTTCGAATAACCTTCTAGTATGCTATAATTTTCTTGACCCTGACGCAGTGACGGAACCCTCAGGAACGCTCTACGCATTGAATAATGCTGCCGAAGGCTCACCTCGTTTGGACGCCAAGTTAGTGGGGTACGACAAATCGTTCGTGTTCCCTTCCGGAGTAGGAATGGCATATTTTGGAGGCACTATATTTGATGAGAGGTCAAAACACTCTGTCATCTGGACTGACATCAAGGGCTCTTACGCGCGCCTACCCAACTCAACGAGGGAATACATGACGTATGACACGCCTTACAATGGGGTTCGCCAACTTGATAATTTGTTTTATACGCAACAAGGAGTTACCTTTGATTTCTGGGCACATGTACCTAACGTCCATAGGGATATGACTGACTACCATCGTTACAGGCTGGTCTTAGGCAATGAAAACAGTGGTCCCGTTAATAGCCAGTACATAACGGCAACCACCCAAAATCCTCCGAATTCGAATACGCCTGGTTCTGATAACTCGCGAGCCTTGGGAATGATAATGGGTTGGAGGGACAGGGGCTCCCCCAATAAAACTTCTGGGTATAACACCAGTGGTTTAGAGTTTATTATTTCTCCAACCGTGGGACAGAACCAGACTTACACGACGAACCCAGATAAATCTTGGGGTCACAGCATTTGCATTGGGGAGAGCTGGGACACTCAAAACTCTCAGGGCATTGTCGTTACAGCTCCGACAGAAAAGCAGGTGGAACAAGTTGGGATGTACGTACCAAGTGGTGTTCTGAATTCAAGTGGATTTGGTATTGCTGACGTGAGTAGCGCATTCCACCATTTTAATATTTCGTTTGATTATGAGAAAGAACAGGTACGATTTACCCTTGACGGGGAATTACTTCTAACATCTTCTTTGCAAAAAGTCTTAGGGGGACCCCCAGACGCAACAGTTTTACCCACCGCAGTTAGCATGGATTTGACGGACCAAACGGATACCATTTTCTCCAACGACCCGACCAAAGAAAGTTTTTTAGGGAATACCCTTTATGATGAGAGAGTAACCCCCGAAAGAGTGGCTTTCCCCGTGTTTACCCCCTGGATTATTGGGGGCGGTTATTCAGACAATATCCCTAAAATTCAGGGAACTTCTTACAGACCTATGGGGTTCTTGGGGTCGAACACCAACAATACCCACCAAGTGACTATCCCCAACGCAGATGTCGCAACTGTGACGATTGCCGCCGCGGAGTTCGTTAAGGGTCAGCATGAACCCCCTCTCGCTAACTCATACGGGGGAACCACCTCGGCTTTGCGCAACATTCCACGCTCAGGTCTTGACGGATTCCTCGGCAGTTTTAAGATTTACTCTCTGCCTCTATCTACTACTGAAGCTAAGAAGAATTACGATGCTCAGAAAGGATTCTTCAAGAATGTCCTTATCCCAACCCCCTAGAATAAATGCCTAATTACGATTTACAATACATACAAGTGCCTTCGCCGAACAGCATTCAGGGTATGGCGTTCCCTATGAGGGAAGACGGAACGGGTGGATTTTTATCATCAAATGAGAATTTGGGGTCCCTTCGTGATGGCGTTCGCCAGCTAATACTTACCTCTCGCGGCGCTCGGGTAATGAGACCTGACTACGGAACGGATATTCGTAAAAGTGTGTTTAACCCCCTTGATAACACGATGATAAACACTCTCCGGGAACAAATTGTTTCGACGATTGCTACGTACGAAAAAAGAGTTATTGTAAAAAAGCTTACCCTTGTCCCCGATGAAGAGAATCATAAATTAATAATAAAGCTTTTAATAACGTCAAAAGATGACTTGTTAAATGCCGCTATGGTGGAGGTATTAGTATAATGGCAAACATAAACTATAACAAATTTTTTGAAGGCTTGTATAACACGTCCGGATTCGACGGTACTATAGAATCGGACTTTCTTAAACTGGGACAAGTTCCTGATGACCGTAAACCAAATCTGATTGATTATGATTTGCGGGGGTTTAATGATTTTCGTATAGCTTTACAAAATTACCTTAAAGCGGTATACCCATTAGATTATAATAACTTCGCAGCGTCGGACTTAGGTCAAATGCTTTTGGAGATGTTTGCGTACATGGCGTCTGTCCTTACATTGAGAACTGACATGACCGCCAACGAAATGTATATCGATACAGTTAAAAACGAAGATAACCTTAAGAGACTATTGGCGCTCATTGGCGTATCCATGAAAGGTCCTACGGCGTCTAAAGCAACAGGCAAGGTTACCGTCCCCGCAAATGTTACCATAAACACTGCCGTCTTAGTAAAGGAAGCCGACCGAAGGATTAATATTACTAATACCAGGAGCAACACCGCCCTGACTTACACCATATACCAGCAGCAAACCGACGGGACTTTGGATTTATTTAATAAAGATTTATCCATTCTTGCTGCTGATTTTACGTCTAATGCCGTAAGTAATTTATTCTTACTAGAAGGTGCTGTAGGAAAACAGGCGGGAGCTTTTACTGATGGGGTTGCGAGGCAAACTATAACCATTAAGGATGGACCTGTTATCGAGGGTAGCATCGGGGTGTCTTCGACTGAAGACGGTGGTACTCAGTACAATGAGATTTCAAATTTGTTTGCTGCATCTGGCGGAACCACCCCAGTATTTCAAAAGAAATATCTTGACGGGTATCAATGTATGTTAGAGTTTGGCGATGGAGTTCGTGGTCGTCTACCAACTCCCCTAGCAAATTACGTCGTTACTTACAGGACCGGGGGAGGAGTAAATGGCAATATAATGAGAGGAGGGATTAATCAAAATATTGTTGCCTATAATAATTCCATTGATAAAATAGAAGTTAAAATTGAAAATACGACCAAGGGCTCTGGAGGAACATCCGCCGAGTCCGTAGCTCACGCTAAGCGCTATGCCCCATATTTCTTTCGCACTCAATACAGAGCAGTTACAGGGGAAGACTATAACGCTTTAGCAAACTCCTTCGTCGGCTCTGCGGGACAAACGGCAAAAGCTATGGCAGCTCTCCGTAAGAATGGCGCAGCCGCTAACGTAATTGATTTGTACGTGCTATCGAAAGCTTCCGACCTTCAATTGGAACGAGCTTCCGTGGCAATGAAAAAAGAGCTTCTGGATTATTTCCAAAACTATAAAATGTTAACTGACGACATTATTATATCCGATGGGGTCGTTAGAACCTTGGATTTAGTTTGTACTATTTTTATTGATAAAAGCAACAAAAGAATTGCGGATAATATAAAACAAAAAGCTGCTCAAGCCATGGTGGATTACTTTAATGTAGATAACATGGCATTTGGGAAAAAACTTTCTATCGGTGACCTGCAAAATCAAATGCTTACAGTCCCTGAAGTGAGATTCTTTAGTGTTGATAACCTTGATGAGGATATCTTCGTAAACTTTAATGAAATAATCCAACTCAATAATTTTGAATTTTCCGTTGAATTAGTATAATGACATCAGATAAGGGACCAGGACAAGAGCACTTTAAAGCTAATTACATTGAAGTAATTAAGCGGATTGTTCCTGAATTTTACGATGAGACTGAGTACCAACTATTTGGTGCCGAGGAGGATTTGCAGTACAAAGTATTAGGCAAACTATTGTACGCAGCGAAAAATTTGTCTGGTCTACTTGCCGTTCCTAATACTGGCGACAGCACCACCTGGTTCGGAGGAGGGAGTTCCCCTTTATCAAGTATGCGGTACGTTCCATATTTTGTGCCGTACAATAGACTTTCCCGTTGTACCCCTGAAATTTACGAAAAACACGTTCTTCTACCTCTGGGTAAATCGTTTGCGAACTTCACAAATGTGTACGACTTTAGTTCGTTCTTGTTAACGTCGGCTTTGCCTACAACGCACCTGAACCAAGTTACGCAGACCTTTGCGCAAAATTACTCTTCCCTTGTTGACGCAAGCAAAACCCATGTATCTTCCGTTTCCAACGATTTAGTAGATAAGCTGGGCTGGGTGTATTTCCTAAACACTAGCGGTCAGGTCAAGGATACTGCTTCGGTAGCCCCAAGCTCGCTGCTTGTTAGTTCCTTAACTAACAAACTGTTTTACGGAGAGGCATTGACGGAAGCTGATGGCGTGTCTAATTTATTTAAATGGCTATACCTCAACTCCATAGGAGGCGGAGACGCGTGGTCTGATATTCGCGGCAATTATCTCTGCTCACCATTCAGCCAGCTTTCCTCCACTTATGCTGATAATTACTACGCGTCGGGGAACCTCCTAGCAAGCGCTCTGGATACTCTTGTAAATGTGTGGGTAAACGATGATGACCCAAATACTTTATACTTTAAAGATATCGTAGATGCGTCTTTGCTGGGGTTAAATGTTAGCCGCATGGAGAACAAGGGTCCTATGGGCAAAATGCTCAAGGCTCTCGCGTATGCGTTTTATGACGTCCAGGACTCCATCCGAGACATCCAATTCTTGTTAGATATTGATGAGTGCCCCGAAGAGTTCCTCCAGTATCTTGGGAGGTATTTAGGCTGGACCTTTTTCACAGAGGACCCTGTAGAATGGAGGGACCAGCTAAAACAAGCCATTTACCTTTATAAAGCGAAAGGAACTCGAAGCGCTCTGGTAGCCGCGACCAACATGGTTATCCCGTCGGGTATCTACGACCCGAATCATCCTGTGTCCGGTCTCCAGGAATTGTGGGAGAGTTACCTACCAAATCTCCTTTATTACACAATTAAGACTGAGACTAATGTCGGAACAGACAACGACCTCTACAACGAGATTTTAGCCCAGTGGCAAGTTAGTTTTGATGCGTCTGCCATTCCTATCAAAGCGCAGAATTTCGACCCCTTCAACGGGGACAACAACGTAAGATTTTTGGTTGACTATGTCCTGGAATACCTAAACTATAAACATAATTTTATCAAGATTGACTTCGCGCCTTTCACCGATACTACATTTATAAAAAGTCAAGTAAGCGCAAACATAAGTACACCCGGGTATACGCACAGGGGAAAAACGGTGACTATACCTCCGTGGGAAGATGAGAGGTTCTACCAGAATGCAACAATTAGTTTTCCACTAATATCGGACTTATCTTCGCTACTTGAGAGAGACACGAAGAACGTTGGGCTTGGATTAACTTCCTCCATTGCCCATACTGTAGGACGGTACATATCCAGCTCTGTAAGTATAAACCAAGAAAATGGATTCCTAGAGCCTGGCTGGGGACACAATAACTTATTTAAGTTTATGTCGTCCTCCCTCAACCTTCCCTTTAATTACAAGTCCGTCATCCAGGGGGGAGACTTAGAGGCTATGTCTGTATTTGATTACTGGAATTCAAAAGCCTCAATCGTGCATTCTAAGTTTAATCTATCCTCAATAGATTTTACGCGGGATGATTATATTGACCCTACCAAAACTAAAATGGGTCGAAAAGGGATTCCCACTGTCATCAATGTGTTCAGGCAGTTCGCGCCGTTCCACGTTATCAATAAGATTTATGCGGGCTCTGCGATTCCAGACGAATATTTTTCAACTCGTAATGGACCCCAGGGCTCGGAGAACGCTGAGAAGCCATGGTCAGGAATCTTTGACATGGAGATATTAAATACCATTCAATCTGATAGCGACCAAGTCAACAGCACATACACCGCATCTTCTTTCCCTGGAAATAATGGAGTTATCAGCGGAATTAGTCCGAGTATTTACAACCCCCGTCAAGGTCGTTTTATCCCTTCTTCCACTGTGTTCGCTACGAGTTACTTTATGT
>TARA_R110000824_G_scaffold92591_1_pt1 | contig 14380 bp, 10 predicted proteins | sample TARA_R110000824 | Tara Oceans TARA_R110000824 (sample SAMEA4397747) | marine metagenome | biome: Polar Biome; feature: [MES] marine water layer (ENVO:01000295) within the mesopelagic zone...; material: water (ENVO:00002006), including particulate matter (ENVO:01000060) such as...... | reverse complement strand
TACCGGTTCGACTATTTTGAAGAAAGTGCAGGAGTCTTCCAGGAGTTTCTCGACAACGGATCACCGGGGCTGCGAGGGCAAAGTACCCCGATTTTGCCTGCTGACCATACCGCTTATTTTCAGGCAGAAGATGCAGCGCATAGCATGGCGCAAAGAAGCTTGAGCCATATTGCTTGCAAAGCGATAAATATTCCCGGCGGGGGAGAATCTGTTTTCGTGGCAGCTACTTTCCTTGATTCAGCAACGTCGACTAAACCCGAAGTCCGAGTCATGATGTACAATTCGCTTCTGGCGAAAGTAACCCCCACAACAGTTTTAGGGACAGAGAACCGTGTTCTCGGATCAGGCGGTTGGGGGAATCCTCCTACAGGCAATGACGTAACGTTTGTGTACACAGGCGTCTCGACCGGCGCTGGTAGCGTAGGCAGCCCCGACTCCGGGCAGGCTGCTTCGCATGAAATCTATCGGCTAACTATCGACAATATAGGGCAAGTGGTTACACATGGCGTGCTAAGACGCTACTCGACTGTGACCACCGACCTTTTTTGGCACAACAACAATCTTTATTTCGGGGCTTCGTTCGCCATAACAAAAAACGGGCAGTTCTTTACTCCTGGCGCGGCAGGTAGTGGTTTCCAACCTGTGAATTACAACTCTTCGATCAACGTGATCTCTGATGTTAACGGTAACGTGATAGCGGGTGCGGGGACGGGACTGGTAGGGAACTGCATCTCTACAGACTGGCTTACCAACGGGACGCAAGACCGCACAATGTTTTGGAACGTAGCACGGGTGCTTATCCCGTACGATGGCAGAGTTTATTTTGGGAGCTCAAAAATAGGCGGCATCAGCGGTGCGGGAAACACCCCTGTTGATTCGAATCGATCGGTGTTTAACCCATCCGTCGCTACGGTAGATTTCCTCGTAAAGAACACTTTGCAACATGCCGAAATCGCTGGCAGCTTGCTACTCACTGGCGGGTTGCTGTGGGAATACGGCGGCGATGCGTTTAAGGAAAATGGGTTCCTAACCTACCCGCAAGTGCGGGACACGCAGAATTTCACAACAAATGGGATACTGCCAGATGGAACTTACGACTACCAGTTTATCTATGAATGGACTTCGCTCAAAGGCGGCGTTCAACGTTCCTACCCTAGCGATTCGATCCGCGTTGTTCTTGCGGGCGGGACCGCAACCCAACAGGTGCTATTTAACGTCTACCCTCCTATCTGGTCGCAGAAAAGGGAAGCCAACGGTTTAGCCAACCCCCGTTTAGTCATGTACCGTTCGGGCGAGCTCGCAAGCGGCGACACTACGATGTACCGAGTCAACGATTCGGACATTCCTATGGAATCAGTACTGGAAGTGGTCCCAATTCTTGATAACAGAATTAACGAAATTGGGGCACAAGACAACGAGCAGATTTATTCGACGGGGGACCCTGGCGATGTCTTTGGTAATATTGCTCCACCTTGTTCTACAGACATCGTACGGCACAGGAACAGGCTCTTCCTGGCGATAGCGGACGGCAGCGTTTGGTTCTCAAAATCGTCGGTGCCCTTAAGGGGAGTCGAGTTTAGTGACCTGCAAGTGAAGCCCGTTGAAAATTACAGTGCTTCGATTGCTGCAATAGGAGCGGTGAGGGACTACGTAATCGTGGTCACGACCGAAAATGTTTATGCGATAGGAGGAGAGGGGCCTAACGATGCTGGCCTTGGCGTCGACTTCTCCACCCCCACGATGTTTTCTCGCGATTCGGGGGCTGCGTTCGCTTGTATGCGGACAACGAGCCCTATTGGGTTCCTCTACAATGCCCACGGAGGGATCTACCAAGTAACTGATGCGCTAGAGGTGCAATGGATAGGCTCGCCGGTAGAAGATACTGTTGAGTATTTCCCCCCCGTACGTGCAGCGGTGAACGACGCAGAAGGAGAAATCTACTTTGGGAACGATCACGCTGATTATGGCTTTTTGGTTTACAATTATGTCTTTAGCACTTGGGCTCGCTGGCAGCCTAAAAGCAGTGGGTTTGGGAATAATGTCGCTTGTAAAGGCATGATGGTTCACAACAAAGTGCTGCATCTAGCAATTCCTTCAGGGTATTTGCTAGAGCAAAGCACGGGATTCGAAGATGTCGGTTCGGTAACGAACCCTTACAGTTTGACAATCATAACCCCTTGGCTGCGAGCAGAACAATTCCTGCACATGGGTAGGTTCTATAGGGTGCTGCTTAGTGGGTTGTATGTTTCGGACCATCGCCTAACTGTTTCGGTCTATAATGACTACGACAATACGCTCACGGACACGCAAACCAGAGATGTAACCGCCGCAAACGCATTTCCCTACATATTTAGGAAGCACGTACAAAAGCAGAAAAGTAGAGCAATCAAGATAGCAATCTCGGATATCCCACAAGGGGGTAACTACGGGGGCTATGCTCTGGATGGAATAGCAATTGAGTACGGGAAGAGAGCTGGTACAATGAAAACAGGCACGACAAAGACATTGGAGAGTTAGATGGACTTACTTGAAGAATACCATTCGCCACGGGGTGGATTCGCGTATCGACCAAGGTGGCAAGCTGAGAGCGAAGCCGCGAGCGCAGGTATTAGATCGAAGCAGGAAGAGGACTTGCGCGAAGCGATGACTGGGTACCGAGAAATGGAGTCCCCCATAGGCATTATGGGAAGGCAGGGGATGGCTGCTCTCACCCGAGGGGTTCAGACTCAAGGACAAACGGGCTCGCCGGGGAGCATTGCTTCATTGCTGGGGCGGCTGGGACCACAGCAGCTACAGGTGCTAGGGCAGGTAGGGTCGCAGCAGGGGACTTTTGAAGGTGCGCGGGATATGGCAATGGCAGGGATGCACGGAGGCTTAAGACAGGCCGCGTTCCAGGAGGCGGACTTCGAGGCACGGCAAAGAGCGGAGAGAGCGGCGGCATTAGCTGATGATTACTTGAGAAAGAAAGGTGCCGAAGATGCTAACATGCGAGCGGCTATAGGAGGCATTGGGGCAGCCGGAGCCGTTGGTGCTGGTTACTTGGGTAAACATGGATTTCCTCAAGCGCCCGAACCTGAACCGATACAGTATAAACTCTAAGAGGAGAAGCGCGTGGCAAACTGGACAACCATATCGTCTAACCAACCTTTCAGCGTAAAAGAAAATCTCTTTGTCGACCCGGATGACCCCAGGTACGACAGGTTTGCTAGAGAAAGATTAGAGGAACAGGATTATATCAATTCCCTTGTTTCGGGGTTGCGACAAGACCCTGCGAAAGTGCAAGCCGAGCAAATGGCGGCGTTGGCGTCAAGACAGGGGCAAGGGGCGGTGCGCTCTGCTCCACTGCTTAGTGCAGCGACCTCTGGTAGGATGCGTCAGGGAATGGGGCAGGGCATAAGTAGACAAGCCCCTGCCATCATTGAAGCACAAAGGTTGCAGAGCGAGAACCAGCGCCGAGGGCTCCAGATGCAGACAGCTATGAATGCAAGGAACGACGAGATTCGCAGGCGACAAATGCAGAAGCATGGAATGCAGCAGCAAGAGCTCCTTGAACAAGGTGTCTGGAGTCAGGAAGATGAACTAGGGTTCGGCTGGGATGATGGGTTCAACATAGCGAGCCAGATAGGAATTGCAGCAGCAAAAGCTAAAGCAGGGGCGGCATAACTAATGGGCTATTCTAAAATAACACTGTCAGCGGTTTACTCCGACAACGCGAACTATAGAGCTCCTGCTTCCGAGGTGCCTCCTACAGAGCAGGTTGGGACTCCTACGGCGTATTACCATCAACGGATGGTTGTGCCCGCAGGCAGGGCTGACACGCCCGGAGCTGTACTCGACCTAAGCGGCAACTACCTAAACCTCGCTGCGCCCACCGGCTTTATTGTCGCGAACAAGGACGCAGCGACAACATTGACCGTAGAGTATTGGAGTAAGCTTAATACCCTGCCACACCCTGCTGCGGGAATAACCTGGGAAGTGTCGGGCAGGGAGGGCACGATTATTGACCTAACGGCAGGAGGCACGTTATTCGAGGATGTACACGTCGGAGACGTTGTTTTTTCGGCTAACGCGGGGAATGCGGAGAATAGGAAGTTTTACTTAGTTAAAGAGTTGCCCCAAGCAGGGGTAGCAAACGATTGGCCTAAAAGCATTACTGTCGACCTTTATTTGACAAGCATGGTTGCACAGGTGGCCGATGACACCGCAAGTTTCGTACATGGTAACAGATGCACAGTTAAGGTGCCTCCCGGTGGAATGATGTATATCCCAGGGGGTTTGATGGATGTCGACTTGCGAACTGTAACTGGGCAATCAACCCTCGATACACAGTACAACGAAATACAATTATACGGTGATGACGCCACCGCTGTCGCTGAAATCTTTATGGTAGGCGCTTAACATGACTGTACCGAGCTCAACGCCAAGCAGAACGGCTATTTGGACCCCCCTGAACGACGAACCCGACCCTACAAGCGGGGAATGGCTTTTTCAATATGGGGACAAAATCATTGCGTCTAAGAATCGCAACCGAAGCAATGATGATCTGGGCGGGTTTGAAAATGACAGGGACATTACAGGGACTTACCTGGGTAAAGGGTTGTGGCGGGAGGGGGCCGGGCACGCAACCCCCCCCCTAAACACTTGGAATGTTAAACAAACCACCCTTCCTAGCACCACCCTTCCTAGCACAAGCCCCGGTGATGCCATTACAAATCCTGCGGGAACCCTCGACGACCTTGTAAATGAAGCAGCAAAAGGTATTCCCCCTGTGAAGACAGCGGACATGACAGGGCGGACTTTTGGTAGCGAGCAACAGGGCCAAGAGATAGCGACGACGGAAATAGTTCCTCAGTATACCGGTCTTCTACCCAACCCTTATGCGCTACACGCTGCGGGATTAGCTCGGGAAAAGGGTTTGCAAGAAGAAAGGGCCTACGACCTACAGGCTAAATTGTTAGAAAACCAAAGCCTTCTTGCCGCTGAACAAAAAGTAGAGAAAGAGGAACTCGAAGGCAAGTTCAAAGAAAAGGTCGAAAAGGCCGACCTCGCATTCGAGTATCCCGGAATGACGTTCGATGAAATTACCGAAGCTCAAGCAATAGCGGCTGACGAATCTGCTCCCCTCGCGGAAAGATCTGCTGCAAAAAGGCGGCTGGAACGGGCAAGAGAAGTCGATAGCGGGCGGGCATACGGTAGCATTTTCTCGAAGATACTCGCTGCGGTTTCTATCGGCTTGGGTGCATATTCCGCAAAAACGACGGGTCGTAATTTTGCTTTAGAAATATTCAACAAAACTATCGCTGATGACGTGGCTTCCCAAAAAGCTATGTTTCTTAAAAAAGGGCAGAAAGCAGATAAAGTCCGTAACTCTTACGCGCACTTTATGAAGGAGTTCAACGACGAGTCGGCAGCGGAGAGTGCCGCGATAATCTCGACCACAAATCAAGCATTGCTTAGTATTCAGGGGAATATAGCAAGGTTGGGGGGGGGTGCTGAGGCGGCTAAAATGATGGATCTTTATACCACAAAGCAAAACCAAAATATAGCTGCCAGTAATAAAGCGGCAAGGGAATTTGCTGAGAAGGAAGCAGTCAATCGAGCGCGAACAGTAACACCTATTCCTGGGCTGAGAAGAACATCTCCAGAACTACAGCAACAAGGCATTGAGATTGAGAAAGGGTGGGTCAAACTCGACGCAGCTATTACTGAGATAGAAGCGGCTGCTGGCAACATAGAGAGGGTTTTTACCAAATACAGAGCTCAGTCGTTTGCAGGTGTTGTTACTCAAATAGATAATTTGGTTTCTAATAAATCCATAAATATAGAACGCGCCGGGGTGCTTAAAGCTGAACTAAGTGGCTATTACGAGTCGTTAGTTAATGGAATTAGAAAAGCAAAAGAGATGGGGGTTCTGCAAAAGTTTGAGCGCGAAGAACTAGATAGAACAGTTCAGCAGCCTACCGCTTTCGACGCTTGGATGAAAACGAAGTTCAACACTCCTTTAGGCTCTGCGACTTTCGCCAGAGCTTTCGTTCTGCCGGTGAAGCAAACGTTATCTAAGACGATGGCTAGCATGTCCTCGGGAAGTTCACCTTTTTACGTGTTTGATAAGGGCAGGGACCCAAAGACAGGGGAATACCGATTTAAGTACGACCCTGCTGCAATCAGGGAGGAAGCAGAAGCTTTAAGCGCGGGCCTTAGACCAGGTTTTAAGGAATAAAACTAGTATGGCGCAGCTCTTAGACCCACAGACTAGACAGCTTGTCGATGTCCCCGATTTACAAGCCGTGGACCTCATAAATGAGGGAAGCGTACTGGTCCCCGAAGAATACTTCGGGGATGATGGCAGGCTACGGCTTGTCAGAGATGGGGTGGAAATACTTGTCGACGACAACCAGGTCTTAGACTTTCTCACAAACGGATTTAAGTTCCCCGCGTCGACTGCGCTCAGTTACGAGGGGATAGCGGAGCAAGAAAAAGCCGCAAAGTACGAAGGCGACATCGCGATGCCGCTACTAGCGGGTTTCGTTAAAGATGTGACGTTTGGTCAATCTGCGGCAATAGCAAGACAGCTAGGAGGCCCTGGTGAGGCGATGCTTGAAGCGTTGCAAACAGCCGAGCAATACAACCCAGGGCTCGTTAAAGCAGGTGAAATAGGATCGATGATTGGGACCTATCCGCTTGCGGGTGGCCCTTTCAAATCTTTATTTAAAGCTGCACCAGGGGCAGCTCTCCCTAGACTTGCTGCTTCTAAAGTGGGCAAGTTAGCTGGAGCGGCAGGCGAAAAGGTATTTGGCAAGAAGCTGTTTGAGCAAGTTGGGCGATGGAGCGCCGAAGGAGCAGTAGAGGCCGGGACCTATGCGACAAAAGACGCGCTCTACCAAGCGGGGCTACAAGACAAGGAAGTTTTTAGCCAAGAGTTCATGTCACAGCTTGGCGACAAAGTTGTAGCTGAGGCGAAGACAGGGGCGATTATTGGGTCCGCCTTCCCGGTGGTGGGCGGCGTTGCGAAGTTAGCGGGTCGAATAGTAGCGCCGGTCATAAAAGAAGTCGTTGGGGCTGCAACGCCTGCTGTTTTTGCAGAGGGAGTCAGCTTATTCAAAGAACCAAAAGCGTTTTTCCGTGGGATCATGGAAGAGACTTCGCTCGACAAGGTGCTGAACCGAGTAGGTCAGGCGACAAAACTGATGACTCGCGCAGAACGCTCAGGCGACGAAGCTAGCTTTGTCAAAGGGTTCAAGAAGTGGCTAGCATCGAGGAAGGAAAGAGGGGAAGGGCTGCTCGAAGGAGAGTGGTCTGATGTAATCCCAAGAGTCGACCGTATAGTAAAAGAAGTAGGCGAAGAGATCGATGGGTTCTACTCGCGGCTTGATGAGTCGCTAGCGAAAGGTGACGTTGAAGGAATCGTCGCCGATGACATAGTAAAAGAGCTAGAAGCTGCGAGGTTAAGGTTAAGCAATACCGCGACAGCGGCGGAAAGTGGCTTTTGGGCCACGGCGATCAGCGCGGCTAAACGTGACGCTATCTTGGAAGAACTCGCTAGCATTTCGCGGTTACCTCTCGACAAACAATCTGCGGCTCTTAACCGGTTTGCTAAAGATTCGGGAATCGATGCGCTGCGAAGTCCTGCTGCAATTAAAAAGGCAGCAGCCCAGCAAGCACCTGCTCCCTCGTCGATAGATGATACTCAGGTTATAGACGACACTGTTGGCGAGTTCATCGACACATGGGAAGGACCTGATCTCTCGTTGTTAGATGATACCCTGGTTATGGACGGCGCTGTTGGCGGGTTCCTCGAAGATGTCAACTTTGACACTATACGCGCAATCACGCAGGACCTAGATCCTAAAACCCTCGATGCAGCGTATAAGAAGTTATATCGCCAAGCCAAGGGGAACAGGACAACGCAACTGGGATACAAGGCTTCTCAGACATCGAGAAACAGGTATCGATCCGACGCGAAACTAGGGAAGCAAACGTCGAGCCCCGGAGCGGATTGGAACAAAGGTGCTGCGGCTATTTACGGCAAGAAACTGAGTGACGCGGCAGAAGAGGGAATGAAGAAGTCCGACGACTTTGCACGGTTCAAGGAGCTCAACGAAGAATACGGCTATTCGAAAATCCTCGAAGATATAACGGGGCCTGAACGAACGCGGGAAATGCTCGGAGATAAGCTGACAGGGAGAGAAATCCTGGGAGGGGTAGCCAGTGGCTTGGCGGCGACCGCTTTTATGGGAATGCCCTCAGTCTTTGCCCCTGTTGTTGGGGCCGTTGGGGTACTTGGCAACAGGTATTTGGGTGGTAAGTCGTACGACATGACGATGAGCGTTGCCGAGCGCTTGGGTACTTTTTTTGCGAAACGAGAAATGCGAGCTTCGAACGCAATGACTAGCCGAATAGGAAAACTCTTAGAGGCTTCTCCAAGAGCTGTAAAAACAGCGGCAATTGTTTTGACTTCTAAAGACATAGACATGCTCACCCCACCTATCGGCGAAAAGCGGAAAAAGTCGGGAACAAAAAAAGAAGCGTTGGCTCACTTAGCTGATACCATCCAGTACATGAACGATAATCCAGACATCTTGGCTTCCAGCCTAGAGCAAGACTTAGAACAATTGCAGAAAGTGTCGGATGAAATTGCAGGGTTTATTGCCGCGACTGAAGTTAGGAAAATGCAGTTCTTGGCAGATAGAGCTCCAAAACGTCAGAATATAATAAACAAGATTCAGCCAGAGCTCTACACTGAGCCAAGTTGGGCTAATGGCGAGATGTATCGGTACGAGAACCTGCTGAAGATGAGCATTGCGCCTATGGACCAGTTGTTTTACCACCTAGAACGAGGCACTCTAACGACAGAGCTCGTTGAGGGCTTAGACTATATTTACCCGTCGTTGACTGATTCTGCGCGGGAAAAGTTCATTGAAGAGACTGCGAAACTTACGAAGCCAACAAGTGCGGCAAAGATGGGGCAATTCGCAAAGTTTATCAATCGTGGGCCGCTTGCTCAATATCAAACGGCGGGGTTTCTTGCGCGTCAGAAAATGCAGTATGCTAAAGACGAAGGTCAAGGTGGAGCGCCAGGGTTAAGAAAATCTTCTGCGGCAAAAGGACAAACACAAGTGCTAACAACTACGAACACAGAGTCAGCCAAACACAATTTGAGTTTAGGTTAATCAGGAGTCAATTAAATGCGTACTATAAATTTTAACCAAACCTACGACGCTCAGGTCACCGATATTCCAGTGATGGATTTGAAAGTTACCAGAGCTCGCCAGATGGTTTTTCATGCTCTGATGGACGATGCGAATGGGGGCACATTGAAATTCCAGTATGTGTTCACCGATCCGGAGACTCGATTGGAGACTTTGGCAGATTACCATACGAAGCCAATGGTAGCGGGGACGCTTGTCGTGCTTGATATACAATATAAAGTAGACAATATGCGCGTCACTTACAGTTCCACCGGAGCTCCGGCAGGCGGGGCTACTCCCACAATTCGAGTAACAGGTACAACCGCCCAGTAGGAGATATTATGGCAGATGCAGATGTAACAACCCTTGGCGGAAACGGAAACGCTACAAAAATTCAGGACACTGATGTAACTGATTCGACCCCGGCTGACGGAAATATTCTTAAATACAACGCCGTGCAAGAGAAGTACCTTTTAGCGTTAGACCAAACGTCCGAAAATGCAACGTCTATTCAAGATCAACCGGTTGCTGCGACCGTTCCTTTGGCCAGCCAAGTGCTCAAATACACGGGAACGGCTGGGGCAGGGGGTCAATGGGTCCCTGGAACAGATACAGCAGGTTCGGACGCTTTGAGCATCCAGTCGGAGCCTGTAGATGCAACTACGCCGACGATAGGTCAGGTGCTCAAATACGCAGGCACTTCTGGCGCTGGCGGGAAATGGGAGCCGGGGGCAGATACAGCAGGTTCGGACGCGACGCACATAAGAAGCATCAACGTAGATTCAACGGCCCCGACAGCCGCGAAAAACACGTTGGTTTACGACGCCACGGCGACTGAGTACGTAGCCGATTATGGCGCGGGGGTGATTTCGGATGGGTCCCGTTCGTACCTGAAAGACGCTACCGAGAACCTCGGAGTGGGCACGGGCGCTGCGGGTGCCCTTGCCGGTAAAATCGTCGCTTACAACACGGGCGCTGGAGTAGACACTAAAGTCGTCGTCGAAGCTGACAGCGGACACACAGCGTTGCACCTAAGAGCTGACACGTCAGGCACAGGGGTTGCGGGCGACCGCTACGCGCAGGTGCAGTTTTGGCAGGGCGGCAGCTCGAAGGCTCAACTGCACTACGACCCTGAAGATCAAGAGCTTGTCTACGCCCCGGACGGCTCTGCGAGCAGCGGTAAGGGAATGGCAATAAAGTCCGATGGACGAACAGGCTTCCATTTAAATGAGAAGATTTCCAACTTCACCGTCAAAGGTGTCGCCGACATCAGCCCAGCGGTAGGTCTAATGCAGCCGGTCCCAAATGAGACAAGTCCGGTACTTGTCGATATTATTGGTTCAGCCGTCACGACCGTAGGAGGCGCAGGCCCTGGCGGGTTCTTGAAGTCCATAGGCGTTGGTGACCGGATTGCGAGCGCTGCGGTCCCCGGAGACTATGTGACAGTCATCGACGTTGTTGATGATGATACGCTGACTGTGCAGCCCGACATGACGGACATATCGAACCAGCAGATAGGCGTTCAAAGAGCGTTAGCTAGCTTTATCGACCGGTCCAACGACACCGAATTTATTATTACGGATGACGGCAAGGTGGGAATCGGCACACCGAATCCTGCTAGGCGTTTAGTAGTCAACACTCAGGCAGGCGAAGGCAATTGTACCATCAGAGCGCAATCTCCCGACGACCAAGCTATACTTTCTTTAAAGGCCGATACCAGCGGGTCCGTGTTGAGTGGTGGAGATAGAGACTCGTCGGTAAATTTTCAATCGGGAATCAGCTCGGGCGAGTCTGCAAGATTGCGATACTATGCAGACTACGACCAACTAGGACTGGTCCTGCGGAATAATCCGGTAGTTAACGACAAGGTCACGATCTCAAATTCGGACAACTTATCTACAGGCGGGTCAAGGGGGGTTCGGGTCGGTGTAAGGCAGAGTAGAGGAGCTTCCGGCCTGTCGGCAAAAAAACTACCCGATGGCCAAGTTTTCGACTCTTCGGATGTCGCAATAACAGCTCAGTCTGACTTTGCTCTAGTGACACACACGATTTCTGGCACTCCAGCAAACAACCCTTATCAGTTCATGGCAGTTGGAGACTTGGTTGCCCTTAGCACGGCAGCTCCGGCAGATAGTGACTATGTTGAGGTTACCGGCCTATCGTCAACTTTCTTCCAAACATCTTCGCAGATAGGGGTAAGTGCTCAGTCGTTTAACATCTGGTTAAAGCCTGCTCATTTCCGACTCGAAGAACCTACGACAACGGAGACTTCCCTACTCGTCGATGGTCGCGACAATGTTCGGATAGGCACCTACGAGGAAGGACTCGATGCGAAACTGAATGTTAATGGGACACTGGCGCTAACAAACGCAGGCGCACAGGAGATGCCTTCAGGCGCTAACCTAGCTCACATCTATTACCGGTCTCCAGCTCATGGCAATGACTCCCTGTGTCGCCTTTTGCTACACTTTGATGGTGATGCAGCTCATGGCGGGGCGTGGGCTGACAGCTCATTCGGTTCAACTTTTCAGCACATCATAACGTCAGAAGGGGTCACGATTGGTAACAGTGTTAAGAAGTTTGGTGAAGGCGCAGCTTTGTTTGACGGTGCATCGTACCTAATCGTTGACCAAATGCTCGGAAGCAGGGGCGAGTTCTTTCCCGATTCGCAAGGGTTCACTCTTACGGCGTGGCTCAACCTAGACAGCACAGGAACGATTCAACCTCTTTGGGGCGTGGGTGGCACGGCGGCCGACTGGCAGAATATTACCTACAACCAAAGCACGGACACTCTTGCCTGTTATGAGAACACGGGAGTAGGCAAAACGCTAAACTGGGCAGTCCCTAGTATTGGGCTTAGTCACTCGACTTGGCACTATTTGATGATCGCCTACACTACAGCAGGTTCAGGAACGGTTTACGTCTTTGTAGATGGAACGCTCGTTAACGTCGGTGGAACTTCAATGGTCAACACTTGGATCGGTATGTTCTCGACGGGTGCAATAAATATCGGGTATGACAAATACGACTCCGGGCTTTATTTTAAGGGTCACATCGATGAATTTTCCTATTCTGCGACAGCACGTCAAATAGCAAGTTTCATTTCGCCCACTGAGCCATTTTATGCCGAGGGCTTGTATTGCAACCATGCGGGGCGCTCTGCTCCTTATAGATTAAAGCCTACAGGATCCTAGGTGGAAGACAGCGCAATAACAGCGGGGTTTGTCGCGATGTCGATGGCGTTAGTTAAGATAGTGGAGAAGGCGTTCGCGAAAACGGGGAATGCTAGTTTAGAATGTCGGCTTGGAGCCCTGGAGACACAGATGGCCAGGATGCAGGATGGAATTGATCAAACACAGAAAGCGTTTTTCGAGTTTCGAGAAATGGCTAGAATCAAATGGGCAAGAGATGAAAAAAATGACTAATCGTCCAGGCACTTCAACGTCAGAATTTTGGCTGAGTATTTGTACAACAATAAGCGGAATCCTAATGGCTATTTTGCCGGATAACCCAATCACGCAAGTTGTTGGTGGGATCATCTCCGCAGTTTCAGCACCCGCTTATGCGGTTTCCCGAGGGCTGGTAAAGTCTCGACTGCTTTGATTTTTTGTTTTACCAGCGCCAGTCGACCTTACTGTCTACCCAGCGAGCTCTGTCAGAGCCTTTAAACACGGTTATAGGCCGCGTGTCTACGTGGATGCGGTTTGTGTATAGGCCAAGGCCGTGCGCGTCGCACAGGTCCGCTATGACGTACATGTGGACGGTGGTAGCCAGATCTCTGCGCGTTGGATCAAGTAGCTGTACGTCCGCTGCATGGAGCACGTTCTTTCGCGGGATATGCCATGACTTTGAGGCAGCGCCGACCGTGGCAGCGTTGCTTTTCGCACAGCGGCAACCGCTTGTGACAGCCATCGGGCCAGCTACGTCTCGTATCTTCTGCAATATTGTTACAAGTTTCGCGTCTACTTTGAACTCGGTTTTGCAGCCACAACTGCAAGCGAACTCATAGTCACTAAAGTTTTTTGATAATTTCGCCATCTTCATTGGCTCCCGTAAATTCCTTGATCAAGTGTTCACAGTCGGTAGGCCCTTTCCTTATGAGCCCGCAAATTTCCAAGACGGCTAGACATGCTTCATGCCCCCGGCAAACGTACGCTTTCCAACCCCGCAAGGCTATTGCGTTGAGGTGCGCGTGCTGATGCGTCGAACCCCATGCCGGGCTGGAACCTTTGACTCGCTTGAGCTCGATTGCGAGTCCTCTGGCTTCGGGGAAGTCGGGCAGGTGGTCGAAAATATAAATGTCCGCTGCTCCCTTGAGTGCGCCAAGAGCTCCGAACATATACTTTCCCTGCCATTCGGAGCGCTTGCCTTCGTTCGGGACGTGCAGGAAATACACCGCTTTATCTCGTAAGTGCGCGACAAGCTTTTCATGTTCCCAATTCTCCTTTGGGAAAGTTGGCTTTGAAGATACTTTTTTTTTCTTCTTGGGCCTCGGTATTCTTTTTTGTTCGAAGTTAGAGAATCGTTCTAAGGTTCTGTCTTTGTGTTCCTCGCTCGTACTCACTGCAACCCACCCTCTGCTCCTCGACAGTCAATACAGCGTTGCTCTTGCTGCACCTGAAAACCATCCCACTATTTTGGGAGTGATCGCAAGTTCTGCAATTCGCGGCTGGCGATGACCCGAAATGGCAAACTTCTGAGTTCTTACAAAGCTGCTTGCATTCCCACCACATCGGCGATTCTGATATGCGGGGGAGCTCTAAAGCACTTTGGGCTGCAAGGATCTCTTTCGCAGTTTCGACAAGAGCGTAACCGTAGGATGAGTAGTAAGGAACGGATTCAAAGAACCATTCGTCATTGTTTTTGTTCACAATCATAAAGAGGAAAAAAGCTAACGGGGCGGTGGGGCTCTGCGGCTCACGGCTTGCGTGCATGTAAGATTGCGCTTGGGCGAAATATTGGGGGAATGCAGCGAAGACACCATCGGCTTTCACTTTGTTAAAGTTACTGTTGTTCGCTGTTTTAAAATCAATTCCTACGAGTGAAGTCAACGGAATCGGTGGGAGCAGATGTTCGGGGAGGTGCTTCTTGATTGCTGACATCTTGATGTAGCCGTCTATGCTGCCGCCGAAGCCGGGAACAAGGGACTTGTAGTATGTTTGCCGACCGAAAACCCGGATACGAGCATCTCT
>TARA_R110000824_G_scaffold12307_8_pt1 | contig 14383 bp, 16 predicted proteins | sample TARA_R110000824 | Tara Oceans TARA_R110000824 (sample SAMEA4397747) | marine metagenome | biome: Polar Biome; feature: [MES] marine water layer (ENVO:01000295) within the mesopelagic zone...; material: water (ENVO:00002006), including particulate matter (ENVO:01000060) such as...... | reverse complement strand
CTGCAGCCTTTTTAAATCTATGAAATCTACACAAAACTTAGTAAACATGAAGCGCGCCAATGAGGCAATATTTCTTGGTTGCGGTCCGTCTATAAACGAAGTTACGGACGCGTCGTGGAAGAAGATTCAGTCATTAGATATTTGGACATCCAACAATTGGTTTATTCATGACATAGTACCGGATTTTTATCATCTAGAGGTGAAGCTACATAGAAATGGCGAGTTTGCAAAAACCATGGTTAGCCGCAAGAGAGAGGAGTATGCAAATGTGAACTGGATCTTGGACCATACGAGACCCTATTTACTTGAAGCAGTGCGCCCAGAGTGGTTTGATAATATCTTTTTGTATCAAAAAGAGTATCGTACAAACGATGGCCACTATAAGCCAGATGCAGGGAAGGTCCAGGTTAGTTGCATGGCTAGCATCACCGTCGTCTTAGATCTTATGCAAAAGATGGGATATGAGAAGATATATTTCTGTGGTGTAGACCTGTACTCTTCCGAGTATTTTTGGACAAAGAACGACACCTATGAAAAGTACGATATACCACACCTCATATCTACCTGCAAACCCGATGAGAGGGCGCCGAGCGCACCGCACACAACACTGAAGACTGCTCGATTTATCAAGGAGTTTGGAGAATATAACGATATGAATTTTGTCAACCTTTCGCAAAAGAGTGTGTTAGCAAATTACATACCAACAGAGGAATGGTAAAATGAGACAACTAGTACAGAAGTATATTGATAAATTCGTTATGAATTTGGACCTCGGCGACGGCGGCATTTCGACGGCTCTTTACCACAACGGCTCCCGAGAACAGGCATTTATGTCGATCTTGAAGGAGACGGTGAAAGAAGGAGACACTTGCGTTGACTTGGGCGCCAATATTGGGTATACCACACTTTTTATGATGGACAACGTTGGCCCGTCTGGCTTTGTATATGCCATTGAACCAGACGCGCACAACGTTGGTCTATTGAGGGCAAACATCGACTCGAACAACTTTCTAGATAGAGTCCTGGTTGATAAGTGCGCTATCTCTGACGAGAATGGTGTATTGGATCTATGGATAGCGTCGCAGCCTAACCTAAATAGTGTCAAGAAAACCAAGCACAGTATTAGAAAAGAACAAGTTTCGTGCTACAATCTCAACACATTTCTACAGGATAAGCGCTATCCAAATTTTATAAAGATGGATGTCGAGGGGCATGAGGTAAAAATATTTGAGGGAGGACTGGACTACTTCGCAGAAAACGAGGGGAGAACCAGTTTCTTAGTAGAAGTACACCCACACTTCTATGACGAGGACAATGATTTTAGTAAAATCTTGACTGAGTATTTTAAAGTAGGGTTCAATTGCAACTTTGTTGTATCCACCCCAGTAGCCCAACCGGCTCTCTTCAAGGAACGGGGGTACACCCCGTCACGAGAAGTGCAAACGGATGGTTTTGTTAGGGGTGTATATACTGATATCACAAACAAGGATATGTTGGAGTTTACTTGCAAACCGCATAACGAGGGTCGCAGCAAAAAGATCGCTAGAAGCTTTATGATAACGAGGTCGTAGGTGGATTTATCAAAACTGATTTCGGTCTTTGTTCCAACGCATATCATCAGAGCGTCGACGGATCCTTATATTGAAAACGAAATGATCACCGAGACGATACTACAGGCGTACACCAAATTAGGTTTGGAAGGAGTACAATTTTTCATTTATCCGGACGCGAGATTTAATAAAACTCATCCCGAGTTGATGAGTAGGTACTACGAATATTTAGATAGTATAAGGGATTTCCCTGAATTCTCTAAAATTCACATCAACGTGGTTAGGGATAGCAGGGAAACGATGAGGAATAATTGGCTCAAATTCGTTGAAGAAGATTGTTCAACTCCGTATATGTTATTTCTTGAGCACGATTGGGGCTTCGCTCAAGAGATCGATATATCTAAGAGCATAGAAGATTTTGAGAACAACGCTTCGATAGGATATATGAAATTTAATGCCTATCCTCACGACCAAGAGATGCAGCACTTAGCTCAATCTAAAAATTGGGATTGGATATTCGAACAAGATGAGACGCTAGATTTAAAGCAGCCGTTACTAAAGATAACCTTTTTCTCAGGCAATCCGCATATTGCCAGAGTGAAGACATGCAAAGAGCTTTACATACCAGAAATGAAGAAACACTGCCCCCCGGAGAAATCCAAAGGAACTTCACATCTAGAAAAAGACATCAAGAAAGCCGAACTGCGTTCGATTGACTCGCTCAGAGATTGTGGTTTCAGTAATTTTGCAACAGATCGTTCCGCTGCGTGGGGCCATCAGTGGCCACTCTCGGGAAACACCGCGATCGGGAAAGGTTGTCAAAAGTGTGAGAGAGCAATCAGGGAACATCAAAAAAAATGGGGACTATTTATGATTGGGTCTTGGGGGGATAACAAACGTGTATATCATCTCGGAGACTGGTGCAGGAAGGAGTGATGGTACACATATTGGTTAACAAGAAGGACAAAACATGACACTTGAGAAGAAGATAGAGAAAATTAGCGTCCTGCTTCCAACCAGGGGCAGAATCAAAACGACTCATGGCAATTTCCCGGAGCAGCTTATTTTGTCAGCCGAGGAAACGTGTGATGATTTCAATTCCATTGAATTTGTTTTTTATGTTGATGAAGATGACAGTGATACCAGAGAATACTTCGAAAATTTAGACTATGATAACGTAAAATTCATTTGCGGTGAAAGGATAGTGCTCAGCGAGATGTGGAATGTTTGCTACAGAAACGCCTCGGGCGACATTTTATTCCATTGTGGCGACGATATAAGATTCAGAACAAAAGGTTGGGATAAAGTTGTCAGGGATAAATTCGATGAAGTGGAAGATAAAATACTATTCGCTTTTGGTGACGATGGTAAAAGACACCCCGGCTCCTTCGGAACACACGGCTTTATTCATAAGAGGTGGGCAGATACTGTTGGGTACTTTGTGCCTCCATATTTTTCATGTGATTACGGTGACAAGTGGTTGAATGATGTGGCCAAAGCTATTAGTTGCCGGAATGTAAACAGGTGGGTTTATCTCGATATATATACTGAACACATTCACCCTAGGGCGCACATTGACCGCAACCCGGCGTTAGAAAAAAAATACATCTATGACAAAACACACCTAGAAAGACTAGAAAGAAACAAAGAGGCTAACAACAAAGAGCTATATTCAAAATATTCTCAAGAACGAAAACGCGATATCAAGAAACTAAAGGGGGTGATTAAGCAATCGCAGTATCGGTGAATATTTAATTAAAAATGGAATATGAAAACAAAAACCCTAACAGATAAAAAATCAGTATATCTGTTTGAACTGTCAGACGTTATGGCCGATCAGGTATATCTACCATACTCATCTGGAGTGGTCTGGTCATATCTACAAAAAGATGAAAACCTCCGAAGCAATTATGAATTGGCTGACTATTTTTATCACAATGACGATTTAGGAATAATCCTATCTAAAATAAAGGACCCAGACGTATTAGCATTCTCAAGTTTCTTGTGGAATTGGAATGTAAATAATGAAATAGCAAAAGATATAAAAGAAAGATATCCAAATTGCTTAATAATCTTCGGAGGGCAACATCAACCATTACCAGATAGACAACAAAATTTCTTTAGAGAATACCCATGGTGTGATATTATGGTGCACGGAGAGGGTGAAATCACATTTGCAGAAATTTTAACTGAACATCTTAATGAGAAACCAAACTACGCCGGAATAGCAGGAACTTCAGTACAGTGTAAGAAAACAAAGGATAGAATAAAATCTCCTGCAAGACCTCGAATACAAGAATTATATGATATGCCTAGTCCGTATTTGGATGGACTGTTTGATTGGTTAGTTGAGAAAAACAGAAAAGATAATACTGGATTAACATTCCATGCAACCATAGAAGGAACGCGGGGGTGTCCATATTTTTGTACATTTTGTGAGATGTCAGGGAAATATTATCAAAAATTAAAATCAAACTACGGCCCTAAGTTCTTTGCAGAAATAGATTGGTTGGCCGAAAACCAAATAGAATATGTTACAGATGCTAACTCTAATTTTGGAATATATTATGATGAAGACACCAAGATTGCAAATTATGTATTGGATAAGAAAACAGAGACAGGATATCCGCATGCATATAGGGTTACATGGGCAAAAGGAAAAGCTGAAAAATTATTAGAGCTTGCAAAGATTCTACAAGACGGAGATCTTCAAAAAGGAATGACAGTTGCATTACAGTCATTTAGTAAAAAAGCACTTAAAGCTATCAAGCGAAGAAATATAGTCGAGGACAAACTAGAAGAAACCATACAACTATATGAATCAAAAGGAATATCTAGTTATATTGAATTAATATGGGGACTCCCTGGAGAAACATTAGAATCGTTTATTGATGGAATGGCTACTGTACCTGAATTAGGATATCATAATTATTTGGATTGTCACCTGTTATCCGCACTACCAAACACTCCTTTCGGAGAACCATCATATATAGAAGAACATGGAATTGAATGGGTAGAAACACAACCAAGATTTGCACATGTCGACATATCGATGAGATCGGAAAAGACAGCTACTATGTCAGAAAAATTTGTAATCACAACTAATGATATGTCAGCCGAAGATTATATAGATGGTCACCAATTTAGATGGTTATTGATATTCGGACATTACCTGGGATGTACTCAATTCCTAGCTAGGTTTATAACAAAACATTACAATATGTCATACAAAGAGTTTTATACAAAATTAATGTCCTATTGCATACATAACCCAGATTCATTTATTGGTAAGGAGTACCTTATGGTAAAAAATGATTTACATGAGACGTTATATAATAACAGATATTGGGGAACAGTTGTCGATGAAATATCTCCAATAAATTGGCTACCAGACGAAGGAACAGCTATTAAGGTTGCAATGGACCATAAAGGGTTCCTAGCAGATATGGAATGCTTTATACTAACATTAAATTTAGATATTGAAGACGACTTGCTAACTGACATATTAAAATATCAAGATAATAGACTAACAACATACAAAAAAACATATCCATTATCAGAATCATTCAAATACAATATACACGATGTTATAGAGAGTGATCAACCACTTGGTGATACCGATCATGTGTTAGAATTTAATGCACCGACTTACGACGGACCATTCAACTTTGCTCAACAAGTAATATGGTATGGACGAAGAGTTGCTCGTTACAAATCAGAAGTAAAAAAGTTATGAAAAAAAGAGAGTTTTGCAGTTATACTATAACTTGCATAATAAAAACAAACACAAGATGGTTCCAATACCGGTGGGTAGGTTGTAAGACGATTTTGTGCTTTTAGCATAAAAGAAAAGGGAAAAGGAAATGAGACGATGAATGTGGGCTTCATAGGGTTGGGGAAACTAGGCCTTCCGTGCGCGTTGTTAATCGACTCAAGGGGGCATAATGTGTATGGATACGACATAAACCCCAAAATCGAGAAAGCGTTAGAAACAAGAGAACTCCCGTATAGAGAAGAAGGAGCATCAGAATTATTGGCCAACCATAACATAAACTGGTGCAGCATGACAAAAGTTGTTTCGAATTCGGATATTATTTTTGTTCCAATTCAAACGCCTCATGACGAAAAATACGAGGGTGTAACGAGGCTCCCCGAAGAGAGGACCGATTTTGACTATACACACCTCAAATCAGGTATGGAGGCCCTTTCAAACGAAATTGGAAGGCAACGCCAAGATAAAATCGTAGCAATTATTTCAACGGTTTTGCCCGGCACTATACGCAGAGAAATTAAGCCCCTCTTGAATGAATATACTAAATTGTGTTATAATCCATTTTTCATCGCAATGGGCACTACGATTAGAGACTTTTCAAATCCAGAGTTTGTTTTGCTTGGCGTCGATGATGAAGAAGTACATCAAGTAGCAGAAGAATTTTATTCCACCATACATGACAAGCAAGTATATAAGTGCACCATTGAAGAGGCCGAGATGATCAAAGTTTCGTATAACACCTATATCACTATGAAGATTTGCTTGGCAAACACAATTATGGAAGTATCGCACAAGCTGGACAATATTAATTGCGATAATGTGATGAGGGGTATCTTTTTAGCTAATGAAAGACTGATTAGTACTAAATATTTGCTTGGTGGGATGGGCGATGGCGGAGGCTGCCACCCTAGGGACAATATTGCTTTAAGTTGGTTAGCCAAGAAACTCGATCTTTCATATGATTGGTATGAAAGCCTTATGATATGTCGAGAAAAACAGACTGAATGGTTAGCAGATTTAGTTATCGAACACCAACGTAAGACCGGCCTTTCCATTGTAATTTTAGGTAAGTGTTTCAAAAAGGAGACTAATCTTACAGTGGGAAGCCCTTCAATCTTACTGAACAACTTGTTAGAAGAAAAGGGTTATAAAACTGATATATTTGATCCTTGGATCGACGATCGTCCGCCACCAATCGCCACGAAAGCTGTGTTCTTTGTTGGAACAAATCATGATAAGTTTAAGAGTTATAAGTTCCCCAGCGGCTCTGTCGTAATTGATCCGTGGGGAATCATCGATGGCCAAAAAGATGTTATTACAATCCCCGTCGGCCGAGAAGCGAGCGACCACCAGCACCGGCGCCAGGAAGGAATGATATGAAAAAGAATCCATATTCTGTTCTTAAAATTCTTCATCACCATGACAAGATAGAAGAAATAAGAAAAAACACGTCTTCGTCTTTGGTTTCTGTTCGCATGGTTCTGGCAGACTTGTGTAATCAAAATTGTCATTTTTGCACTTTTAGGATGGAAAACAGTATCACAAACAAGCTTTTTCGTGGTTTAGATAAAGGCGGTAATGTCACATACAATCCGTCAAGGTTTTTAGCAAAAGACAAATGTCTGGAGATTCTGGACGACGCTAGTGATATGGGCGTAAAGTCCATTGAGTTTACGGGCGGCGGCGAACCGACTGTACACCCCGAACACGTGGAAGTGTTTGAGTATACTATTAAAAAGGGGATGGAGTTAGGTCTTATTACTAATGGCGTCGTCTCACGCCCGGGCTTCGAGGATGTGATGATGCGCTCGTCTTGGATACGATTTTCTCTCGATGCTGGTAAGTCAAAATCGTATGCAGCAGTTCGCGAAGTCCCGGAAAAAACTTTTAAAAAGGTTTTGCAAAATATAGAAAGCTTGACAAAAAAGAAAAACGTAGAGAAGTCAAATTTGACCGTAGGCATATCGTTCATTGTAACCGATCAGAATTTTTTAGAAGTTTATGAATCCGCTAAAATAGCAAGTGATTTGGGCGTTGATTATTTCAGGGTTGGATACTACAGAACAGATGATGGGTTTGTCGCTGGCGATTTTGCTAAAACACAAGAACTCATAGAAAAGTCGACCGCTGATTTTTCAAGAGAAGATTTTTCTGTCTTGAACAGATATAATGATGCGTCAAAGAACATCGACGAACGCCCAGATTATGAGTTTTGTGCATATCAACACATTAACACTTGGATCGCCGCGGACTATAATGTATACAGATGTTGTGTCACATCGTATGATGACCATGGTTTAATAGGTTCCTTGCGTAACCAAACTTTTAAGGAGTTGTGGGCTTCGGAGGAGAAAAAGAAAAAATTTGACGAGTTTGACGCACGTACGTGTACACAGTGCATATACAATGAGAAGAATAAGATTCTAAATTACCTTCTTTTTGAAAAACCGGACCATAAAAATTTTATATGATATGATCGATTTTGCATTTTTAACAGTCACCAATTCACCGTTTGTTCCGGTAGTCGAGAGACTCGTCACCAGCCTAGAACAGCATCATCCCGATATACCGCTATACGTTGTCTGTGTCAATATGCTAGAGGAAGAAGTTGAGTATATAAAGGGTTTGCATAAAAATCTTAAAACAATTCTGGTTGAGAAGAAATTCAAAAAGTTCGGAGGCCAAAGGGAGTTAGGGCCCGAAGACCCCGATCATGAGGAGGGTTATTGTACTTCGTGCCGCTCTTGGTTTATGTTGGATATAATGGAGGAAGAAAACAAAAGCGTCTTTTATTTAGATGCAGATGTTTACCTAAGGGGACCGATAACTAAGCTTTTCCCCTCTCTACAACGGGCAGACTTCATGGTGCGTTCGAAAGATTTAAACCCCAAGACCTTTAGATGCAATGCTGGGATGGTTTGGGTTAAAGATACGCCCTCCAACAGACTCCTTGTTTCAGATTGGGCTCAAAAAACTCGTGACATGGGCATTTCTTGGAGATCAAACCAGTGGACGCTGGATCAAATTATTAGAGAAAACTGGAACAGTATTAAATATATGGACTTTCCCCATGAATTTAATGGTAAACTAAACAATCCAGACACGGTCCTTGTACACCTTAAGGGCCCACGAAAAGATGAAGCACTTAAGAAATTTATGGATTTGTCGCAACGAAAAGGAGATGGTACCGCATGAGTTTTGGAGATTATGATAAGTTATTTTTGCATTCGGATGACAGAACTTCGCAGAGAATGTTGAAACAAATGGAGATGTATTTCAGTGGTGGGACCATTCTAAAGGGCGTCGAGGCGAATTATAATTATTCGTACGATGTTGAACAAAACGACAAGTCTAAGAGGATGAGGGATGTATGTCAAGGTGCCGATCGAATGGCTGCAGATCAATATGGTGACATATACACAGCAAAATTAAAAAGATTTGTAGGAAGAAAAAATGTTATATGTGAGGTGGGAATCTTAAAGGGGACTGGATTATGCGTGTGGGATACAATATTTCCTAAATCACAAATAATTGGTTTAGATCTGGATACCACTGTTTTTTTAAACAATTATTCAAAACTACAGCAATTGGGCGCCTTTAAGGATGTCGAAGTGAATGTTGACGACTCTGGTTTTGTTGGTGAAGAGAGATTGAATATATTTGGTTTTGATCAGTGGGATATGCAAAATAGTATTTCTTTATTGGAAAGGGTTTTGCAAACAAAAAAGATAAACGTTTGCATCGATGATGGGGACCATCAAATCATTCCTCAGCTGAGAACACTTAAAACAATAATACCACATTTGGGTGATGAGTTTGTTTATTTTTTGGAAGATATAAAAAGTTCGAAGATGGCAGAGTTAAAAGCACTGGTTCAAAATGAGTGTGAAGATTATATCGTAACTTGTTATGAAAATATAATCACAATAGAAGGTTGATAAGATGTGTAGTTTTATTGGTACCAACAGAGAGGTGGTTGAAACAGACTTGGAGAAAGCGAATCAATTCACCAAGAACAGGGGCCCTGATAAGACGAGTGTTTCCGGACATGAGGGTATTACATTTGTACACAATCTTTTGAGCATTACTGGGGATTTTAAGGAGCAGCCGCTGTGGTCTACAGACGGGTCGACTATGTGCCTTTTCAATGGGGAAATATATAATTATAGCTCTTTTGGTGATTATCAAACCGATGGCGACTGTCTAATACCTCTTTATGAGACGATGGGTGAGGCTTTCGTAGAAAAACTAGATGGTGAATATGCAATTGTTATCATCGATTTTCTGAAAGACAGAATAGTTTTTGCGACAGATCCGTTTGCAACGAAACCTTTGTGGTGGTGTATTGAAGGTGCTGAATTTGCGTTTGCTTCTTATGAAAGCGCAATAAAAAATCTTGGATTTTCTACCGCGACAAAGGTACCGCCAAACAAGGTGGTTTGTCGCAAGCTCTCAGATATGACAGTGATTACCTCCCGGGAGGTTTTTAAGTTTGATATTAAACAGCATAAGCAACATTACGAAGATTGGTGCGATGCGTTTATAAGCTCACTCTCCAAACGGGTGGGCGGCTTACGTGAAAAGGCATTCATTGGTTTAAGCGGCGGTTACGACAGCGGCGCCATCGCAGCGGGCTTAGACCATCTCGATTTACCATATAGAGCATACACGATCCCGGGCGCAGAAAATGTTGAAATTCTCGCTCAGAGACATGGAGTTGTCCCGGATATGCATATATTGAATATATCGCCTGAACAATTTTATTTTGAAAAAGACTTCTTGCGACAAGAATGCGAGGACTTTCATTTCAATGGTAAGCCTGCCGCCAGGACCGATAAGGCTTCGGCCGGCCTGAGCCTGATATGTAGAACAGCGAGAACAGAAGGGTATAAAGTATATTTATCTGGCCAAGGTGCCGACGAGATAATCAGCGATTACGGATTTAATGGGAGGGGATTTTACACACATAGCCAGTTTGGTGGAAGATTTCCGGAAGACTTAACAAGGATTTTTCCATGGAGAAGTTTTTATGGCGGCACACAAGAGAAGTACTTAGGAAAAGAAGAATGTGTTGCTGGCTCTCATGGTATAGAGACTAGATATCCGTTTTTAGATAAAGCTCTGGTACAGGAGTTTTTGTGGCTCGATTCTTCATTAAAAAATCGCTTCTATAAGGCGCCTTTACACCACTTTCTTAGTAAATATGATTTTCCATTTTCTGTTAATGAGAAAGTCGGATTTAGGCCGAATCACAAATTTAAGTAAAACACGTTTTTAAGGAGAACAAATATGAGAGCATTAGTAACAGGTCATCTTGGTTATATTGGTAGACACTTAACTGCAGCCTTAGAAAAGGGTGGTCAAGGGTTCGTCGGTGTTGACCTGAAAGAGGGTCACGACCTATGTGATGGGGTACCTGACTATGTCGACTATTATGATCCCGACGTAATATTTCATTTAGCAGCGATCCCGCGCGTAGCCTACAGTGTAGAAAATCCACTTCATGTGATGAGAAACAACATTGTTTCAACTTCGGTCGTTCTTGATTACGCCAGGAGAAATAATATACCGGTTGTATACAGTTCCTCTTCTTCTGTTATCGGGAATGGCGACGGACCTGCTAGTCCGTATGCACTTTCAAAACAGGTTGGAGAGGTTGAGTCGCTTCTATATCACAAATTGTATGGTCTCAAGACAATTGCCTTGAGATATTTCAATGTCTACTCATATGACCAGATTGCCGACAGCGCATATGCAACTGTTGTCTGCAATTGGAAGAAGCATATCAAAAACCCAAGGTTGACGCCTTTTATTACTGGTGATGGGAATCAGAGACGCGATATGACACACGTTAGCGATATCGTGTCAGCCAATATATTCTGCGCAGAGAATTTGGATAACGATAGTTTGTGGGGCCAATGGTATGATGTAGGTTCAGGTGAGAACATTAGCCTTAACGAGTTAAAGGAAATAGTGTTACAATACTTACCAGAGCAATCGTTTGAATACGTTGAAGAGAGAAAAGGTGATGTTATGTTAACTCGGGCAGATCTGTCAAAATTCAATCAACACGGATGGAAGTCGGAGATCGATCTTGAAACGGGTTTGAACGATGTTTATTCAAAATTAGCGAAAGAGTTACAAGCCTGAATGGGTAGAAAATACAACATAGGCATTGTTGGGAACGGCTTCGTTGGATCTGCTGTCGCATATGGTTTTTCACCCCAATGCGGGTATGATGCAAATATTCGAATTTACGATAAGCAACAAGAGAAATCAAACTCTTCTTTAGAAGAGACAGTCAACGAGTCAGACTTTATTTTCTTATCTGTTCCGACACCATCAAACCAAAATGGTTCAATTCATTTGGGGATCATAGAAACAGCTTTGGATGAGATCGACGAAGCTAAAATCGATACGAGAAAGAAGAATGTAGTTCTGATAAGGTCTACAGTTGTACCAGGCACCACTCGAAAATTAGCAAAGAAATACCCACGCCTTAATTTGGTATTTAATCCGGAATTTCTTACTGAAAGATCGGCGAAATTTGATTTCATAAATCAATCGAGATTTATAATAGGGGGCCTCACCAACACGCCCGAAATCCCCAGATGGGAAGTTTCTGCTGTCGCGCGCTTATTCAAGCATAGGTTTGGGGAATCAACACCCATAGTTATGTGCAACTTCGAGACTGCTGAGATTATCAAATACATGAATAATTGCTTTTTTGCGCTGAAGGTTTCTTTCTTGAATGAGATGAGAATGCTCGCAGACAAAAGTGACGTTGATTGGGATATTGCCGTGGATGGTTTTGTGAGAGACGGCCGCGTCGGCCATTCCCACTTACAGGTCCCAGGCCCCGATGGAAAATTTGGCTTTGGAGGCTCTTGTTTCCCAAAGGACCTTCGCGCCATAATCCAATTTGGTGAAGAGAACGAGGTTGATATGAGGACGCTCAAAGCGGCCTGGGAAACAAATTTACACGTACGTCCCGAGAGGGATTGGGAAAAGCTTAAAGGAAGATCAGTCATTGAATAAAAGGAGAAACACAAAGTGACAACAATAAAAGAAGCGCAGTTATCCGATCAGGCATTGGGGGCTATTATGATGGCACTCCAAAAGTCATTGTTGGAGCAAAGCGACATTGTACCAACTTTAAGGGAAATGAGGTTTGCACAATCCGATAGTGGACTGGTCGTAATGAACCCACCCCTTGTAAAGTTCAACTACGAGGAAATTAGTGAAGAAGAATTCACAGCGGCCGCACCAACAAACGCGCCTGCTAGCGAATAACAACTTGCCTAAATACACTTACAAATGTCGAGAGTGCGAGTTCGCTTTTGACACCTTCCACTCCATTCGAACGACACTGGAAGATTGCGATAAGTGCGCAAAATCAATGAACATTTCAGGTTCTTTGGAGAGAATCCCGGGAAACATTTTAGGGTTCAAAAACAAAAATAGAGATGGGGAGATCGTGAGAGAGCACATAAAAGATACGAAAGAGGAAGTGGAACGATATAAGCAAGAACTTAAAACAAAGATGGTGCCTGATGTTGACTAATATCTATTTTGCGTATAGTCTGACGGCTTTATCAGTTGTTTCACTCTTGACCATGGTTTGGTATTGTAAACAACTTATTATGCGTTTACAAAATATGCTGCTGGACATATCTGAACTCCACGCAGCGACCAACGCTTTTGGGGAGCATTTGAAGACCGTATATGAGTTGGAGAGTTTCTACGGGGATCCGACTCTCACAAATCTCCTTAAGCATTCTAAGCACATTGGGCAGGTGTTTGTGGATTTCGAACTCTTCAACGCCATCCCTGCTAGCATTAACAAAGAAAATACATATGACAGAGATCAAAATCAAGAAGAAGAGACGGAAGCGGACCACTAATCACTACTTCACTAAGGTCCACGAGCAGGCAATAATTGACTTTGTGGCCGCGGAGGAGATGTCTGAACGTGAACGATTATACCGTGATTACATCGGGCCCGCGTTTGATGAGTTGGTGGACAAAATTGTTTACACTTACAAATTCACCACGTTGCCAAATATCGACAGTTTGCGCGATGAGTGTAAAATCTGGCTTACAACAATACTTGACAAATTCGACCCGAACAAGGGCTCCAAAGCTTTTTCATATTTTAGCGTTGTAACTAAGAACTGGTTCATACACAAGGTTAAGAAAAATTCTGCCCAAGTCAAAAGAGAAATTTATTATGATGATTTAAGTAAGAATTTAGAGTCAAAATATGTCATGACTGATGAATCCTATATAAAGAGCCGAGAAAACAACGAGTTTTGGAGGTTTTTATATGAGGAGATAAACTCGTGGAATTCTAACAGCATGAAAGCAAACGAAGAAAAGGTCTACAAGGCCGTCATGGTATTATTCGAGAGCACTAATGATATTGAAATTTTTAATAAAAAAGCTATTTACCTGTACATAAGAGAGTTGACGGGCCTCAATACCAAACAAGTTGTCAACAACTTAAACAAAATGAGGAGCAGATACAAAACATGGAAGATAAGATGGAACAAGGGAGAGATCTAAGTGGCCTTGAAAAACACCTTTCGGACGCAGTAGACAACATCAACAGCGATCGCGCGGTCACAAACTCGTTGTTAGCTGATGTCATAATTCTTCTTAAAAAGAATGAAATGAATCACAAAGAAATGGGGGGAATTGCAGCCAAGTATGTTGAAACCCTTCAGAGATCGAATGAGCAACTTGTTAAAGTTTGCACAATACTTCATAAACAAAAAGTATCTCCCGCAGCCCTCACAGATCAAGACAGGGATGAACTTTTCGATATGATTAAGGATGAAGAACCTCGTGGCTGATCCTAAATACGATTCCGTTTTAGGAAATATATTTGAAGAGAGCGCCCAGGAACCTATAATCCCCTCCCGCCGCTTAGACCCTCGAACTGCCGGCCTTTTTTCGGAAACTGTACATACAACCATCAAAGACATTGCTAGCGACAAAGACGCGTCTGGAGATATCGGCCGTAAAGCCGCACGAGTTTGTTTAGTATTTAAAAAAGAAG